>Ga0335073_10003365_pt1 | contig 22241 bp, 18 predicted proteins | sample Lox_Sample_22_FD_207093 | JGI IMG/M metagenome (GOLD analysis project Ga0335073, IMG submission 207093) | Soil microbial communities from Loxahatchee National Wildlife Refuge, Florida, United States - Lox_Sample_2.2 | ecosystem: Environmental > Terrestrial > Soil > Wetlands | place: USA... | reverse complement strand
GCGAGAGCCCAAATAATATCCCGCCGACGTTGTCATGAGTATCAGCAGATTGACCTCGGGCTTGGTCAGTATGTAATAGTCGCGGAGCTTGTTCTGAATCGTCTGCATGAATACCGGGTTCGTTCCCGCGTGTGAAATGGCCATGTCTTACCAGTCCTGGCGGTACTCCACATCGTCCGAGCGCCGAGTTTGGTTGCGCTTACGATGCAAAATGAAAATCATTCCTACCGACCCCATCGTCGGTGGAATCACGAGGATAAGAATTCCATTCTTCAGCGCTTCGATCATCTTCGGTCCGCTCGAAGCGGCCTGGGTGTAGCAAAGCGCGCAACCTTGCGAAAAAGCAGGGATGACGAATAATCCCACGCAGAACAGTCCCAGAGCGGTGAAGCGGAGAAGTTGTCCAAGCCGCAAAGCGCGTCGGTTCACTGCGAGACTACTCCTGAATTCGGTTGTGAATAAGGAACTCCCGTGTCCATGCGGTTGCTGTCGGTCCATCCGTACTGCATAGCCAGCAACACGAACCCGGTAAAGACGACAACGAAGAGAAGGAAGCCGCGCTTTTCCGCCCAGAGGTGCATAAAGAACAGGAGGGCGAGGCCAGCCTCTGCGATCGCGATCAAAAGCATTCGCGCAAACATTGCCGTTCTGTCGACGTGGGAATAGGCAATCACAAATTGCAAGGTCGCAAGAACTAACAGACAACCATAGATCACGATGTACTTGCCAGCGGTATCGGTGTAACGCGCCGCTGGATCTGTTTTTTGTACGTCGGGTGCATCGGCCATAGTTTTTCGCTCCGACTTCGATCTTAACGGCTCAGGTTTAACAGATAAACGAACGGCACCACGAACATCCAGACCAGATCGACAAAGTGCCAATAAAGGCCGGTGACTTCCAGATCGTCGGCATTGTAGCGTCCGCCCTTATATCGAACTCCCACGGCGAGAAGAGCAATGACGCCGCCGGTGACGTGAAGCAGGTGCAGCCCGGTGATGCTGAAGAAGGAAGCGCCAAATAATGGCGTGCCCCAGGGATTGTGAAACATGGTCATGCCGCCGTGGATAAGCCCCATCCATTCGCGAATGTGCAACGCGGCGAAAATGATTCCGCCCAGCGCTGTAATCATGGTCCAAAGGAAAGCTCTGCTTTTATCGCCTGCTTTAGCGGCACGGACGCCGAACAGCATGGTCAGACTGCTGGTGAGCAGAATGAACGTCATGGCGGCGACGTTCACAATGCTTTCGAACGGGGTGGGCCAATTAGGAGTTCCGTTCCGCAGAAAACCGTATGCCACCAGGCATCCGGCGAAAGTTGCAGCGTCGGCGATGATAAACAACCAGATCGCCATCTTCTTCGCAGCGACTGAAAACGGAGGAATTCCGGTGACGAGTCCTGGCGGTTGTCCATGGATGGTCAAATCAGCTTGGCTCATAGCCCTTCCTGTTGGAAACTCAAAGTTTCGCCCACATCAGTAACAGCAAATAGACCCACAAAGCATCCATAAAATGCCAGTAGCGCGCGGTCGCGTCCAAGGTGCTTCTGCGAAGAGAGAAGTTCCCGAATTTCCGGACGACGCGAACCAATCCCCCCAAGCCGCCCAACACATGGAGGACATGCGCCACGGTGAGAACGTAAAAGAATGAACTGGCTGGATTGGTCGCCAGATAAACTCCCTGAGCGCCGAGTTGCCGCCAGGCAATGTACTGGCCCAGGACAAAAAGCAGTCCAAGTCCAAGCGTGATGTGCAGCCAGCGAGCTGGGCTGCCCGTGTTGCCTTTCACATTGGTCATCACGTCTGCGACGCGGCGGCGGGCAATTTCGAGGGTTACGCTGCTGGCGATGAGCAGAAACGTATTGAAGTAGAGAATCGAAGGAATCGTGAAATGGCGCCAATCAGCCGCTCCGCCCTTGCGAACAATCAAAGCGCTGGTCAGGGCGGCGAACGTCATGCTGATCGCCGCGAGCCCCACCCAAATGCCAGTCGAGGCGGGTGGAGGCGCATACTGCACCGCCCGCAACTTTCCCTCCGGCGGAATCAGATTGCCGCGTCCTCCGCCGGAATCCATCACTCGATGCGGCTGACGCTGTTGTTCGATTCTTGGCGGTTCGTGAACAATCGTTGCCATACTGAAGTCCTTGGACCCTGAAATCGTCTCCCTCAGGAATTAAAGCCCGTCCGATGGGGCGGCCTGAGCGGCACGGCTCAAGCCGCGCCCTTCCCAAATCAGCCTCCTCAAGGCTCTTCTCCGACGGTTTGTATTTGTTCGGGCGAATCCTGCATGACGTAATCGCCCGTCGAACTTTCGATTCCGTATTGATACGGGTCGTGATAGACGATCGGAAGCTTGCCGCCAAAGTTATCGAACGGCGGCGGAGACGATGGCGTGGACCACTCCAACGAAGTTGCCTGCCATGGATTCTCTGGCGCCTCTTTTCCCCAGAAGCGGCTGTGAATCAGGTTATAGAGGAAGATGAACTGCACCGCACCCGTAGCCAAAGCCGCCACGGTGATAAATCTGTGCACGGGAATCAGCGGCTGCAAGTAATCATCCACAAACGCCTGGTAGCGGCGAACATTTCCCGCCAGACCCAGGTAGTGGAATGGCATGAAGATGCAGTAAGCGCCGACGAACGTAAGCCAGAAGTGAATCTTGCCCAAGGTTTCGTTCATCATGCGGCCAAACATCTTCGGGAACCAGAAATAAGTTCCAGAGAAGATTCCAAAGATCGCCGAAACCGCCATCACCAAATGGAAGTGTCCGACTACAAAGTAAGTGGCGTGCAGCATGATATCGAGCGAAGGTTGCGCCAGGAAAAAGCCGCTCACCCCTCCGCTAATGAACATCGACATCATGCCCAGCGCAAAGAGCGAAGCCGTATTGATGCGCAATCGTGAACCGTAGAGACTCCCCAGCCAGATCAGGACGATGATCGTAGAGGGAATCGTGATAATCAGCGTGGGGAAGGAGAATACGATCGAGGAAACCGGATTCATCCCGCTGACGAACATGTGATGTCCGTAAACCATATAGCTGAGGACGGCGAGCGCGCCCATGGAGTAGACCAGCACGCGATGGCTCAGCATTGGCCGCCTCATGTTAGCGATCAACACATGCGAAACGATGCCCATGGCCGGAATGATGGCGATGTAGACCTCAGGGTGTCCGAAGAACCAGAACAGATGCTGCCAAAGTAGAGTTGAGCCTCCCGCATGAGGCTGCAGTTGATCATTCAGAACGAGATTCGAAGGGACGAAAAAGCTGGTCCCGGCAACGTGATCGAGGATGAGCAGGATGCAGGCTGGCATCAGCACGGCGAATGCCGTCAAGCCCATGATCGAGGTAATGAACCACCCCCAAGTGCTCAGGGGCAGGCGCCACAGACTCAGACCTCTGGTTCGCATGTCGAGCGTGGTCGTGATGAAGTTCAGCGATCCCAGCAACTGTCCGACGCAGAAAATCGCAATGGATGCGGCCCACAGAACTACGCCCATACCTTGACCAGGACCCGCAACCGAGCCGACCGCGCTCAACGGCGCATATTGCGTCCACCCACCGAGTGTCGGGCCATCGCTGACGAAAAACGAAGCGGTCATCACCAGGAATGCCACGAACGTGACCCAGAACGACATCATGTTGAATCGCGGGAAGGGCATATCTTCGGCGCCGACCTGAATGGGCAAAAAGAAATTGCCAAATGCCGCGAAAGGCGCCGTGGTGAGCACAAAGAAGACCATGATCGTGCCATGCATGGTCATCAACTGCAGGTAGTATTCCGGCGTCATCATGTCGCCGGGTGCGCCATTGCTGGAAAGCAAGTGCAGCCCCGGTATGGCAAGATTGGTCCATCCCAGGTGAAGGCGCATCAGCCAAGACAGCGCCATCCCGAGGAATACGGCGACCAGGGCTAGGCCGTAATACTGCTTGCCGATCACTTTGTGATCGATGCTGAAAATGTGCTTGCGAATAAAGCTAGTAGGAGGCGCGTGGTGCGCTACGTGAGCATGCCCTGACATGTCGTGCATGGTTTCCCTCGAAACAAAGGTTCTCCGTCCGTGACGGCACTCCACTATTGCATTGCGGCTTCTTTTTTCAGCCAGCTATCAAAATCTTCCTGCGACATCACGTACAAATACGCCTTCATGTTGTAGTGTCCGAGGCCGCAGAGCTGGGTGCAGACAATTTCATATTTGCCAATCTTGTCGGCGGTAAAATGAATCGCCAGATCCAGCCCCGGAACGAAGTCCTGGTGCACTCGCAATTCGGGCACATAGAAAGAATGCCCGAGATCTTTTGAGTGCATCAGCAAATGAATCTCGCGGTTGACGGGAATGGCCATCTCGGCGGTGACGATGTCATCTTTCGAAGCCTGATCGTGGTCTTGATCGAGGCCGAAGAAGTTCTGGTTGGCCTCACTGATCATGTCGGGATGGATGGGGCCGAATTTTCCATCCGGGCCGGGATAGCGGAAGTAGAAGGCAAATTGTCCCGCCTGCACTTGAATGGGCATTGCATTCGCAGAGGGAGGGGTGAGGTAGATATTTGCCCATGCCTTTGCACCGAAGGCGCCCAGCGCCAGAACCTCCGTTCCTACCAGAAGAAACGCCGCAATAACTAGACCCATGGCGCCACCGGGGAAGTTCTTGATCCGCTCCCCGGTTCGGGGCTTCGAGTATTTCCAGACGAAGACCCCCAGCAGGATTTGAGCGGCAAGAAAGGAAAGCCCTGCCTCGGCCATCGTCTCCGACATCTGCTCGTCGATGGGCTGCCCGTGCGTAGAGATATCCTGGGGCAGCCACCAGGTGTGCCGGATGATCGGAATCGCCGAAAGTATCGCAATTGCGATGATCGTAACTGCAAAAAGCTTTGCCATTTTGCCCTCGCCTACAGCTTGTTGTTCGTCCAGTCCCTAGTTGTGAGAGAGCGATAATCCGCCACCGGCGCGATACTTCGCGCCGATCCCGATCTGCATTTGGATACGTGCTCAGGCGAGCGATTGCTCAGCCACGGGCCCCGCAAATGAAGAAATGGCAGCAGCTTCGTTGTCATGAATATCGAAGACACTGGACAATCTGGTCATCTGGAGCAAGTCGCTCACCCTCTTGTTGACATTGGCGAGCTTCAGTTGGCCGCCTTTATTCCGAATTGTGGTATGAGTCTTGACTAGTTCCCCCATCCCGGAGCTATCGATGTAACTGACCTCACCCAGGTTCAAAACGATCTGCTTATTGTTTTTTTCAACCAACTCACGGACGATGTCCCGCAACATCACATTTCCTTCACCCAACGTGATTCTTCCGCTGACGTCGATCACCGCCACGTCTCCAACCTCACGTGTCTTGGTTTGCATCTTCACCGGCGTTCTGTTCTGCATGCCCATCCCGAGGCGATCCAGTATTTCGCATGCGGTTCTCGCCGTATCTGGGGATTCAGTCCGGACAACGATCAGTGAGCGGCCTTCTTTCAGCACCTCGCGGAAGAAGACGACGTCGTCCGAGCACTGATGGTCCGGCGTTGGCTGGGGTGCCTGGGTGTCGTGGGAAGCCAGGGACCCAAGGCCAGCGCCGGCGCCCGCTCCGGCAAGGCCGAGCAGTGCAGCCGCACCGAAGCCGAGTGCGAATACGGCCCCGACGCCCGGTAGCAGCAGTATCGCAGCTACAACTCCCGCAGACATCCCGGCCGCCCCGCCAACAAAGCCTCCCACCGTTGCCCCGAATTCTTTTGAGACGCTCTCCGCTTCGTTGCGGGAGCGGGTCAGATAAACGATCGAATCTTGTGGAACTCCGTGCGACCGCAGTTCTCTTACCGCTTCCTCGGCGTGGTCACGCCACGCAAATACCCCAATTGCAGTTTCCATAACGCCTCCGAGTACGGCCAGACCCCCGATTCGTTCGCTTTCAGCTCCCACGAATCCGGTGCTTCCTTCGTTGCGATCTTTACTTCGCCTTGAAAGTGAAATCCGCTTTGGCAGCTTGCCCGGCAGCGACAGTCACTTTGGCCGTCTGCTTTCCATACTCTTCCTGCCACGCCGTCACTGTATAAGTTCCGGGCGGAACGCCCTTGATGGTGTAGGAGCCGCTGTCATCCGTGGTAGCGTAGGGTCCTTTCACCACTACGAACCAGCCGTGCATCCAGGGATGGATGTTGCACTTGACTGGGATGGCAACTTCCTCAGCCTTCCAGCTCTTCACGATCGGTGGCGCTCCTGGAGGCTGAGACTCATTCCATGGGATATTGCCGGTCAGCGGATTGGGTAGCGGATGAATGTTATGGGTGGTCTGATCGCTGGTGATTACTTTGTACTTCTGGCTGACATCCATGGCCAGCACATGCGGCGTGTACATACAGCCCTTCTGATCAAAAACTGGTTCTGCGCTGGGAACGGCGCTGAGCTCCGCGCTACTCAAGCCTTCGGAGATGTATAGAACCACATTCTCCAAGCCTCCGCCGGAACTGACGACCACATTCTCCAGTTTCACGGGGCTGTTTTCGTGCTGCTTGACGCAGTATGGGTCCTTGGACATGTCGATGCCCCTCATGTGAGGGGGCGTTCCGCTGAGCTTTACAGAACCGGTAATTGATCCCTCTCCTGCGGCGCTGACCTTCTGTCTCACGAGCAGAGTTGCAGTGCCGATCAGAAGCAGGCTGAGCATCGTTGCTGCGAGCTTACGGTGATGCTGCGCGTTCATTGCTTTCTCCTGTTAAGGTCGCTGGCCTGGCGATTATTGCGAAAGTTTCATCGCGTTCAGCGGCTTCAAATTGAGTTGCTTCGCGATTTCTTTCTCGCGCTTGTTGAATTCGTTGTGCGGCTGGAGTGTCCGCAGAAAGAAGACCAAGTCCCAGGCTTCGTCTGGCTTGATGTTGTCGGCGAACGACGGCATGGGCGTCCCATCCAAGCCGGTCATGAAAATGCGGTAGATGTCACGATCGGTGCTGCCGCAGATCGGTCGCGAGCCGGAACCGAAGTTATAGGGGAGAATGGGCTGGTTCAGATCGTTCGTCAGGGTAGAGGCGGAGGGTCCGTTTGCTTCTCCGGTAACGCCGTGACATTTCCAGCACTGCACACGCGCGTATACATCCTGTCCGGCTTTGACCCGCTCCGGAGTAATCTCCGGTTCGGTCGGAATCTGGATCGGAGTTCCTGCTTTCTCCGTTTGCCAGCGCGGAGAGTAGTGCTTGATCCAGGCAACCAGATCAGCACGTTGCTGCTTGGTAAACGTGTTCCACGGCGGCATGTTAGAGCGGTCTAAACCGCGCGCGATCGTGTCAAACAGGTCTTCATCCGTAGGCAAGGTTCCGGTAGGCGTGGAACGGCATTTGAAGACCGCCAGCTCAAAATCCCGAGGTTTCGGGAACTCGGGCGGTTGAAACCAGATCGCGTTTTCCCCATTGCCGTCGCCGAGATCGCCGTGGCAACCGACGCAGTAACGGCGGTAATCGTATTTCACGCGCTCGGAATTCGCGTTGCCGGTAATGTTGCCGATATGGCTGGTCACGGCCGGCGTATGCAGCCACTCTTCTTGCTGGTACTGGGTAATCTGCGCCCACACAAGAGTAGGTACGGCAAAGAAACCGAGCACCGACAACACCCGCAGCCATCGGATCAAATTCGCGTTCATTTGTCTCCCTCTCTTAGAAGTCGAAGTCGAATCCCGTCAGGAATTCGGTGTAAGTTGCATTTGCACTGCTTAGACCCGCAAGCGGACCGACACCAATCTCGCGTTTCCAGTTCCACTCGTTGTGCCAGGCAAAACCCGCGCGGCTGGTCATGAATGGGTTGTAGCGCATGGCGAGCGTGTAGTCGGAGATGTTGCCCAAGTCTGAAGGCGACGGACCCGTCAGACCATTTGGCCCAGTAACTCCGGCGGCGTACAAAGGCCCATTTGCCTGCTGCGACATGCGAATGGTTTCGTAGCGGCCAATGAAAATCAGTTGCGGACTGAAAACGTAGTGCGGCTCGATCAGGACTCCGTTCCAACTGGGAGCCTGCGAACCGACTGGTAGTACCGTTCCTGGGAAATTGTTGGCCGGACAGCCCGGCGTTCCCGCAGCCCCCGTGCAGAGCACGCCTCCGTTGCCGTCAGTGTTAATCGCGTTTCCATATCCCTGCCCAAACCAGGCGTTATCGGAACCGTGCTGTGTCACGATCGTAACGTCGGTGTGCGCGCCGAAGTAGAAGAGGCCATAGAAGCCTTCCCGGCTGAAGCCTTTATTGCTGATTCCCGATCCGGGGATCGGAACAGAACCGGCGGTTCGATAGTATGTCGCGGCTTCACCCACCATGGCATAGCCGCCGATGCGCTCGACTCCAAGCTTGCCCGCGTCGAATGCCTGACTGGCCGTAAAGAAGCCGGTGTAGGAGTTCGCTCCCAGGGTCAGGTTCACGTTGCCGTCGCTGGAGCTGAGCAGCGAAGCCGAATAGCGGGTGCGATCATCGGCCGAGTGCCCCATTAACTCCAGGCCAAGCTGGTTATCTCCGATCTGCCCAAAGATGTTGCCATCGCCAACTGGAATGACGTGGTAGAGCTGGTAAATACCACCATTCGCGGTCAGGGTCAGAATGCGCTTCTCTGAAAGGAGATTGTCCAGTTCGAAGCGTCCTAACTTCAGGTTCAGCCAGGGGGTGCCGAAAATGTTGTCAAACCGGGCCATCACCGTTTCGAAGTGAAATGCGGCGGTCGGATCGGAGGAAGGGAGAACGTAAAACGAGATGTTCTTGTTCAACGTGCCGCCGGTGTGGAAATCCAGGCCGCTGAGGTCAAATCCGGTGCTGGTGATTGCTTGGCTGGTGGCGGTGCCGGTTGCCACGCCGCCGGCGTAGTTGTCGACCAACTCATTACCGGTACTGACGCGATGCCAAATCGGGGTGATGCGGAACGTCACCGGCCAGTACGACGGATTCTGCCAGATCGGCGAATCGCGGTCGTTCATCAATTGATAGCCGTTGTCTTTGAATTTCTGGCCGAAATAGTTGAGCATCGGCCAGGATTCATGGCACGCCGAACAGCGCAGGCCGTACTTGCGGGCAAATGCCGGGAGCGCATTTGCAGAAGGGGTGATGCTCACGAACAAAATAATGAGACCAAGAACTGCGGTCGCAAAATTTTGCACAAAGAAGAATCTACGGGTGCACGGCTGAGTGCCCATTGTCCGCCCTCCAGAGCATTTCTTCTTCTGTGACTTCTGTGACGCTGAGGTGAATCCCCAAGGCAAATCAGGCTAGGCCCAGAACAGATTTGAGGCACGGACCAACCCACGAAGGTCCGACCACCGTACCGGGAACGCATCCTACTCCTTCTGCCAGTTTTCTGGCAAGGAATTTTTTTGCAAAAAATTTGCAAATGAAGAAAATCGTTTATCTACTTTGGCCACGCGCTTGCTTGTGCGCGACAGTTGACAGCCATGATTCGGGTTTGAGAATGTTGCCACGGGCAAAGTTATCGTAGAAGGCGGTGGCGCAAATTGGCAGAAGTCAAGTTGCGCCATGAAACTGGTGGATGCGTGACATTCCTTTATCGTTTCGGCGTGATTTCGCGGTTGGTTGCGGCTATTGCATGCGCCCTGCTTGTCAGCGCCCCCACGAGCGCGGCGAAAGATAAAGATGCCCTTCAGTATGGCGCTGGTCTTATGGTCAATGTTCCCTTCCCCGAAGACCAAGTCGCGCAAGTGGTGCGGGATGTCGCACAGAACGGAATCATTCGAGGGACCAAGGAATACAATAAGGATCCGTATGTAACCGGCGCCACAACGGTCGAATCCTCCCGCTTTTTTCCGGAATGGACTGAAGGCGGCGAAGTTTTTTACAAGCAGCGAGAACACGCGGTCGATCCTCGCAATTTCAAAGACAGCAGCGATGTTGGGACCTTGATTGTGCGGTACATCCTGCAGCCGCAGGGCGCTAAGAATACGGTCCTTCGCATTAACGCGTTATTTGTTGAGGACTTCCGCCATTATGCGCATCAATCCAACGGTTCCGTCGAAGAGGCGGAATACGCAGACATTCACGAGCAACTTGACAAGATCGGCGCCATGAACGCCGAAACCGCACAGTTGCAACGGCAGAAGGAGGCATTGCGGAATTCCGGTTCGGCTGCGACAGGATACAGTTCGTCGCAGATCGCAGCGGACACTCCACAAAACCCTGCCGAGGAAGTTTCGCCGACGCAGGCCGGCGACACGGTTGCCAGCGCAGGCCAGACTCCTGAGGAACGCGTGAGAATCCTGCGGCGGCAAGTTGAGCGCAGAGTGAAGGCTCCGGGTACGGCTCTGAAATCTGCTCCCTTTCACAGTGCGGTGACTTTGCAGCCTTTGCCGACAGGCACGGAAGTTCTGGTCGTGATCACGACGACGTATTGGCTAGGGGTGGAAACCCACGACGGTCAACATGGATGGGTCATGCGCGATGATCTGGAGCAACTGCCGTGAGCTTGCGTCGACGATTTCGCCCATGCCGTTCGTTAGCCACATGGCTGGCTTGCTTTCTGCTCGCGCTGACGCCTGCGCTCCGGGCTCAGGCGGGGTCGGCCGAGCGCGTGTTTCCACAATCTAAAGTGACCGTCGAGGGAGCGCTCAAGTCAATGTCGAGCCGCTTGGGTGGCCGTCTGCCGATACTGGATGGGTTTGCACTGCCCACAACCCATCCCCTTGATCAATATGAGCGCGGATTCTTTCAGGCCAATGTGCAGATTGCGCCGATTCCTTCCGGCGGGTCCCTGGTTCACGTGACGGTGAAAATCACAGCTTGGTACAACGATGCCGAACCCTCGCGGTCCGGGTACCAGCTGCTGAAATCTAATGGCCGGATTGAAAACGATCTTCTGGATCAGCTCACCCAGCAGTTGGCTTTGGATGTGCCATCGGGCGCGAACCCACTCCAACCAATGACAGTCCAACCATCCGAGTCGAAGCCTGTCGCCGGAGAAGCCGAAAACGCCGGAAAACCGATAGCCATGCCTGACCAAGAACCCGCGACCGTGGGCCAGAAACCAGCGACAACGGAAAACCCGCCGCCGATTTCAACGCCTTCCGCGCAATTTCCGGAGGCAGGAACTTTTTCTTCATCCATAAGCCAAGGACTGGCGGAGCAGGTCACGGGAGCGACTCCAGCAAAGACGAGCGTTGCGAAAACCGACAGCGCACTGCAGGCCGAAGCCGACGCACTGGAACAGATCCTGAAAAACCAGGCGCACCCCAACAATCTGGTTGCCGTGAGGAAATCAGGTACACCGGTGGTTGCGACTCCCAGCCTGACTGCGAAAACTCTGTTCGAAGCGAGTCAGCACGACGAATTTGAGATGCTCGATTTCAACGAGGACTGGGTGCACGTGCGAATTTCGGGCCTGTCGCGGGGATGGATCTGGCGAAACAGCGTAGAGATGCCGGCGGGCATTGCGGATACGGCGACACACGCCCCGGTTCCGGAAAAATCAGCCGCCGACATATTCCACGTCATGCGCCAGGAAATTGCGCCCTTTCCTGGCGATTGGCAAGCCCTTCGCGGAAAAAATGTCGTGATCATCACAGTTCAGAAGATTGACGAGAATTCCAAAGCTGGAGGCCCGCAGGAGAAGCTGGAATACGCCAAGTATCTACTGGCCAAAACTTACGCGGAACTGATTCAAAAGAAAGAGACTCTCGACGGGATCGTTTTAGTTTTCGACTCGGCCGATGGGGGAATGATGGCCGCGCCGGTGGCCATTCTCCAGCAATGGAAAGTTGGCGCACTCTCGGATGCCGCTCTGTGGCACCAGTGCTTCTTCGATCCGCCCGAAACCTTCGATTCCACCCAGCTCTCCCAAAAGTGAGTAGCTCGCTGCAACATCCACTCTTAGAGATGGTCAAAAGGGACATCAAACTCCCTGAAAAACGCGTGCTTCGACCGGAAAGACATGACTTCCGTAATCTGGACTAGCACTGCTGGAACTGCACACTGTTAATGTGATTTCAATCACAAACCGTCCCACAGGCGGTTGCTTTGAAATCGAAGGCAGCGCCCGAACCGCGAAATCGGCTGGGTGTCGGTCGGTCTCCTCAACGCGGAGCTTATCGGCTGGAAAGCGCTGTAGCGCCGGATTTGGCTCGGCGAAGTGAAGACACATACGTCGTCACCGCCGGGATCACGGGAGGGGACGAGTATGCATCGTTATGTTTCAGCGTTGTGTTTCACGGCTTTCCTGCTCGCGCCGAGCCTTGCAGCAGTCGGCCAGGATTCGTACAAAGTCATTACCGTCACCGATGGGGGAACCATTTCCGGCTCGGTGAAGTGGTCCGGGCCGGTCCCGCACGGCCTGTCTTTTCCGGTTACCAAGGACCCACAGATTTGCGACCCTGATTCCCACAAAACTGTCGATCTCGAGCGCCTTGAGATTGGACCGGAAGGCGGAGTCGCCAACACAATCGTCTACCTCAAGAACATCACGAGTGGGAAAGCGTTGCAGCTTCCGGAACAGCGTCGGCACCTGGATCAGATACGGTGCCACTATGTTCCGCACATTCTGCTGGTTCCACAAAACTCCGCTTTAGAAATGGTTAGTTCCGATGCCACCCTGCACACTATCCACATGGATGGAGCCGCGAGTTTCAACTTGCCATTTCCGTTCCCCGGCCGACCAACGAGTCGAACCATGTCAACAGCCGGCTTGGTTAGCCTGCGCTGCAACGGAGGCCATGTCTGGATGAACGCAGAAATGATGGTGGTCTCCCATCCTTACTACGCGGTCACCGATGAGAGCGGAAGGTTTGAGCTGACTGACGTCCCTTCTGGAACTTATGAGATCGTTGCCTGGCATGAAGGATGGGAATTAATCGGCAAAGAGCACGCGTACGACGTTCTTACCGAGCACAGCGTGGAGAGGCCCCGGTTCAGTCTACCGAAAACGTGGGAGAGATCCGTTACCGTCAGCCCAAATGGGGCCAGCACGGTCAATTTCGTGATCTCAAACAAGTAAGCATCGCGTCTATCCGATCCCGCAGTTGGGATACAGTTCTTTCACGTGCTGGGCAACAATCGTGTCGTAACCAACACCAGTCGTGGAAGCGGGTCCATACTGACCATTCGTGGCGGCACCTGACTTCACCTGCCCCACCGGACCAGTTATCTCCACGGTATGGTTTTCCTTTCCTTTGAGCGCAGCGAGGTCGCCTCCGGTTACACGATACTGCCGCATCGGGACGCCTCCGAGGATGATGTACGTGTTTCCGGATTTGGTCAGGCATCCATGAATCGTTTGCACGGTTTTTGAATTTTGCGAACCTTGTTCTGTATTGCCGGAATTCGAGTTCTGGGCGACGACCAGCATCCCAGACCCAATCAGAAACACCAGAGTGAATATGACGCACTTCAAGACTTTACTCCTCTGACTTAGTGAGATGCCGGTGCGCGGGTTTTCGTTCAGCGGGGTGCCGTGTTCCGCTTGATAATTCTGAAGTTCAGCCGAGACGCGCTCTCGCGCTGAGGATCTGTTTTCCTGCCGTGCGGGAGTAGGATTAGCTGCTGATATATCGCTTGCTCCATCGCGACGTCGACCATTGTCTATGAGCGTTCTGCAGCTCGTAAGGCGATGCGAGAAAACAGCGGAGTTGCCGTTCGTAGTTTGAGAGTGCTCGGATGGACTTCGACTAAGGCGCACACCCCGATTGCCGGAACCTGTAGAATCCCAACGTGGGGATTGGGCCGTTCACCTAAAAGGATTACCTTCTGAATTCCTTCATTGCGAGGACCTCAATGCGTGCCAGCAGAATCTCCGTCGCAGTTTTTGTCTCAGTTCTGTTTTCTGTCGCAGCTTTGCTTGCGGTCGATAAGAATTTTCACGACGCGCCGGATTCGACCAAGAACCTGAAAAATCCATACGTGGGCCAAGCGTCGGCAGTTCAGGCCGGCAAAGCGCTCTATATGAGGAATTGTGCGGCTTGCCATGGCCGATCTGGGCAGGGCACCGGGAACGTGCCGTCACTGGTTGACGGAAAACTCGAGGGCGTGCCGGAGGGCGAAGTGTTCTGGTTCGTCACCAAAGGAGATAAGGACAGCGGGATGCCGCCGTGGGCGTTTCTACCGGAGAAAGATCGCTGGGAACTCGTCAGTTACGTGGAAACAATGGGACCGGGCAGCAGGTCCGATGCCGCGCCTCCGGAAGCTCCGGCTGCGCCGTCAGCCGCGATGACCTCGACGATCAAAGCACCGCCTCCGAAAGCTCCGTTCACCGATTTTCGCTACGAGTGGCCGGGTAAAACGCGGAAGATCACGACGAAAGATTTTCCTGCTCCCTATGCAACTCAGTCAGCGGAGAACGGACCCGATGTCGTGGCGCGTCCAGCGAACGTCTGGCCGGTCGCGCTGCCGGGATTTAAGGTTGAACTGTTCGCGGCAGGGTTGGATAATCCGCGGCTGATGCGTACAGCGCCGAACGGTGACATTTTTCTCGCGGAAAGCCGGCCCGGGCGCATTCGCGTGTTTCGCGGAATCACCCATGACGGCAAAGCGGAGCAGAGCTCGGTTTTTGCCGAAGGGCTGAAGGACCCCTATGGGATCGCATTCTATCCGCCGGGGCCCGATCCGCAGTGGATTTACATCGGCGACACCAATGAAGTGATCCGATTCCCGTATCACAACGGGGATCTGCAGGCGAGCGGACCGTCGCAGCACATTGCGGATGTGCCCTCGGGCGGAGGGCATTGGACGCGCGCTGTGGAGTTCTCTCCGGATGGCAAGAGAATGTTTGTTGCGGTCGGATCGGCGTCCAATGACGACGATTCGGATACGCATCCCGCCGAACATGATCGCGCTGACATTCTGGTATGCGATGCGGCGAATTGCATCTTGAAGGTATATGCCTATGGCATTCGCAATGCGGGCGGCGGGATTCGCATCAATCCAGACACGGGCGAGTTGTGGTGCTCGACGAATGAGCGCGATGCGCTCGGCGACAACCTCGTGCCCGACTACATCACGCACGTGCAGGAGGGCGGATTTTACGGCTGGCCGTGGTGGTACATGGGACCCAACCAGGATCCGCGGCAGAAGGGGAAACATCCGGAGTTGAAAGATAAGGTGCTTACGCCGGATGTGCTGTTGCAACCGCATAACGCTTCGCTGGAAATCACGTTTTACGATGGCAAACAATTTCCTGCTGAATACAAGGGCGACATTTTTGCGTCCGAGCACGGATCGTGGAACCGGTCGGTGCGCGCGGGGTATGAAGTGATTCGTGTCCCGCTGCATCAGACCGGACACGCCACCGGAGAGTATGAGGATTTTGTCACCGGCTTCGTGCTGCCGAATGGCGATGTATGGGGAAGGCCGGTGGGAACGACAGTCGCTCCGGACGGCTCGCTGCTGGTAAGCGATGACGGGTCGAACTCGATTTGGAGAGTGAGTTATATGGGCAAGTAGAAGCTCTTACCACAGAGGGCACCGAGGAGCACGGGGGAACTTCCGCGGATGTACGCGGATTTTCGGAGATCAAACCGGAAGGACTTGTAGTTTCCCTCCGTGTCTGTGTGGTGAATTAATTTCAGTGAAAATCGTGCGAGGCGGTTTCGGCGGCGGTGACGAACAGCGGCTGCACGCGTTCGGCGCGAACCGAGATCACGTTGTCCTGATTCTGCAGGATGCCTTCGATGGCCAGGAATCGCTCGCTGGTCAAGAGCAGTCGATTCTCATGAAATAAATCCGGACGGATGATCGCGTTCGCGACTCCGGTTTCGTCTTCCAGACTCAGAAACACGAATCCTTTGGCGGTGCCCGGACGTTGGCGGGTGATGACGCAGCCTCCGATGCGCAGGCGCTTGCCCGTGGGAAGTTCGCGCAGTTCCGAGGCGCGGCGAATGCCCATGGCTTTGAGCCATTCGCGGCGATAGGCCATGGGATGTGGACCAACAGTCAAGCCCGTACCGTGAAAGTCGGCGACGAGGCGCTCTTCGTGATTCATGGGCGCGAGCGGCGAGGGAGCGTCTGGCTCGGCGTGCTGTTCGAGCAGCGGTCCGGCATGGCGCACTGCGCGCTCGACTTGCCAGAGAGCATCGCGGCGGTGAAGTGAGTTGCGAGTACCAGGTACCGAGTATCGAGATTCCTCTGTCGTGGGTTTGCTCGGTACGCGGTACTCGGTACTCGGTACTGAGTCGCCGGCAACTGCATTCAGTGCTCCAATCGCGGCGAGCGTGGTGAGTCCGTCTTTGCGCAATTCGGGAACGCGGCGGGTGAGATCGTGAATGGAAGCGAATCGCGCGCGCTCACGTTCGCGCAGCAGCGCTTGCGCGGCCTCTTCGCGCAGGCCCTTGACATAGCGAAGGCCCATACGGAGGGCCGGAGTCGCGAGTCCTGAGTCCTGAGTCCTGAGTTGCGAGCCATTCGCGTTCAACGAGAATTTCAGGCGTCCCTCCGGGACGCAATGCCAGGTTGTATTCCTTCCCGGCGCTGGAAGCGCCGGGCTATTTTCAAATACCCCTTCGGGGCATTGTGTTTTGCTCGGTACTCGGTACGCGGTACTCGGTACTGGTTCGACCGTGCAATTCCACTCCGAACGCGTTACATCGACCGGGAGAAGTCTCAAGCCGTGGCGCTGCGCGTCTTTCACGAGTGTCGCCGGAGAATAAAATCCCATCGGCTGATTATTGAGTAATGCCGCTGTGAACGCGGCTAGGTAGTGGCATTTCAGATACGCGCTGGCGTAGGCGATCAGCGCGAAGCTGGCGGCGTGGGACTCGGGAAATCCGTAGAGCGCGAAAGAGGTGATCGAAAGGATAATTTCTTCCTGCGCCTTTGCCGAAATTCCATTGGCGGTCATGCCCGCGCGCAGCTTGGCTTCAATCTGCTTCATGCGCGCTTCAGAGCGCTTGAATCCCATGGCGCGGCGGAGTTCTTCGGCTTCGCCTCCGCTAAAATTCGCGGCAATCATCGCGATGCGGAGCAGTTGCTCCTGAAACAGCGGCACACCCATGGTGCGCTTGAGCACAGGTTCGAGCGAGGGATGCGGATAGCTGACTTTCTGCCGTCCCTGACGGCGCTCTAAAAACGGATTCACCATCTGCCCGACGATCGGCCCGGGACGAATGATCGCGACTTGCACGACGATGTCGTAAAAGCGCACAGGACGCAGGCGCGGCAGGCACGACATCTGCGCGCGGCTCTCTACCTGAAACATCCCGACTGTGTCGGCCTGCTGCAGAGTCGAATAAACCTGTTCGTCATTTTGCGGAAGGTGCGCAAGATCCACCTCCTCGTGATAATGCCCGCGAATGAGTTCGATGGAGTCTTTGAGCACGGCCATCATGCCCAGTCCGAGCAGATCGACTTTGATGATGCCCATGTCGGCACAATCTTCTTTGTCCCATTGCACAACGACGCGTCCGGGCATGGACGCAGGTTCGAGCGGCACGACGGAATCGAGTTGTCCCTGGCAAATGACCATACCGCCGGAGTGCTGGCCGAGATGGCGCGGCATGTCCTGCACGGCGAGGCAGAGTTCGTAATATTTGCGCAGGCGCGGATGCGTGAGGTCGAGGCCGGCATCACGGAAGCGGCGGTCAAGCGCGTCGTTTTCGTCGCGAAATTCCCAGGTCGCGACAGCGGCGGAAATTTTTGCGAGCGTTTCCGGATCGAATCCGAGCGCCTTGCCCATTTCGCGTGCAGCCATGCGGTTGCGGTAGGTGATGACATTGGCGGTCATGGCGGCGCCGCGCTCGCCGTATTTTTTGTAGAGATATTGAATGACTTTTTCGCGCTCGTCGCCCGAAGGCAAGTCGAGATCGATGTCAGGCCACTCGCCGCGTTCTTCGGAAAGAAATCGTTCGAAGAGCAGTTCCATGCTGACCGCGTCGACGGCGGTGATACTGAGCGAATAACAGACGGCACTGTTGGCGGCCGATCCGCGGCCTTGGACAAGAATGTTTTGCTCGCGGCAGTAGCGGACGATATCCCAGACGATGAGGAAATATCCCGCGAGCCCGAGTTTTTCGATCAGTTTCAGCTCTTTCTCGATTTGCAGGCGAGCTTTCGCTTGCAGGTCGGGCGGCTTGCGGCCATAGCGCTCGCGAAATCCTTCCCAGGATTTTTGGTGAAGAAAGGAGTTCATCGTCTCGCCTTCGGGCACGGGATAGCGCGGGAATTCGTAGCCGAGTTTGTCGAGCGTGAATTCGAGCCGGTTCGAAAGCTCGATTGTGTTGCGGATTGCTTCCGGCAGATCGGAGAAAAGTTGCTGCATGTCGTGCGGCGATTTCAGGAAACGCTCGGAATTGCGGGCGAGCAGGCGTCCGGCGGTGGCCAGCGTTTTGTGATGGCGAAGCGCGGTGAAGGCATCGCAGAGTTCGCGGTTTTTGGACGCGGCATAGTTCACGCCGTTGGCTGCGAGCAGAGGGAGATGGAAGGAGCGGGCGAGGTCGATGGCGGCGCGATTGCGGGATTCTTCTTCGCGATGGAAATGACGCTGCAGTTCGACGTAGACGTTCTTGTGCCCGAAGATGCCGATGAGTTGATCGAGTTGCTTCCTGGCTTTAGTCACGCTGTCTTGCGCGAGAGTCGAGGCGATCGGGCCTTCGTCGCCGCCGGTGAGACAGATTAATCCTTCGGCATATTCTTCGAGTTCTTGTGCGGTGACTGCGCCTTCGCCTTTTTGGGCGCGCAACTTCATTTTGGTGATCAGGCGGCAGAGATTCTGGTAGCCGGTGCGGTTGGCGATTAATAACGGAAGACAGAATTCACCACGGAGACACGGAGACACGGAGAAATTCTTTGATTTTTCATTTTTGGTTTCTGATTTTTGATTTGTCTTCTCTGTGACTCTGTGCCTCCGTGGTGAATTGAACGTGGTAGAAATCTCCGCGCCGATGTGCGCCTTGATCTTGGCTTTGTCGGCGGCGAGATGGAAGCGCGGAGCGCCGTAGACGCCATCGGCGTCGAGCAGCGCCATAGCGGGCATGCCAAGTTGCGCGCAGGTAGCCACCAGTTCCTCGGGCACAGACGCGCCTTCGAGAAAGCTGAAAGCGGAACGGGCGTGGAGTTCTACATATTGAGTCATTCAGCGATTCAGTCATCGAGCGATTGAAAATTGGTTTTGAATGGCTCAATGACTGAATCACTCAATGGCTCAATTCCTTCAGTCATATGTGCCCTCCACAAACCATCCGCCGCCGAGCAGGTCGTGCATGAGGCGGAGAAGCGCAATCGATTGTCCGTTTTTTCCTGCGTCGTTTTGCAGTGCGATGTCCCACTCTTCGCGCGACCACGGTTCGCGATCCCACCAATCTCCGGAAGAACGCCACGGCCCGGCTTTCCAAAGAATGTTTCCGGTTACTTCTTTTTTTCTGCAAAGCACGCGCACAGGCTGGCCGTTTCCCAATGTGACATTCGCTCGCAGCGGCGGACGAAAGCGGCGTAGAGCCGTCACTGGGGATTGCCGTTCGCTTGATTCGTCACTAGGTGACTGTGCGGGCAGAGCCTGCCCTGAACTTGTCGAAGGGAGTGCACGCGTCACACGGGCTGAATCGTTGGCAAATCGCCGCATGCGAAATCCTTCGGGATGGTGTGTGTCGAGCAACTCGATCGCGCCAACTTTGTTTTCGCCCACCATGCCAGCGATGCGGGCGAGCGTGAGTTCAAGCTTTTCCGGCTCGGGCGATGGGGGGAGAAACAGTCCGCCCTGGGCTGAACGCTGCCGTGCTGGTTCCGCAGCGAGATGAATTTTTACGATTGGAGCGCCCGGCGGATGCGCCCGCAGGTCCAACTGCAACAGCTTAAGAAAAAGTTTGGAATCGAGCATGGGAAGCGGGAGAGAAAGCTTGCGGACGAATTTGGTTTGACGATGCCGGGGAGATTCGCTTGGTCGCGGCTCCCACTTCTCGCAAAAACGGCGAGAAGTGGAGCACCCCACTTTCGTGGTGGCATCACTTTCGCTGGGGATGCCGAGGATCTCGAATTCATCATAAATGCCGGTGAGGTTGGAGAGTTCGAGCGTGAGGCGAAGTTCTTGCGTGGCCAGAGCACGAGACCCCAACCGCGCGCAGATTTGCTCGAGCAGACGATTGAGCAGAAACGCCAGCGGCTCAAGCAAAGCGATGGGATGTTCCAACTCGATCGCTTCTTCAAACACAAGCAGCTCTTCGATGAGAACGAGTGTGCGCGCAGCGGCGCCGCGCGCCAGCGCTTGTAAGTAGAGCCCTTCCTGCCCGAGACGCTCGCTCAAGGCCACTTCCGGCAAAGCAGCTAGTGCTCTTAGATTGCGAATGCCCCAGCGCTCAAGAGTTTCGAGCAGATCGGATCCGTCTTGCGGATCATTGTCTTGAGAATTCCCCACCCAACGAAAATCGCGTTGGGTGGGCCACTGGGATTTTTGTAGGATGGAGCAATCTTCTTTACGGGTGAATCCGAATGGTTCGGCAAACAAAATCTTTATCGGTAGGGAGCCCAACTTTTCTGCTTCTTCTCCGGAGGGGATCACAGTCACCTCCGAAAATCCGCGGGCTGCGATCAGGGCCGCGTTGGGATTGCTGGCAACGGCAATATTTGCAGCAAGTCCAAGCTCCGTCGCGCGATTCGCCAGCGCGCAGGAAATTTCCGGCAGCGATCCAAACAAGGATTCCATCCCGGCGAGGTCGATGAGAGAGGTGTCCCAGGCTGTGTCCTCTACGCGGGGAGAAAATGATTGCGCGCAGTCGAGTAAGGCCGCGTGCGTCGCGGATTCATGTAACACCGAGCGCGGGCGAAGGGCGAGTTCGGAACAAAGTTCCGCCTGAGCCTTCGTCATGCCCGGCGCGATGCCCATCCGGCTGGCGTTCTCATTGACGGCGACAATTTTTTCTAGCGGCGCTTTGCCTTCGAAGATAGCGAGTGGACGCGCGCGCAGTTCCGGTTCCGCGCGCAACGCGGCCGCGATCGGAAAGTTCGGAATCAAGATGCATGCGAACATGAAGCAGTACCCAGTTGCCAGTACCCAGTACCCAAGTCATCCGGCCCACGCCGTTCGAGTTTCGAATGCCACCGAATTAGCGGGTTTGCGATCCAGACGCGAACGAATCAATTCCACAGTGATTTCCAATCCAGTGAGCAAATGTGAATGAGAAGGTTTTGAACTGGGTACTGGGTACTGAGTACCGGATACTCCAAGTTGCAGCAGCAGCGACGAGCAACTCCCGGCGATCGGCTGCGGTTCGATGACCAGCAAGATCGTGGGCGTGTGCTCGATGGCGCGGCGGAAGCGAAACCACGTGGTCAGCGGAATGCGGCGCGCCGACTCAGGGGGAACGTCGGCGAAATCGAGAGCGATCAGGCCGAAGCCTCCGCTTTCCAGCAGCAGATCGGTGGCGCGCAGGACATGTTCGAGACGTTGTTCCGTTTCATATTTCACGTCGCGTAGAGGAATTCGGTCTTTTAATTTTAGTTTGGTTTTCTCCGTGCCTCTGTGTCTCCGTGGTGAAGATTCGCCGCAACGCACCCAAAGCAAGCGATCTAGGCCGACGCTGGCCGCAGCAGCGGAATGGGGATCTAATGCGTCGGTGGCATCGATCAGGGCGCAGCATTCTCCGCGGCGAGTTGCCGCCGACAGAACGGCCAGCAATATGCTTGTTCGTCCGGAAGATGCCGGGCCGCAGATTTCGGTGATGCATCCGCGGGGCAGACCGCCGGTCAGGATGTCGAGAGCAGCGATCCCGCTCGGGACCATCTCGGGCGCGGGACGGATGGCGAGGTGGGAAGCGGGGACGATACTGGCAGGAGGAAATCTTTGATTGGTAATCGCTGATTGAAGATGTTCATGTAGCGGCAGGCGCCCTCGGCTGTCGTGCCGGGTAACGCCCGGCAGTTGGGGCGCTGCATGCACTGCTGTCGAGCTTTGCTCGACCGGACAGCCGGGGACGGCTGTCCCTACATAATCCACACTCGAGTCCGGACCCACCCCGGGTGCGGATTCGTCATCAAAAATAAAAAGGCGGCTTTGGGCCGCCGAAGTGGAAACCACCGCGGAAGACATAAATACCTCGAAAAAATACTCGAAAATTTCAGGGAGCACCGGGGCTAGGCTTGCTGGCTGGAGTCCCGGAGGCGGATCGATTTATTTTCGCTTTTTGTTCGCCTAAATAAAATTATGCCTCTACACAGGCTTCTTGTCAAGCCAGGCAGTATTATTTTCTTCCTACCGAACTTTTCAGGCTGCGAACCCGAATAACAAGATGGAGAACATATTTGCCTAACGACCGCGATCTCTGGGATCGGATCCGGCACGGAGATGCTCATGCCTTCGGCGAGTTTTATCG
>Ga0335073_10003364_pt1 | contig 22245 bp, 19 predicted proteins | sample Lox_Sample_22_FD_207093 | JGI IMG/M metagenome (GOLD analysis project Ga0335073, IMG submission 207093) | Soil microbial communities from Loxahatchee National Wildlife Refuge, Florida, United States - Lox_Sample_2.2 | ecosystem: Environmental > Terrestrial > Soil > Wetlands | place: USA... | reverse complement strand
ACGGCAGTTCACCATCTCAGCCGCGCGCGACCTGGGCAACCAGGCCGCGCGCGGCAGTTTTCACCGATGCAACGTTTGCGACAAGCTCAGATCGGCTGGGTGGCAGTCGCGGGAGCCATGCTCGCCGCGCTGGGCTGGCTCAGTCCCAGAATCAGACTGTTGCAGGACTATTCGACCGCTGACGAGGTTGACGTCTCGGCGCCCATCAGCGGTGACCTGCTACGCGCGGCGACCTTTGGCTATGCCAACCTGGCGAGCGACGGGAACTGGCTCGACGCCATCCAGTATTACGGTGAGCTCTCTCACGAAAACGAAGACTACCGAAAGCTACCTGGCATGCTCGAGCGGGTCACCGAGCTCGATCCGAACTTCGACTACGCGTACCAGTTCGCCGGGCAGAGTCTGCCTTTTCACGACGGGAGAGATGGAAAGTGGCACAACACGCGAGCCGCCATTCGTCTGCTCACGAAAGGGATGGCGAGCCAGGGTCAACGCTGGCAGATTCCCTGGTTGCTGGGATACTGCCTGTACACCTTCCAGGGGCGATACCTGGATGCGGGTCACGCCTTACTCGAGGCCACGAAGCGCGCGCGCGCCCCCGCCTACCTCAAGCTCCTGGCCGAGCGGTTGCTCGCCCAAGGGGGAGATCTGACGACCGCCATCGACCTCACGAAGGCGGCGATCGCAGACACAGGCGACGAGAGAACACTGGCGGATCTCGAGAACAGATTGAAGGCCCTCTACCTACAAGGCGAGCTCGAGCAGCTGCGGGCTGCGATCCGTCAACGCGACCAGGAAGGGCTCAGGGTTCGCAGTCTGGACGATCTCGTCGGCCTCGACGGTTTGACATTCTTGCCATTCGATCCCTTTGGGAAGAGGTTCGTTTTTCAACCGGAGAAGGAAGACGTGACGAGCCCAGACAGCGACCAGCTCCTGCGCATCTACGTTTCGAGAAACGACCCCGCCATTCAGCCGACGGAAGACTGACCAGTGTTTGCGATCGCGTTCGCCACCGTCCAAGATCTCGTCCGTAGGCGAGTGTTCGTCGTTCTCGCGCTGTTCGTCGTAGCGATGCTGATGCTCTCGTTTCCTCTCCGACAGCTCACCATCGGCCAATGGTACCGCTTGATCGTCGACGTGGGACTGGGGGGAACCGAGCTCGGTGCGACGCTCGCAGGGATCCTGCTGGGAGCAACCGTGGTCAGCGGCGACATCGATCGCAGAACGATCCTGCCGATTCTCGCGAAGCCAATCAATCGAGCCACGTTCGTTGGCGGTCGCTTCGCCGGTCTCGTCGTCGTCATCCTGGCGCTCACCGCTTCGATGACCCTGGGAACGGCCCTCAGCCTCGCCCTGGCTCGGCAAACGGCGTTCCTTCCTCTGATTCAGGCTTCTGCGCTGATCGCGTGCTCGGCGATTCTCGTGAGCGCCATCGCGGTTGCCTTCTCCTGCGTCGCTTCGCCGACGCTCGCCGGGCTCATCGGGATCACCATCGCACTTGCGGGTCACCTCACGGACAACCTTGCCTATTTTGGAGCCAAGGCACACAGCGCCACGGAACGCTGGCTGCTCCGGGGCCTCTCCCACGGCTTGCCGAACCTGGAAATGCTCAACGTCAAGGGGGCTGCAACGCGCGCCCTCGTCCTGCCCCTTGGCGACATCGGGGTGAGAGTGACCTACGCTGCTGCCTACACCATCGTCGTTCTGGCTCTGGGAATTGCCGCCTTCGGGCGAAGGGACCTCAAGTAGAATCGCGATCGAGGCCGAGCTTCGCGAGCCGATAGCGCAATGATCGGAACGACGTTCCGAGCAATTTCGCGGCGGCGGTCTTGATGCCCTTGGTCCTCTCGAGCGCCTGCACGATGTAGGCCCGCTCCAGCTGCTCCAGCTCCGCTTCCAGATTCATGCCTTCCGCGGGAATGGAAACTGCCTGCCCTGGGCGCTTCTCACCCGCGGCAAAGAGCTCGGGCCCGAGCTCGTCTCCTTCCGCCAGGGCTCCGGCGCGCTCGATGGCATTCTCCAGCTCCCGGACGTTGCCCGGAAAGGCGTGCTCGAGCAGCCGCGCCCTGGCTTCGCTCGAGAGGGTCCACGGCTTTCGCCCCTGCCGCTGCGCCTGGAGCGCGAGAAAGTGGTCCGTGAGTGGAATGATGTCCTCTCTCCGCTCGCGAAGGGCTGGCACTGAAACCCGGATGACATTCAATCGGTAGTAGAGATCTTCCCGAAATCGCCCCTCCGCCACTTCGGTCGCAAGGTCGCGGTTGGTCGCCGCTATCAAGCGAGCGGCCACGTCGAAATCCAGCGTGCTCCCCACCGGTCGCGCCTTGCGTTCCTGGATGACACGAAGGAGCTTGACTTGCGTCTCCTTGGGCAGCTCTCCGATCTCGTCGAGGAACAGCGTCCCCTCCGCGGCCGCCGCGAGCAGGCCCTCCCGGCTCCCGACGGCGCCCGTGAACGCCCCCTTGACGTGGCCGAAAAGCTCGCTCTCGATGAGCCCCTCGGGGATTGCCCCACAATTCACGGCGAGAAACGGCTGATCCTTTCGTGGGCCCTTTGCATGGATCTCGCGGGCGACCACTTCCTTGCCAACGCCGCTTTCACCGGTGATCAGGACGTTCGCGCGGACCGTGGCAATCTTGTCGATCAGCTTCACGACCTCACGCATCGCCGGGCTATGGGCGATGAGAACGCTTCCCGGCCGCTCGCCGAGCTCGGTCTTCAAGCGAGCGTTCTCGGCGACGAGACGTCGGCGCTCGAGTGCCCGGTCCACGACGAGTTGCAGCTCGTCCAGATTGAAGGGCTTTTGAACGTAGTCGTAGGCCCCCGCCTTCATCGCCTGGACGGCCGTCTCCACGGTGGAGAAGGCCGTCATGATGACGACCTCCACGGCGACGTCGAGCTTCTTCGCCGCCTCCAGGACCAAGATCCCGGACTGTTTCCCGAGCTTCAGGTCCGTCAGCACGAGATCAACTCGCTGCTCGTGCAGCGCGTCGATACCCTGCGCCACGTTCTCGGCGCACACCACCCGATGCCCCTGACGCGCCAGATACACCTCCAGCATCTCCCGCATCGAGCGCTCGTCGTCTATGACCAGAACGGAAGCCATGCAGGCTAACCAGCTTTCGAACCTACGGGGTTGGGGTCGTCGCGTGGGCGACAGGGATGACACATCACGAGATTCTCGGCGGTCCGTCGAACCGAGGCAGAGTTGCCACGAAACGCGCGCCTGGGCCACCATGATGCTCGAGGTCGACGTTGCCGCCGTGGGCCGCCACGATCCGAGCGACGAGGGCCAGGCCCAGGCCGGTGCCCTTCTCCTTGGTCGTGAAGAACGGTTCGAAGAGGTGCGCCTCCGCCGAGACTCCCGGTCCGTCGTCCTCGATCGCCAGCACGCAGGAGGGGCCAATGGCCTGAACCGAGACCTGGACCCGGCCGCCGACATCCGTCGCTTCCAGCGCATTGCGGACGAGGTTGCTCACGACCTGCCGCATCTGGTCGGGATCAAAGCGGGCAGTCGCGGGCTGGAGAACACGCGACAGCTCTTTTCCTTGCGTGGCCACCTCGTTCTCGAACGCCTGGCAGCACTCGGACACCAGCTCCGCCAGATCTCCCTGGTGCAAGGACGGAGGTGGCGGCCGCGCGAACGTGAGGAAGTCGGAAACGAGCCTGCCCAGGTGGGTCGCCTCGCGGCGTATGAGATCGAGCAACCGCGCATCATCGGCGCTGGCGGGTGATGTCGCGAGCATTTGGACGGCGCCGGAGAGCGCGGCAAGGGGATTGCGGATCTCGTGCGCGAGGCCGGCGGAAAGCTCACCCAGCGAGGCCAGGTGACTCTGCCGCCGCAGCGAGGCTTCGAGCCGGCGCAACTCCGTCACGTCCTGGAAGGCCACCACGCTTCCCATGGGCGCCCCTTCGGAGCCGAGCAGAGGCGAGACCGAAAACCCAATCAGCCTTCGATGGCCCTTCCGCTCGATGGAACACTCGGCCCGACCCCCGAGTTGCGGCAACTCCAGCGCGTGAGCAAGATCAGGAGCCAGATCGGCGAGGGTGCGCCCGCGCGCCGCGGAAGCGGACTCGACGCCCAGGATCTCGCCACCTGCTTCGTTGAGGAGCGAGACCCGCGCGTCCCCACTCGTCGAGTCGAGCGTGAGCAGGCCGCTGCCCAGAGATTGCACCACGCTCATGTAGAGCTCGCCCAGGCTGCGAAGCTCGAGCTCTCTCGCGGTGAGCGCCTGCCCCGTCCTGAGGAGGCGCTCCGTGAGGTAACTTGCCAGCGCCGCCGTGGCAAAACAACCGCCGCTGTTGGCAAAGATCGCTGCAGCCACTTGAGACGTGTCGCCGGCGCCAGCCAGGGGCGCGGTCCAGAATGGTAGGACAGGGTGCGCGCCGAGAATGCCCAGGAGGATGGTCGCCAGCGAGGCGGCGCCGAACGCGCCGGAGCTTCCCGCGGCGATGGCGCCGTGCACCGTGCTCAGAAGAAAGAGAAAGCTGAAGGGGCCCGCTGGGCCGCCCGTCAGCGCGACGAGCCAACCGGCGAGGGTCGTCTCGATGGCGGCATGGACCCACGCGAGGGCTCCGAGGCCGCGCCCCGTCAGGATCCATATGAGCTCCAGTGCCGAGCTGGCGTACGCAGTCAGAAGAAATGCGTACAGGACGCCCCGGGCGGCATTCTCCTCGCCGACCGCGCCAGAGGTTGCGAGCGCAGCACCGAACAGAGCGCTGGTGACGAGTGCACGCAGCAACACCAGGCCGGCGATCCGGCGGGCTCCGTCGCCCCAGCGCCCTCCCCCATCGCGTGCGACCAAGTACGTGTTGGCAGCGCGTCCCGCGGCGAGGTGGGCCCCACCCGGATCGCGGTCCTCCTGCCCTTTCGTCCCGGCCTCCACCGCGAGCGGGGGAGGAGGGAACTCGGTCATTTTATCGCGCTCGCGATGGTGAAGATCGGGAGGTACATCGCGATGAGGAAGCCGCCGACCACCCCGCCGAGGAAGACCATCATCAAGGGCTCGATGGCCGCAGTCATGGCGGCGACCGCAGCGTCGACCTCTTCGTCGTAGAAATCGGCAATCTTGCTGAGCATCTGATCCATGGCCCCGGTCGCCTCGCCCACGCCGATCATCTGCACGACCATCGAAGGAAACACCTTGGTCTCGGCTAGGGGCTGGGCGATGGTCTTGCCCTCGCCGACCTTCGTTCGCACATGCAAGATGGCGTCCTCGACCACCCGGTTTCCAGCCGTCTTGGCCACGACATTGAGCGCGTCCATGATGGGAACGCCCGACGAGATCATCGTGCCGAGCGTCCGCGTGAACCGCGCGACGGCCGTCTTGCGCACGACGTTGCCGACAATCGGCATCCTCAAGACGATGGTATGCCAGATCCGAGTACCTCGCTCCGTCCGGAGAGCAGCACTGAACCCCACGATGAAGACGATGATGCCAACGATCATCTTCACCACGTTGTTGACCATGAAGTGGGAGAGATCGACGACCACCTGTGTCGGGCCCGGCAGGGTGCCGCCGAAATCCTTGAACATCTTTTCGAAGACCGGCGTGACGAAGAGCATCAGGATGACGGTAACCCCCACGCCAACCACCAGCACGATGCTCGGATAGACCATCGCGCCCTTCACCTTGCTGGCCAACTTCGCCGCCTTCTCGATGTAGACGACGAGGCGGTTCAAGATCGTGTCGAGGATGCCGCCCACCTCGCCCGCGGCGACGAGCTCGCGGTAAAGCTCGTCGAAGACCCTCGGGTGCTCCTTCAAGGCGTCGGCAAAGGTCGAGCCCGACTCGACGCGCGCCTTGATGTCGCCGATGGCCTTTTTGAACCCTGGATGGTCTTGCTGGCCATGAAGGATGTCGAGGCACTGAACGAGAGGCAGGCCGGCATCGATCATGGTCGCGAGCTGACGGGTGAAAACGATCAAACTCTTCCGCGGAACCCTTCCGAAGCTGAGATCGATGTTGATCTCGAGCGGCTTCTTCTTGACCTTGGTGGGGTTGACCCCCATCTGCCGCAGGCGGTTGTTCACCGACTCGGAGTCGGAGGCCTCCATCTCGCCCTGGCGCTCGACGCCGTCCTTGCCGACGCCCTTCCATTGCCAGACGGGGACTTTGGCTTTCTTGACTTTGGCTTTGGGCTTCGCTTCGGCTGCGGCGGCGGTGGCCATGGCTCAGCACCTCCCCGGTTGGGGGAACTTTCCCATTATGGCACAGCGTGGGAGGGGGCGCGAGATCACGGGGCCTACCGCTGCATGACCGGGGGGGCGGCGCCCGGTCCGCGGGCGCCCATGCCGCTCCCGCTCAGCATGTTGCGGAGCTCGTCGGGGTCCGAGCTGCGGCCGAGCCCCTCCTCGAGCGAGATGAGGCGGCGCTGGACGAGGCCAGCCAGCGACTGGTTCATGGTCTGCATCCCGAACTTGGCCTGGCCGACCTGCATCTGCGAGTAGATCTGGTGGACCTTGTCCTCGCGGATGAGGTTCCGGATGGCAGGGTTCGGCACCATCACCTCGATGGCCAGGACGCGCCCGCCGCCCTGCTTGGGCAGGAGGGCCTGCGACATCACGCCCTCGAGAACGAACGACAGCTGCGCGCGCACTTGCGGCTGCTGGTAGGGCGGGAAGACGTCCAGGATGCGGTTCATCGTCTGCACGCAGGAGTTCGTGTGCAGCGTCCCGAAGGCGATGTGGCCGGTCTCGGACACGACGAGCGCGGCTTCGATGGTTTCGAGGTCGCGCATCTCGCCGATGAGGACGACGTCGGGATCCTGTCGCAGGATGTACTTGAGCGCCTTCTTGAAGCTCGCGGTGTCGGCGCCCACCTCGCGCTGGTTCACCAGGCAGTTCTTGTGCGGGTGCAGGTACTCGATGGGGTCCTCGATCGTCACGATGTGCTCGTGCCGGTCGGTGTTGATCTTGTCGATCATCGAGGCGAGCGTGGTGCTCTTGCCAGACCCCGTGGGCCCGGTGACGAGGATCAGCCCGCGCGGCCGCTTCACCAGCTCGGAGATGATCTGCGGCAGCCCGAGCTCCGAGAAGGTGAGGATCTTGAACGGGATCAACCGGAACGCGCCGGCGACGGCGCCTCGCTGCATGAAGATGTTGGCGCGGAAGCGCGAGAGCCCCTTCACGCCGAAGGAGAGATCGAGCTCGTTCTCCTCCTCGAACTTGTGCTTCTGCGCGTCGGTCAGGATCGAGTAGCAGAGCTGCTTGGTCTCGACGGGCGACATCGGCGCGGTCTTGAGCGGCACGAGCTTGCCGTCGATGCGCAGCTGCGGGGGCGAGTTGGTGGTGATGTGGAGGTCGCTCGCCCCCTTCTCGACCATCGCCTTCAGAAGCTGGTGGAGGTTGGCCAATGAGACCTCGCGCTAGAAACGATCCGGAGCCGTGTTGCCGACGACCTCTTCCAGGGTCGAGATGCCCGCCTTCATCTTGCCGATGGCCGACATGCGGAGCGTCTGCATGCCGAGACGGATCGCCTCCTGCTTGAGCTCGGCGGTGGACGCGCCGTTGATGACGAGCTCCTTCAGGGGGTCGAAGAAGGGCATGACCTCGTACACGGCGAGGCGGCCCTTGTAGCCGCGGTCGTTGCAGGTCTTGCAGCCGGCGGGCTCGTACACCTTGAACGTCCCGACCTCTTCGTTCGGGACGCCGGCGTCGATCAGCGCCTGATCCTCGACCTGGACTTCCCGCTTGCACTCCTGGCAGAGCTTGCGGATGAGCCGCTGCGCCAGGATGAGGTTCAGCGAGGCGACCACGAGGAACGGCTCGATGCCCATGTTGAGGAGGCGGCTGATCGTGGCCGGAGCGTCGTTGGTGTGCAGCGTGGAGAGCACCAGGTGGCCGGTGAGCGCGGCCTTGACGGCGATCTCGGCGGTCTCGAAGTCGCGGATCTCGCCGACCATGATGATGTCGGGGTCCTGCCGCAGGAAGGAGCGCAGGGCGGCGGCGAAGTTCAGGCCGATGTCGTCGTGCATCTGGACCTGGTTGATGCCCGAGAAGTTGAACTCGACCGGATCCTCGGCGGTGGAGATGTTGTCGGAGACCTGGTTGAGGCGCGACAGCGCCGAGTAGAGCGTGGTGGTCTTCCCCGAGCCGGTGGGGCCGGTGACCAGCACCATGCCGTAGGGGCGCTCGATCGCGTCGACGAACCATTTGAGCTGGGTTTCCTCGAACCCCAGCTTGGTCATGTCGAGCTGCAGGTTCGACTTGTCCAGGAGCCGCAGCACGACTTTTTCGCCGAAGAGCGTGGGGCACACGGAGACGCGGAAGTCCATCTCCTTGCCGCCGCCGATGCGCAGCTTGATGCGGCCGTCCTGGGGCAGTCGGCGCTCGGCGATGTCGAGCTCCGCCATGATCTTGAGGCGCGAGATGAGCGCGTTGCGCAGCTTGAGCGGCGGCTTCATGACCTCGTAAAGCACGCCGTCGATGCGGTAGCGGACGCGGAAGTCCTTCTCATAGGGCTCGACGTGGATGTCGCTCGCGCCCTTCTTGATGGCGTCCACCAGGATCAGGTTCACCAGCTTGACGACCGGCGCGTCGTCGGCCGCCTTCTCGATGTCGACGACGGCGTCCTCTTCGCTCGACGCCACCTCGATCTCGGCGTCGACCTCGTTCATCACGTCTTCGTACGAGGGCCCCTTCGCCGCGTAGTAATGCTCGATGGCCTCCTTGATGGCCACCTCGGAGGCGACGACGGTCTCGATGTTGTAACCGGTGAGGAACTTGAGGTCGTCGACCGCGAAGATGTTCGAGGGGTCGCTCATCGCCACGATGAGCGACGGGCCCGCGCGGTTCACCGGGATGACCAGGTGCTTCTCGGCGACCTCCTTCGGGACCAGCTTGATGACCTCGGCGTCGATCTCGAAGTCCTTCAGGTTGATGGCGGGAACGCCATACTGCTTCGAGAGGAAGTCGGTGAGCTTCTGCTCCTCGATCGCGCCGGTCTTGATGAGGTGATAGCCGAGGCGGCCGCCGTCCTTCGTCTGCGCGTCCTGCGCCTTGCGAAGCTGTGCGAGCGAGATCAGGTTCTGGCGGACGAGAAGCTCGCCCAGCCGCCGGCTCGCGCCGCCCGCCGGTGCACCGGGAGCTTGTCCCTCAGGCATTGGCTGACCTCATGCGCGGATTTTGAAGGTGAGACAGGCAAAAACGATAGCTTGGCGAGCTTCGGCCTGTCAAGGATGCGGGCCGTCGAGCCGTCCGGAAACTCACCCTCCGGCGCGGCGCGCCGCCTCGGCGACGTCCTTGCCGATCTGTTCGGTGAGCGCGGCCAGCGACGGAAAGCGCATCTCGTCGCGGAGCCTCGCCACGAACGCCACCCGCATCGGCGCCCCCACGAGACTCGGCCCCGCGTAGCCGATGAGGTGCACCTCGAGCGTCTGGGCGCCGCCTTCGCCGAAGGTCGGCTTGCGCCCCAGGTTCGCCGCGCCCGCAAGGGAGCCTCCGGGGAAGTACGCTCGCACCGCGTAGACGCCGTTCGCGGGCAGCATCTCGCCGAGGGGGGCGATGTTGGCGGTGGGGAAGCCGAGGCCGCGCCCGCGGCCCATGCCCGTGACGACCGTCCCCTCGACGTCGAAGGGGCGCCCGAGCAGGCGCGCCGCCGCGTCCACGCGGCCCTCGAGCACGAGCTCGCGAATGCGCGTCGACGAGACGGGCAGCCCATCCACCTCGACCTTCGGCACGAGCACGAGGCGCGCGCCGCCCGCGGACAACCACTCGTCGAGCTGCGCCACCCGCCCCTCGCGCTTGCGGCCGAAGGAGAAGTCGTCGCTGACGACGACCGCCGCGACCCCCAGCTCGCCGAGCAGCAGCCGGTCCACGAACTCGCGCGCCGGGATGGCGGCGAAGGCGGCGTCGAAGGGCTGGACGACCACCGCGTCGAGGCCCCCCGCCGCGAGGAGCTGCAGCTTCTGCTCCGGCGTCGTCAAGCGCCGCGGCGCCATGCTCGGGTTCAGCACGGCGCCGGGGTGCGGCTCGAAGGTGAGGGCCGCCGCCAGTGCCGCGTGCTGCCGGGCGGCGCGGAAGAGCGCCTGGTGGCCGAGGTGGACGCCGTCGAAGTTGCCGATCGCGAGGGCGCAGCCGCGGATCCGTCCGCGGGCCTCGCCGATCGATCGAAAGGTTCTCACAGGTACGAGCGCGCGAACGCGTGCGGCATCAGGTCGCGCAGGGCGAGCCGGCGCCGCACGCCCCGCAGGTTCACGAGGACCACCGGCGACTCGGGGCTGCCGAACTCGGCCAGGGTCTGCAGGCACATGCCGCACGGCGGGCTCGGCTCTTCCGAGCCGGTCACGACCGCAGCCGCCTCGAGCCGCGTCTCGCCGGCCGCCACGGCCGCGGCCACCGCGGCCCGCTCGGCGCACAGGGCGAGGCCGTAGGAGCAGTTCTCGACGTTGCAGCCGGTGAAGATGCGGCCGGAGCTCGCGAGGACCGCCGCGCCCACCTTGAAGCGCGAGTAAGGGGCGTACGCGTGCTCGCGGATGCGCGCCGCCGATTCGACGAGCTCCTCGAGGAGCGCCGAATCGAACCGCTGGCCGCGCGCACCCGCGTCGCTCGCTCGGGGGCCGCGGCCGGCCGCCTCCGTCTTGCGCGCCCGGGGCGCCGGGCGCGTGGCTCCTCGGTTGCGCATGGCCGCTCGATGTATGCGAGAAAACGGGGTCCGTCAACGCCACGATTGACGCGATGGGCACGGCGAAGGTAAGGGGCGGGGTGTGAAGCGCGTGCGGGCCCTCATCGTCGACGACTCGGCCGTCATGCGGCAGGCCATGACGGAGGCGCTCGCGGCGATCCCCGGGATCGCCTGCGTGACCGCCAACGACGGCGCGGAGGGCATACGCCGGCTGGGGGCGGAGGCCTTCGACATCGTCCTCACGGACCTCAACATGCCGGTGTTGAACGGGCTGGCGCTCGTGACCTTCATCCGCGGGCAACCCTCGCTGAAACGGCTGCCGATCGTCGTCGTGACCACCGAGAGTGCCGAAGAAGATCGCCGGCGGCTCCTGGGCGCCGGGGCCGACGCCTACGTCGTGAAGCCGATCGAGGCCGAAACCCTCCTGGCCCAGGTACGGCGGCTAGTCGGTCTCTAGCTCCGCGACGAACGCGTCGAGCAGCCGTCCGAAATCGAGCCTGACGCGCGCGGCGGTGTCCGCCACGTCGGCATGCACGAGCGGCTTGGCGCCCAGCCCGGCGGCGCGGTTGGTGATGCACGAGAGGGCGGCAACGTCGAGCCCGAGGTGCCGCGCCGCGATCACCTCCGGGACGGTGCTCATCCCGACGGCGTCGACGCCGAGCGCTCGGTAGGCGCGGATCTCGGCCGGCGTCTCGTAAGAAGGGCCGAGCAGCTGGCAGTACACGCCGCTCTTGAGCACCACGCCCGCATCGGCGGCCGCACGGTCGAGCGCCCCGGCCAGCGCGGGAGAGTAGGCCGCGCTCAGGTCCGGGAAGCGCGGGCCGAAGCGGTCGTCGTTCGGGCCGACCAGCGGATTCTGCCCCGACAGGTTCACGTGGTCGGTGAGGCGCATCAGGTCGCCGGGGGCGAGGTCGGCCCGGATGCCGCCGGCCGCGTTCGTGAGGCAGACGGCGCGGACGCCCATCCTCGCCATCACGCGCACGCCGAAGACGACCTCGGCCGGTCGATACCCCTCGTACAGGTGCACCCGCCCCTGCATGATCACGACCGGCACCGCGCCGATCCGTCCGATCCAGAGATGCCCCGCGTGCCCCGGCACGCTGGAACGGGGAAAGTGCGGCAGCCCGCCGTACGGCAGCGCCGTCGCCTCCGAGAGGTGCTCCGCGTAGTCGCCGAGGCCGCTGCCGAGCACGAGCGCCAGGCGCGGCCGCCCGACTCTGGAAGCCGCGAGCGCCACGGCCGCAGCGGCCGTCACGCGCTCGAACTCCGAGGCGCTCTCTGCCGCCGCGGGCGCCGGGGCCTTGCGTTTCGGGGGCATCGCGCTGCGCTAGGGGCCGGTGGCCCCCTCTTGGACCCAGGTGCTGAGGAGCTGGACCTGGCAGGCGCTGAGTGGATGGTAGCCGCCGTCCGCGTCGATGGGCATCGGCTGCCCCCCGGCGCAGAAGGCGGAGTCCCGCAGTACCTGGATCAGGTACGAGTTGGCCGGCGAGCCCGGCACCACCCGCGCGGTGCAGGGGCAGGCCACCGACGGGACGTTGCCGAAGGTGCCGTTCGGGCCGCCGTCGCAGCTGCCGCCGCTCGCACCCGCGTCCGGAAGCCCCACGAGCCCGGCGTAGGCCGACTGCGCGGTGGACAGATCGAGACCGCCCGCCTTCTTCGTGGCGCTGTGACAGCCCGACGTGGCGCAGCCGAGCAGCGACGTCGAATCGGTGAGGAGGGGCGAGACCTCGGCGAAGGTGAGCGTCGGCTGGTGACACGCCCCCGTGCCGCTCGACGCTTCGCAGGTGCAGGACACGGGCGAGAGCTGGGTCAGGCAGAGCTCCTGCACGTCGGTGCAGCCGCAGCTCCCCTGGTTGCAACCGGCGGAGGCGGCGTAGGTCGTGGTGCAATCGTTGCCGCAGCTCCCGCAGTTCGAGGGGTCGCTGGTGAGGCTGACGCAGCTCGCCGCGCTGCCGGAGCCGCAGAGCTGATCCTGACCCGGGCAGGCGCAGTGGCCGCTCGCGCAGGCGGTCGTCGGCGCCGCGCAGGGGGAATTGCAGCCCCCGCAGTTCTGGGGATCGCTCGTGGTGTTGACGCAGGCGGGCGTCCCGCCGCTCGCGCAGATGGAGCCGGTGCCCGCGTCGAGCGGACAGATGCAGGTCTGGTTCTGACAGCCGGCGCCGGCCACCCCGAGCAGGGTGCAGTCGTTGTTGCACTGCCCGCAGTTGTGGGGATCGGTGTCGAGATCGGTGCAGATCCCCGTGCCGGCGCACTTGGTGTAGGGCGCGGAGCACACGCAGGTCCCGCCGGCGCAGTTCCCCGTGGGACAGGGCTTGTCGCACCCGCCGCAGTTCTGCGGGTCGCTGTTCGTGTCCACGCAATCGGTGCCGTTGGCGCCGCAGGCGGTCAGCGTGCCGAGGCAGCCGCAGACGCCGGGGCCGCCGGGAACCGAGGGCGAGCACGCCTGCGTGGCAGGGTCGCACACGCAGCTCCCGCCGTCGCACTCGCTCGCGCAGGCACCGCAGTTGTTGGGATCGGAGGAGAGGTCGGTGCACACCTGCCCGCCGTCGGGGAGGCCGCACAGCGTGTAGCCGTTGGGGCAGTTGCAGAGCGCGCCGACGCACTGCTCGTTCGCGAGGCACGCCTGGCCGCAGCTGCCGCAGTTCGCGGGATCGGTCTGCAGGTTCGAGCAGACGCCGCCGTCCGCGCCGCAGAGCACCGACGGGGGCACGCACTGGCAGCTCCCGTTGAGGCACGATTCGGCGGGCGGACAGGCCTGGCCGCAGGCGCCGCAGTTCGCGTCGTCGGCGAGCACCTCGGTGCAGACGTTGCCGCCGTCGACCTTGCAGGGAAGCCAGCCGCTGATGCACTGGCACGCGCCGCTGACGCACGTCTGGTGCACCGGGCAGCCGCCCGGGCAGCCCGAGCCCGCGTCGTTGTTGGAGGAGCTGGAACAGGCGGCCAAGGCGAGCGCCGCGAACAGTGCCGCTCCGATCTTCGAGCTCATCAGGCCCTCTCCCGGAAGGGCGCCAGTCTAGGAAAGGGGGCCCGGATTGTCCACGTGCGACTTCGGCCGTCCCCGATCTCTATCCGGTGACCCGTTCGATCACGAGCGGCCGCTTCGGCGGCGCCGCCCCGCCGAGCGTCCAGGCGCGCCCCAGCATCTCCTTCGCTTCCGCGAGCCGCTTGGGATCGTTCGCGTGCAGCGTGCAGAGGGGCTGCCCGACCTCCACGGCGTCGCCCATCTTCGCCGCCAGCACCAGGCCCACCGCCGGGTCGACCGCTGCGTCGAGGGTCTCCCGGCCCGCGCCCAGCAGCACGGCGGCGCGGCCCACGAGCTCCGCGTCGAGCGCGGTCACGAAGCCCTTCGCCGCAGCGGGGAGAGGTTCCTGAAGGCTCGCCTTCGGCAGCCCCTTGCCGCCTTCTTCCAGGGACGCCGGGTCGCCGCCCTGCGCCTCGACGATCTTCTGCAGCTTCTCGAAGGCGCGGCCGTCGTCGATGGCGCGGGCGAGGAGCTCGCGCGCGGGCGCCCCGTGTGCCAGGTCGGCCAGCCCGAGCATCTCCACGCCCAGCGCGAGCGTCACCTCGACGAGGTCCGGCGGCCCGCTGCCGCGCAGCACGTCGATGGCCTCCGTCACCTCCAGCGCGTTGCCCACGGTCTTGCCGAGCGGCTGCTCCATGTCGGTGAGGAGCGCGACCACCTTCTTGTCCATCGATCGACCGATCGCCACCATGGTCCGCGCCAGCTCCTTCGCCGAGCTCAGATCCTTCATGAACGCGCCCGCGCCGACCTTCACGTCGAGCACCAGCCCGTCGATCCCCTCGGCGAGCTTCTTGCTCATGATCGAGGCGGCGATCAGCGGGATCGACTCGACCGTCGCCGTGACGTCGCGCAGCGCGTAGAGCTTGCGGTCGGCCGGCGCGAGCTGATCGGTCTGCCCGATGAGGCAGGCGCCCACCGACGTCACCAGCTCGCGGTAGCGCGCGACGTCGAGGTCGACCCGGAAGCCCGGGATGGAGCCCAGCTTGTCGAGCGTGCCGCCGGTGTGCCCGAGGCCGCGCCCGGAGATCATCGGCACGCGCACCCCGCAAGCGGCGGCGAGCGGGGCGAGGCAGATCGACACCTTGTCGCCCACGCCGCCGGTGGAGTGCTTGTCCACCTTGACGCCCGGCACCTCCGAGAGGTCGAGGACGTCGCCGCTCTCCAGCATCGCCTGCGTCCAGGCCTGCAGCTCGTCGCGGCCGAGGCCCCGGAAGTAGACGGCCATGAGCAGCGCCGCGGCCTGGTAGTCGGGGATCTCCCCCTCGGTGAAGGCCTCGAGGAAGTCGCCGATCTCTTCCGCCGACAGCGCTTCGCCGTCCCGCTTCTTCTTGATGACGTCGTAGGCGCGCATGGGGGGCGTACGTCTAGCACGGGCCCCGGGGCGCGGGGTAGCGCGAAGGCGCGCGGTTGCAACGCTCCGCGCTGGCGGGCTAGAACCGCGGGCGTGCGCGCCCACCGCCTCCTCGCGCCGTGCCTCTGCCTCGCCGCCTGCCACGGTGCGCCGCCGGCCCCCGCGCCCGCGGGCCAGCTCATCGGCATCGTCACCGACGTGGGCGGCCGCGGCGACCAGTCCTTCAACGACGGCGCCCTGCGCGGCCTCGAGAGCTGGGCGTGCGCGCTCCGGTACACCGGCGCGGGCTACGCGCCGCTCGATCCCGCCGCGCTCGCGGCGACCATCCCCGACGACCTGCGCGCGCGGCTCGGGATGGCGCCGAAGATCGCCGGCGTCGCGCCCTACGTGCTGCAGGCGCGCGCGCAGGAGGACTACCGCCCCGACCTCGAGCGGCTGGCACAGCGGCACGTGGCGCTCGCCGTGGGCGTGGGCTTCATGCTGGAGGACGCCGTGGCCGCCGAGGCGAAGGCGCACCCGGCGCAGCACTACCTGCTCATCGACAGCCCCATCCTCGACGCCGCGGGGAAGCCGGCCACCCTCCCCAACGTGGAGAGCGTGACCTTCCGGGAGCAGGAGGGCAGTTACCTCGCCGGCGCGCTCGCCGGCCTGGCGACGAGGACGGGCCGCGTGGCCTTCCTGGGCGGCATGCAGGTGCCGCTGATCCAGCGCTTCGAGGCCGGCTTCCGCGCCGGGCTCGCCGCCACGAACCCCAAGGCGGCGCTCGAGGTTCAGTACACGGGGAGCTTCGACGACTCGAGCGCCGGCAAGCGCGTCGCGCAGAGCCTCTACGCCGGCGGCGTGGACGTGCTCTTCCAGGCCGCGGGCGCCGACGGGCTCGGCGCCATCGAGGCCGCCAAGGAGGCGGGCCGCTTCGTGATCGGCGTCGACAGCGATCAGGCGCACCTCGCGCCGGCCTCGGTGCTGACGTCGATGGTGAAGCACGTGGACTACGCGGTCTACCTCGCCGTGCGCGGCGTGGCCGACGGCCGGTTCACCCCCGGCAACCGCGAGCTGGGCCTCGCCGAAGGGGGCGTCGGGCTGGCGCCCGTGCGCGTCGACTTTCCGGGCAAGGCCGCGGCCCTCGCCAGGGTCGACCAGCTGAGGCAGCAGATCGTCGCGGGGACGATCCAGGTGCCCAGGGACCCGGCCGGGCCGGTCGCCGCCGCGAAGTGACGGCGGAGGCGCCCGCCCTGCCGTCCCCGGACGGTCCGATCCTCGAGGTCCTCGGCCTCGGCAAGTCGTTCGGAGAGCTCCGCGCCTGTGACGGCATCTCCTTCTCGCTCCGGCGCGGCGAGGTGCTCGCGCTCGTCGGCGAGAACGGCGCCGGGAAGACCACCCTGCTCAATCTCGTGATGGGCCTCTATCGCCCGGACGCCGGGGAGGTCCGCGTGCGAGGCCAGGCCGTCCACCTCGCCTGCCCGGCGGACGCCGAAGCGCTCGGCCTCGGGATGGTGCACCAGCACTTCACGCTGGTGGGCCCGCTCACCGTGGCGGAGAACGTCGTGCTGGGGCGCGAGCCGCAGCGCCTCGGCCTGCTCGACCGCGCGCGCGCCGAGCGCGAGGTCGAAGCGGTGTCCCGGCGGCACGGCTTGCCCATCCGGCCCGCGGCGCGCCTCGACGAGCTCTCGGTGGCAGGCCGACAGCGCGTCGAGATCCTCAAGGTCCTCTGGCGCGGCGCCGAGCTGCTCGCCTTCGACGAGCCCACCGCCGCGCTCAGCCCGGCCGAGGCCGACGCCCTCTGCCGGGCCATCCGCCAGCTCCGCGACGCGGGGAAGGCGATCCTCTTCGTGAGCCACAAGCTGCGCGAGGTGCAGGCCGTGGCGGACCGCATCGCCGTCTTGCGGGCAGGCCGGCTCGTGGCGGCCTTCGAGGCGAAGGGCGCGGATCCGGCGCAGGTGGCGGCGGCGATGGTGGGGGACGTGGGCCCGCCTGCCGACCGCCCGGCCCCCGAGCGGCCCGCCGTGCAGCCTCCACGCGCCGCGCCGCCCACGAGCGCCGCGCCGATCCTTTCCCTGGCCGACGTCCACTGCCTCGATGCCCGCGGCGCGCCGGCCCTCCGAGGCGTCACCCTCTCCATCCTTCCCGGTGAAGTCGTCGGCGTCGCGGGCGTGGACGGCAACGGCCAGCGCGAGCTGGCGGAGCTCTGCACCGGCCTGCGCCGCCCCGCCTCGGGTACCGTCACGCTCGCGGGCAAGCCGGCTCCCCACCTCGATCCCGCGACGGCGCGCGCGCTGGGCGTCGCGCACGTGCCCGAAGACCGCGATCGGGGCGGCCTGTGCGGCGCGCTCACCCTCGCCGAGAACCTGGCGCTCGGCCGGGCCTGGCGGCCGCCCTTCCGCAAGGGCCACCTGCTTGCGAGGCTGGACCGCGCCGGCCTCGCCGACCGGGCCGGCGACCTGCTCCGGCGCTTCGACGTCCGCCCGCCGGATCCCGAAGCGAGGGCCTCCAGCCTGTCCGGCGGCAACCAGCAGAAGGTCGTCCTCGCGCGCGAGCTCGACGGAGCGCCCAGGCTGGTCGTCGCAGTGCACCCCACGCGCGGCCTGGACCTGCACGCCTCCCGCGCGGTGCGCGAACGCTTGCGCGAGCAGGCGGGCCTGGGCGCCGGCCTGCTCATCGTCTCCTTCGACCTCGACGAGCTCCGCGAGATCGCCGACCGCCTCGTGGTGCTGTGCGGGGGGCGTATCACCGGCGAGGCACGGCCGGCCGACGTCGACGACGCCACGCTCTCGCGCTGGATGGCGGGCGCCTCCGAGGCCGCGGCGTGAGCGCGCGACGTCGCTGGCTCGCGCTCGAGCCCGCCGGGCTGCCCGTCCTCGCGGTGCTGCTCGCCTTCGCCCTCTGCGCCGCGGCCATCCTCGCGCTCGGCCGATCGCCCCTCGCCGCGGCGGGCGCGCTCCTCGACGGCGGGCTCGGCGGCCTCGAGCCCCTGGGCGAGTCCGCCCTGAAGGCCACCGCGCTCACCTGGACCGGGCTCGCCGTGGCGCTCCCCTTCGCCGCCGGCCTCTTCAACATCGGCGCGCAAGGGCAGTTCCTCGTCGGCGCGCTGGCCGCGGCCTGGGCCGGCCGGGTCCTCGATCTGCCCGCGCCGCTGGAGCTGCCGCTGGTGCTCGGCTTCGCCTTCGCGCTGGGCGCGCTGTGGGCCCTCATCGCAGCGGAGCTCAAGACCCGCCGGGGCGTGCACGAGGTCATCTCGACCATCCTGCTCAACTGGATCGCCATCCACCTCATCGATTCGTGGCTCGTCACGGGTCCCCTGCACGCCTCGGGCAGCCAGGGCTTCTCGCACAGCGGGACCGAGGTGGTGCGGGCGAGCGCCCACCTGCCGCTCCTCGCGGGCGCCGGGAGCCGACTCAACGCGGGCCTGCCCCTCGCGGCGGCGGGCGCGCTCGCCGTCTGGTGGCTGCTGCGCCGGACGCCGTTCGGGCTGGAGCTGCGGGCCATCGGCTCGTCCGAGCCCACCGCCCGCGCCGTGGGCATCCCGGTGGGGCGGCGCATCTCCCAGGTCATGGCCGTGGCCGGCGGCCTCGCGGCCCTGGGCGGCGCCATGATGATCCTCGGCGGCGGCACCGACTTCCGCTACCCGGAGAACTACCGCGACCCGTACGGCTTCGACGGCATCGCCATCGCCCTCATCGGCGCGGGCAACCCCTTCGGCGTCGCCGCGGCGGCGGCGCTCTTCGGCACGCTGCGCGCCGGGGCGGTGCGGCTGCAGGATCCGGAGATCGGCCTGCACCGGAGCTGGCCCGAGATCGCGCAGGGCGTCGCGGTGGTGCTCGTCGCCGGACAGCTGCTGCTGCGGGGGCTCTGGCGGTGGCCGCTGCGCTTCGCCCGCAAGCCGGCGGCGGCCGGCGCGCCGGAGGCCTCGCCGTGACGCACTCCGCCGCGCTCGGCGCGATCGCCGTCTCGATCCTCGCCTACGCGCCGCCGGTCGCGCTCGCGGCGCTGGGCGGCGTCCTGAGCGAGCGCGCGGGCGTCATCAACATCGGCCTCGAAGGGATGATGCGCTTCGGCGCCCTCTTCGGGGCCTGGTGCTCGCTCGCCGCGGGCAGCGGACCGGCGGCGCCCTGGTGCGGCCTGCTCGCGGGCGCGGCCGCGGGCGCGGCGGGCGGGGCGCTGCTGGGCTTCCTGGCGGTCTGGGCGCGCGCCGACCAGATCGTCGCCGGCGTCGCGATCAACCTGCTCGCGCTCGGTCTCGTGACCTTTCTCCTCGAATGGGGCATGGGCGCCTCGGGGGGCATCAGCGATCCCGTCGCCATGCTGCCGTCGATTCCGCTCGGCCCGCTGGGGCGCCTGCCGGCGGTCGCGACCGGAGCGATGCTCGTGCTGCCCGCCGCCGCCTCGCTGTTCCTGCGCCGCACGCCGGCGGGCTTGCGCTGGCGGGCCGTGGGCGAGAACCCGCGCGCCGTCGCCGCCGCGGGCGTGTCCGTGCGCGGGCTGCGCTTCGCGGCCGCCGTCGCGAGCGGCGCCCTGGCGGGGCTGGGCGGCGCGCTGCTCCCGCTCGCCCTGCTCGGCCGCTTCGAGGACCGCATGCCCGCGGGGCAGGGCTTCATCGCGCTCGCCGCGGTGGTCTTCGGCAAGTGGACGCCGCTGGGCGCGCTTGGCGCCGCCGCCTTCTTCGCCGGCGCGGAGGGGCTGCAGATCGAGCTCTCGTCGGGCGGCTCCCTCGCCGCGCTCGTACCCAAGGGCTTCTTCCTCGCCCTCCCCTACGTGCTGACGCTGCTGGTCCTCGCGGGGCTCGTGGGCAAGGCGGTCCCGCCCGCCGCGGACGGCGTTCCCTACGACCCCGAGGGGCGCTGAGCGCGCCGCCGGCGGTGCTCAGGGCGCGGGCGGCCCCTTCGGGACCGGGGCCTGGCCCTCGAGCTTCTCGATGCGTCGCCGCAGATCGTCGGGCACGCGCGTCGGCGCCATCGTGGCCAGCGCCATCGTGACGAGCACGGTGCGCCCCTCGGCCTGCATCACGTCGGTCGCGCCGTTCAGCACCTGGTAGGCGAACGACAGGCTCGTCTCGCCCACGCGCGTCACGCGGGTCCAGACGTCGAGGTGATCGTCGAAGCGCGCCGGCGCCCGGAAATCGATCTCGAGGTGCACCACGGTCGGCTGCACCGGCAGCGTGTGGAACTCCGCCGGCTGGAAGCCGAGCGCGCGGAAGTAGGCCACCCGCGCGCCCGTGAAGTACGCGGCGTACTGGTGATGGCTCACGACCCCCTGCGCGTCCACCTCCTCGTAGCGGACGCGGTAGCTCTCCTTGATGCGGAACCCCTCGGGCGCGGCCACCTAGATCACCTCGCCGAGGAAGCTCTCGCCGTGCGGCATCGGCCGCAAGCCGAAGTGCTCGAGCACCGTCTGGCCGAGGTCGGCGAAGCTGCGCCGCGTCCCCAGCGGGGCGCCCCGCTTGCGCGACGGGCAGTGCGCCAGGATGGGCACGTACTCGCGCGAGTGATCGGTGGACGGCGTCGTCGGGTCGCAGCCGTGGTCGGCGGTGATGGCCAGCACGTCCTTCGGCCCGAGCTTCCCGAGCAGGCCGGGCAGCGCCGCGTCGATCTCCTCGAGCGCGCGGCGGTAGCCGGGCACGTCGTTGCGGTGGCCGTAGAGCATGTCGGTGTCGACCAGGTTCACGAAGATCATCCCCTCGGTCACCTCGTCGAGCAGCTCCTTCGTCTTCGCGAGGCCGTCGGTGTTGCCCTCGGTGTGCACCGAGCGCGCGATGCCGCGGTCGCAGAAGATGTCGGGGATCTTCCCGACGCCCACGACCGGCACGTCCTCCTGCGCGAGCCGGTCGAGCGCGGTCTCGCCGGGCGGCTCGAGCGAGAAGTCCTTGCGGTTATACGTGCGCTTGTAGCTCCCCGGGGCGCCCACGAAGGGGCGCGCGATGACCCGCGCGACCTGGTACGGATCGAGGAGGCGCCGCGCCGCCTCGCACCAGGCGTAGAGCTTCGGCACCGGCACGGTCTCCTCGTGGCAGGCGACCTGGAAGACCGAGTCCGCCGACGTGTAGAGGATGGGCCAGCCGGTGCGCTGGTGCTCCGCGCCGAGCTGCTTGATGATCTCGGTCCCCGAGGCGGCCTCGTTTCCCAGCACGCCCCCCGCGCCGATCGCGGCGAGCCAGGGCTCGACGATCTCGTCCGGGAAACCCTTCGGGAAGAGCGCGAGCGGCTTCTTCAGGATCACGCCCATCATCTCCCAGTGGCCGGTGGTCGTGTCCTTGCCGGGCGAGCGCTCCGCCATCTTGCCGAACGAGCCCGCGGGCGCCGCCGCGGGCGCGACGCCCTGGATGGGCGCGATGTTGCCGAGCCCCAGGCGTTCGAGGTTGGGGAGCTTCAGGCCACCCACGGCCTTCGCGAGGTTGCCCAGCGTGTGGCTGCCCGCGTCGCCGTACTGCGCCGCGTCCGGCATCTCGCCGATGCCCACGCTGTCGAGGACGATGAGGAGGAAGCGCCCGGCCATGAGGCGCAGGACTGTATGCGTCTTTCCCCTGGCCGCGCAAGACGGCCACCTGCCGGCCGTCGGGGGCGACCTGGGCTGCGCGAACTGGAACGTCGGCGGGGCGCCGAGGGTCACCAGGCGCCTGGGGACCGAGCAGACGCAGCGCCGACGTCCAACGACCGGGATCACACGGGACATGAAGGCGCGCAGGGGTCGTGAAACGCGACCCACGTCTTGATTGCGGCCCTGCGATGACCTCACAGAGGGCGCCCTGCTCTAGCTGACGGGCGCCGTGAAGGAGACGACTTCGTTCATGAGGTTCCTGGAGGGCGTCGTATGGAGTCTGCCGGGGCTCGTGCGCGGTCTGAACCCCTCCGATCGGGGTCTGAAGGCCGTGGTGAACGATTCCAAGGGCTTCGAACAGGTCCTGACCCGCGTCGTCTCGAAGACGGCCTGCATCTGGAACGAGATCAGCCGCGTCGCCTCCCTTCTCACCCGGCACATCAGGAATCTGACGCCCTTCGCACCTCGAAGCAGCGGATCCGACGAAGACGTGGCGGGCGTCAGGAGAAAGCTGAAGGGGATCAGATGGTTCCTCAGCGGGCGCAGGTTTCCATCGAGGGGCGTCAGGAAGAGACTCAGCCCGTCGAGTCTCTCACTGATCGCCTTCAAGAAGAGACTCAGCTCGTCGAGTCTCTCTCTGATCGCCTTCAGGAAGAGACTCAGCTCGTCGAGTCTCTCACTGATCGCCTTCAGGAAGAGACTCAGCTCGTCGAGTCTCTCTC
>Ga0335073_10003363_pt1 | contig 22246 bp, 10 predicted proteins | sample Lox_Sample_22_FD_207093 | JGI IMG/M metagenome (GOLD analysis project Ga0335073, IMG submission 207093) | Soil microbial communities from Loxahatchee National Wildlife Refuge, Florida, United States - Lox_Sample_2.2 | ecosystem: Environmental > Terrestrial > Soil > Wetlands | place: USA... | reverse complement strand
GCCATCGGTGGCTCCGAAGGTCGCCTGTTCCAGAAAGCGCGCAGCATCGTCGGGATCCACCACCGGCACTGGCGGAGTGCCGTTCACCTGAGCGATCAGGTCGGCGGAAGCCGCCGGGCCAGGCGCGGGGTTCAGCACCTGCAGATCGAGCCTGCCCGGCTCGGTCAGATCCAGGTCGGCCGTCAGCTGCGTCGAGCTGTCAAAGGTGGCGGCAATCGCGGACCCGTTCACCAGCACCTGCGCGCCGGTGATGAACTTCTGCCCCTGCAGCACGACCGTCGCCGGTCCGGGATTGAACGACATCGGTGTGGCTGAGCTGAGGATCGGAATCGGATTCATCACCGAGATGTCCTGCTCGATCGATACCGCCGGGTTATCGACGCTGGTGATCTTCATGGTCACCACGTTGCTGGGCGTGGGAACGACCGGCGGGGCGGTATAAGTGATCGATCCATCCGAGTTAGAAACTGCGGTGCCAATTTGCGCATCGCCTCCGGGCACTCCATTTACCTGCAGCGTGACCCCTGGATTGTCGGTTCCATTGACCGTCAGTCCGAAAGTTATCTGGTTGCTGACACGCACGTCCGAGCCGGAATTGGGATAGAGCTGCAGCACCACCTGCCCGGGGCCTACTTTCAGCGAAAGCGCTTTGGCGCTGGCCGATCCGGGGTTCGGATTGGTTACATTCAGCGGATAAGTCCCCGGAACCGGCTCCGCAATCGTCGCCACCAGTTGCGAGTCCGACACATAGGTCGTGGGCACCATGGCGCCCTTCCAGCTGATTTGCGCGCCGTAGACAAACTGCGATCCATTCACTACGACGGTCGTGGTTCCCTCGGAGAACCCGGACGGGTTCACGCTGGAGAGGATCGGAATCGGATTCCAGATGGTCAGGCTGACCGACCCCTTCGGTGCGTCCGGAAAGGGTTTCGAGGCGCTCGTGATCACCACCGAATCCGGATTGGGAATCACCGCCGGTGCCGTGTACACGCCCGACGCGCTCACCGTGCCGACTTCGTCATTACCTTCCGGGATGCCATTCACGTAGAAGTCGAGGTTCTGCGCGCCCCCGTCGGCTCTCAGCTGCAGCTGCTGATTGACGCGGATGGTGCTGCTCGACGCCGAGATAGTCGCGGCGTTCTGGCTCCCTAAGGTGGTGGAGAGACAGCCGGTGATCAGCGATGCACCGATGATCGCTGCGGCCGCAGAAATAGCCCAGGGAAGCTGATTCCTGGGTGAGGAGTGACAGGCGCAGACTTCCCGCATAGTTGCTCCTGGAACGGGGAATTCAGGGTACCCATGCGCAACAAACCCCAGAGCGGTTGAAGGATACTGTGATGTGCCCGCGAGTATATGCAGCTTCAGCGGCATAAATCAATGCCTATTTTGTGTTAAGTCTGGGTGAATCCCGCAAAGCTATAGATTCCCCGCTCCGGCGAACCAGCTGGGGCGAGTTAAAGCTGAAGTGTGAGGTGTTCGTGAAGGTCTGTCTGACGAGGGGCTGCGCGCTCAAGGCCGGCAAATTGGCTGCCGCGTGTTATACGGCTGAAATTTCCAGATCGGCGGTTTCCCCGAGGTTCGCCAGTTGTATCTGCAGTAACCCGTCACGGACTCCGGTGAAATCCACGGGCGCTCCGTTCCAGCGCACCCTGTATTGCGTTCCGGGAGCCATACAGGCGAGAACCGAGAACTGCGCCGAGCTTCCCGTTTCACGCAGCCGCGCGCGCAACTCGCGCCGATTGGCGCTCACGCTGCAGCTCTCCATCCACACATCGAAGCCGCAGGTGAGCCGGCCCGGCGTGTACAAAGCCGCAAACCACGAAAGTGCCGGCGACGAGAGGCTGCTGAACTGCACCCAGCCTTCCCCGAAAGGCGGACGCGGCACGAAATGCTCCATGCAGTTATACGAATCGTCCGTCACCTTCTTCCATATCGCGATCCCGGTCTGCGCGATGCGAACCGCCAGATCTCCGCGTCCAACATCGAGCATGCTCTTCCACAGGAACCACTGGTGCGCGAACCACACGCTGCCGTTCCAGTAGCCGCCGGGATTGTAATAGGGCGCGGTCTGGTCGACGCTGGTGATGCCGGCCTCCGTCCACATGCGCTCCGGCGAGAACAGATGATCGAGAATCTGCGCCGCCTGGCCGGGCGTGCAGATGCCGGCGATCAGCGGCGACACGCCATCCAGTCCCATGTTGAAGTTGACGCCGCTCCTGGTGCGAAGAATTCCGGTCGGCTTGCCCTGCTCATCGTGCACAACATAGCCGTAGTAGCCGGAAGCTTCGTCCCAGGAATATTTCTGGAGCGATGCAGAAAGCACGGCGATGTCCGCGTCATACTCCGCGAAATCTTCGCTGCGGCCAAGCGCTTCGGCCATGTGGCGCAGCAGCTTCGCGCAGCGAATGGTGTGAGACGAATTCACCGTCGGCGCAACCGCGGAGGTCATCTTTTCCTGGTGCACATACGTCTGCGGCGGATAATCGTCCCATCCCCCCGAGTTATAGAAGTAATCCCACGTGCAGATGAGTTGATCCTGATGTTGGCGGGTCGTGGAGCTGCCCAGCTTGCCGGCCAGAAAAAGATGGTACTGGCGTAGCCGCGGATAGAAATATTCAAGCAGGGCCCGCGACTGCGTGCGATTCCACAACTCCTGGCAGAGATAGATCTGCGTGGGCAGCGGTGTGCCGTGATGAATGAACGCTGACTGAGCGCCTTCCGGCGTGGTGTAGGCGTTGAGAGCATCCACCGCGCAGCGCGGGTTGAGTTCGAGCAGGCCCAGGCCGATAAAGCCGGAGTCCCAGGTGTAGAGGCAGTCCCAGATTTTTCCCGGCGAGTAATGGCGAATGTAATTGCCCTGTGTGTACAGCGGGTACACGAGATTGCTGAGCGTGACCGACGCCATCAGGCGCTGGCTCAGGTCGAAAGGCGCAGCGTCACCCTCGCGGGACGGCTCAAAGGCAGCCTGTTGCGCGGCTCCAAAGACTCGCCGATTGCGGGCCGCCTGCGGGTCGAAGCGGCCAATCGCGCGGCGTACCTCATCCGGCGATCCGGTGCTGACGAGTCCGGTGACCACTCGCGTTGAGTTGGCGGCCAGTGTGAGGGGCTTCGACCACGTATGGATGAAGAGCGAATCCGGATCGCCCGGATGACCATGGCTTCCGAAGATGCGCGACTGGGTGTCGGGATCGGGCTGGCACTGGAATGTCGAATCCAGATCGCGCCAGCGCAGTTGCTCGTGTCCCGCTATTCCGGTCTCCAGCGAGATTCCATAGGTGTTTGGCACATCCTGATAACTCAGCAGCAGAGCATTCTCCGCGACCGTTTCGAGCGTGGGAACGGGGTGCCATGGCTGCGCCGGGAAGCGGATCGCTCCGGCTTGTTCGGCCTCGATCAGCACAAAGCCGTTGAGCGCCGGAGCCGCTCGGCCCGCGGAGGTAAAGTGCAGTTCCTCGTATCCGCTCTTCAGCGCGCCCAGCGGAACCGCCAAAGTGGTGAATTCGCCGGTTCCATGGAAGGTCACCTGGCCGGCGGCAGCGCCATCCATGCGGAAGACCGCGGTTTCTCCGGATGGCAGCGAATAGCGCCAGACCAGGACCGCATTCGTGAACGGACGAGGCACGCGGAAGCGGTAATGCACGCGGTCTCCGGGATCCCGTCCGAAGCCCTGGGCGATAACGGATCCGCCTACTGTATCGTGTTGCCGCTCCTCGCCCCGCCATTTGCCATCAGGCACCAGATTGTCGGTGGGGCGCGGCGTCGCGTAGCGCAGATCGACGTAATCCAGTGCGCTGATCCAGAGCGCACCTGGCGGCAACTCGGCCGCGCACAGCCGGATCGGCTCGGCGGTGAGCTCGCGGAGTGGCGGAAAGCAGAGCTGGGCGAGGCTATGCACCACAAGCTCCTGCGGCTGCGCGGTGCGATTGACCAGCTCCATCCGGATCAGGCGACTCTGACGGTCGATCCCGGAGAAGGAGAGATCGCAGTAGAGCTGGTCCTTCCAGAGCGACTCCAGCCGGAACGAGTAGTACTCCAGCCCGGGCGCCGCCTCCCACGGATGGACGCCGGAATCGCGGCTGGTCACGCTGGGCAGCCGCGCGGGAAGCCCCGGCGACAGCGGAAACAGAGTGAGATCGAAGCTGAGCCCGCGCCGTACATCGGGAATATGAGAGATCCCGAAATGCTTTTTCGAATACGGCCCCCACTCCGGCAGCGAGACGAGGTCATGCGTGTTCGCCAATTGCGCTGCAGAGAAAGCCCACTCTGCCGATGGCGCGGCAGATTCCGCTCGCAGCGCGTGAGGTGCGGCCAGCGATAACGACGCGGCGCCCGCCAGGCCGAGAAATTCGCGGCGCGAGAGATCGCCGGCTTCTGCGTGGTTCTGCGCGTTGAACGGGTGAGATTTTCTGGAGCTCATCGACAATTTCAGCCACACCACGAGGGCCGCGCCCAACCGCGGCGGTTTAGCAGGGAAGACATTCGACGCCCTCAGCCAGCACAGTTTGCATCCGCAGTGAGCAGGAATGCGGATCGAAGGAGAAGCGGAGAAGATCGGCCGAAGTGCCAGGACGCAGCACCCCGCGGCCGCCTGCAAAGCGCCCCGGATTCTGCGTCGCCATCCGGAAAGCCTCCTGCTGCGTGCAGATGGAGCTGCCGGCGAGCCGCGCGACCGCATCGGCGAGCGAACAGGCTGCACCTGCCAGAAAATCGGATCCCGCCATGCACAGGCGCCCGTCGGCGCGCAGTTCAACCGCGCCGCCAATGGGCGAGCGATAGGTTCCCGGAGGCATCCCGGCGAGCGCCACGCTGTCGGAGACGAGCACGCTGCGTTCAATGCCCTTGGCGCGCAGCATAACGCGCAGCGTATCGGGAGGCAGATGATGGCCGTCGGCGATGAAGGTTGCTGTGAGCCGATCGTCCCCGAGCTGCGTCCATAGCAGATTGGGATGCCGCGGCAGGACCGCGCTGACACCGTTGCCGAGATGCGTGGACAGGGTCGCGCCGGCGTCGATGGCGGCACGAATCTGCTCCGGCGCGGCATCGGTGTGGCCCAGCGAGACGAGAACGCCGCGGGAGACCAGCGCGGCGATATACTCCGCCGCGTTCTCCCAGTGCGGAGAAAGCGTCACCATGCCGACAAGATTCTGCGACGCGCGCTGCCAGCGGTCGAACTCCGCCAGATCGGGTGGGCGCACATGTTCTCGCGGGTGCGCGCCGCGAGATCCGTCTTCCGGCGCAATGTGCGGGCCTTCAACGTGCACAAACGGGATCGCGTGAGCCGCCATCGGATCGATCTGCCGAGCGCGCGCGATGGCGCGCAGCGCGGCAATGATGCTGTCCTCGCCCGCGGTGATGAGGGTTGGCAAGAAAGTCGTTGTTCCCGCTGCGCCGAGCCGCCGGGTGAGCGCGAGAACCACATCCGCGTCAACCCGGCCATCGTTGAGGTCGTAACCCCCGTACCCGTTCACCTGCAGATCGACGAAGCCTGGCGCGACCCATGAATCTGCCTGCGCCGGGCTCTCTTCGATTCTGCGAATGACTCCGTCTTCGACAAGGATTCGCACATCGCGCCCGGTGGCGACGTTGCGGCCTTCCAGCGAACGGGCGCTCACGCTGACCGCTCCGCGTGCGGCTGCTGCTCCTTTACGGCGAAATCGCCGATGCGGCGCGCTTTCTCCAGCAGTTGGAGGATGAGAATGGCGGCGCGAGGCAGATGAAACGGATCCTTGACCGGAAGCGCGACGACCTCCGCGGTGGGCTGGCCCTCCCGCGTCAGCCTTTGATACCACTCCCCGGCCGGAGCCGGAAAATGCGACCAGGCCCAGGAGGCGACCTTCTCATACCATTCCAGACACCACGGCGCACCGGTCAGTTCGTGTGCCAGCAGCGTGCCGTAAAGCGACTCGACATGCGGCCACCACACTTTCTTGTCGGAATGCGGCAGGTAAGGCTCGTGGCCCGCGATATCCCGGGACAGGAAAATTCCTCCGTATTCCTCATCCCAGCCCAGCTGCAGATGCCGGAGCATCGCCTCCGCGGCGCGCTGAACCGTCTTCTGGTCGCCGCGCCGCCGCGCCACATGCATCACGAACCACATCGATTCGATGGCGTGACCGGGCATCACGAAGGTGCCGGCGGGCGGCGGCAGCTCCTGGTAATCGCGGCTGAGAAACTCGAGCACCACTCCCTGATCGGCGCGCAGGAAATGGTTCATCACCCGCCCGGCATATTCATCCGCCAGCAGCTCCAGTTCAGGCTGCCTCGCCGTTTGCGCGAGCTCACTGGCAACTTCCGTCAGGATCATGGGAATTCCATGATTACGCCAGCCCGGCTCCAGTGGATAGGGAGCGGTTTCATGGAAGTCGGGCTCCTCCACGCGGCGGCGGATGCGCGCGAAGCTCTCGAGCGCCACCTGCAGCGCCTGCTCGTCCATTGCCGCGCGGCAGTACTCGCTCAGGCCATACACCGCAAAGCAATCCGCGTAGATGCTGATCGCCCCTTCCATCGCGTTCCCCGCCCGGTCGGTGCAGTAAATCCAGCAGCCCTCCGCGTCACGCCCGTGTTCGAGCAGGAAGCGCACCGAATTCCTGGCTGCCTCAAGAAATTCCGGCCGTTTTTCGACTCGATTGTAAAGAGCGGAGAAGGTCCAGACCGAGCGCGCCTGCGACCAGATGAATTTGTCGCCGCTGGCCACTGAGCCGTCGTCGCGGAGACAGGACTGTACCCCCCCATGCTCCCAGTCGATCCCGTGCCGAAACCAGAACGGCATCACGTCTTCCAGAAGCAACCGGCGATATTGCTGTGTGAGCGCTGTTCGGTCGATCATGCTCTTCTTCCGGCTGGGCCTCAGTCTCGCCTTCACCAGCGTGCATCCACACCCGGAGAAATGATGTCTGCCAGAGCGCGTCCGGTGAGGCTGGTGACTGTATTGAAGGAGTTGTTGACGTCTTTCGGCCCGGTGTCGGCTCCATCCTCGAGCAGGCCGTACGATTTGCCGTTCGCGGGATTGGTGACAAACGCATCGAAACGGTGCACCGCGGTGAGGATGCGCGGGTCGCGGTTCACGTGATCGTAATACCAGATGAGGTAGTCAACAATGCCCGGGCTGCGCGTGCGGTCCCAGCTCTTCTGTCCCACCGTCGACCACGTCCCGTCGGCCAACTGGGTGCGCAGCAGGAATTCGATATTCGGCCGCACCGCGCGTTCAATCCATTTCTGCCATGCGGGATCGCCGCAGTAGAGATCGAAGGCGATGATGCCCTCGCCCACATAAGCCGAGGTCCCGTACGCGTGCGAGTTCCACAGCTTCTCCGCCACCGCCGGGTTCTGCCTCTGATTCCAGTCCATCCCCTCCATGGCCAGAATGTGGGGAATATTGCCGTCCGGCCGCATCGTGCTCAGAACCCAGCGCAGGGCGTGATCGGCGATCTCGCGATACTTGTTCTTCCCCGTCACGTGATACATCCAGGTGAAGATCTCGCCGCCGGTCAGCGCCGAGGAGAGCGTGTACTGGTCGTAAATCGGGCTGACCAGCTGGTTGCCGTTCACCGAGTGCCAGCCGGTTCCGAGGGCGCCCGAACGGTGGATCATGCCGTCGGCCTGAATCGAATCGACGTAATGCTGCACCGCGTTCAGGTATTCATGCTGGCGGGTGGCGTCGACATGCGGGTACAGCACGATCAGCAGCGTGATGGCGCTGCCGGTATCGGCCATGTAAACCGGACCGTAACCGGTTCTCCAGAACCCGTTCGGCATCTGCTTTGCGAGCAGATAATCGCCGTATGCAACCGCGGTGTCGAGATACTGCTGGTCTCTGAAAATTTCATATCCGGCGACCAGCGTGCGCATGTAATAGCCGCCGATATAGATCGTGGGGAAAGTGCGCTTCTCCTTCACGATGTAGTCGCAGAGGCTCTTCAGCGCCTGGCGGCTGGCAGCACAGCCGGCTTGCGTGCAGAAGGGGCTCTCCGTCTCTGCCGCTCGAACGGGCAGCGAGGCGAGCAGGAGGCAAAGCAGCGCGGCAGCGGAGAACAGTCGTCGGGAACGAGTCATCTTTTGATCTTCCGATCCTGATTCGGGTCTGAGCAGCGTTCGGAAAAGTTTCTCACGTTTTGAGAAAATGTGGCAACGGGGTGTTCAACCTGGCTACCACCCGGGAGACCTTCGGTCGGTTTCTCAAAGCCCTGGCCCACCTTCGCTACCACAGGGTTCCTGCAGCGGCGCTACCGGGACCGGAAGTCCTTGATACCGGGAAACGTTTCAGCTACTCTCGGGATGGGTCAGTGCCTTTTGATGGTCTGGAGACGATGAAAAACAGGGAAGGTCAGCGAGCAAGGGTCGGGCTTCGGGAGGTTGCAGCGGCTGCCGGAGTCAGCCTCGCCACCGTCTCCCGGGTTCTGAACGGGAACAGCCGCGTCGATCCCGGCATTCAGAAATCGGTGCTGGACGCGGCGGCGAAGCTCGAAATCGACCTCTCGCAGAGAAACAAGACCAAGGCCATTGCGTTTCTGCAGTGCAATCGCACCATGCTCCATGCCTTCCATTCCCGAATCCTCGTGGGCGCCGAGCAGTGCTGCGCGGCGCACGGCTGGGACATGGTATTTCTCAGCTTCAACTATTCGCCCCACGTGCCCTGGAAGGATCTCCATCTGCCCAGAGTGGTGCAGCGGCACGATGTGGTGCGCGCCGTGATTCTGGCCGGCACGAATTCCATGAACCTGATCCACCTGCTGGAGCACAAGGCAATCACCTTCGTGGTGCTGGGCAACAACGTCATCGACGAGCCGCAGAACCTGCGCCACGATGTGGTCTTTTCCGACGATGTTCAGGGTAGCTCCGATATCACCCGGCACCTGATCCGGCTCGGACACCGGCACATCGGCTTCGTCGGCAATACGCGCCTGCCCTGGTTCTCACGTTGTTACGCTGGCTACTGCCGTGCCATGGAAGAAGCCGGCCTGCGTCCGCGCAGCAGCAATATCAGCTCCGAAGACGACGCTGAGATCGGATACCTCGGCACCAAGTCGCTGCTCTCCGCCGGCGAGCCTCTGACGGCGATCTTCTCGGGCAACGACCCCAGCGCCCATGGCGTCTATAAGGCGCTGCGCGACAGCGGCCTCCGCGTCCCCGACGATATCAGCGTTGCCGGCTGCAACGACACCGTGGGGTCGTGGCTCTATCCGGGGCTTACCACGATCCGCGAGTTTCCTGAGCAGCTGGGAACAAACCTGGCTGAAGTGCTTCTGAACCGCATCGCCAATCCGCGGCTCAGCCCGCAGCGCATCACCATCCCCACCGAGCTGGTCAAACGCGAGTCGTGCCGGGCGATCTCCGCGCCGACCGGCGAGGACCTCCCCGCCGTCGCAGCTTCGGCATCCCGATAATCCATCTGGAACGCGTGCGTGAACCCCATGGCATCCTGCATTTGTATCACGATGAGAAACGTTACACATCAAATGTGAAAGTTTTCTATTGACAATCGTGATTTTACACAATAACAATATCCGCCTATGAGGGAAGTATGAATTGACGCAGTCTCTCGGCTTCCTGGCGGGCACTCCTGAACGGTTCGCCCTGCCGGAACTCGCTGAGGTCGGCTTCGCAAGCGTATGCGTTCCTCGCAGGGCGGCCCATCCCCAGATCTGCTGCCCCCGTTTCGCGGCCCCGGAACAAAGTCTCCGAAGAAAGGTAATTCCAATGAGTCGATACAAACTGCTGCTGGTGGCCTTTTTAGTTTTTCTGGCTGGAGCGCCATTTTCGTCGCAGGCATTCGGGCAGGCGGTAACGGCGACCCTGGTGGGCACCGTCAACGACAGTGCGGGGCGGCCGATCCAGAACGCCCAGGTCAGCATCACCGAACAACAAACCGGCATTGGCCACAAGCAGATCACCAACGCCAGCGGTAACTACGTCTTCACGCTTCTGCCTCCCGGCATCTATTCCGTTTCTGTCGCCGCCCATGGTTTCGAAACGAAGGTGATCCAGGGCGTCAACGTGCCGGTGAACACCACGGCGCGCGTCGATTGCGCGCTCAATCCGGGCGCGGTTTCGCAAACCGTCACCGTCACCGATCGTGCCCCGCTGCTGCAGACCGATCGCGCCGACGTCAGCGCCCAGATCAGCTCTGTCCAGGTCGAGGACCTGCCCAATGGCTCGACGCGCAATTTCCAGACCCTCGAATCGCTTGTCCCCGGCGTTAGCCTCCCCGTCTACGATCAGTCCACCTTCTTCAACGCCCAGAACTCCCAGGCCCTTCAGGTCAACGGACAGGGCCCCATGTCCGACAACCTCCAGATCGAGGGAATTGACGACAACGAGTTCAGCGGCGCCCTCCAGGTCTACATTCCCCCGGCGGCGGCCATCCAGACCGTCGACGTGGAAACGAGCAATTATGCGCCGGAATTTGGCCGTTCCACGGGGGCCGTAACCAACGTCATCCTCAAATCGGGAACCAACGCCTTCCATGGCTCGGCCTATGAGTACAACCAGGTCAGCGCGCTGGAGGCCCGCAGCTACTTCAATACCACCGGCAAGTTTCCGCGCTATACCTACAACTACGCCGGTGGCACGCTGGGCGGTCCGATCGTCAGGAATCACAGCTTCTTCTTCGTCGACTTTCTGCGCACCTCGAACTTCAGCGGATCCTATGAGCTGCTGACGCTGCCGACGGCGGCTTTCCGCACCGGCGATCTCTCTGCCAGCCCGACGAAAATCTACAACCCGAATACCGGCAATCCGAACGGCACCGGCAGGCAGCAATTCGTGACCGGCGGCGTCCCCAATGTCATTCCTTCCGGCAGCATCAGTTCCATCGCGCAGAAGATTCTCGCGCTGGTACCGCTGCCCAATATCCCCGGCGCCGGCGCGACGAACAACTTCCAGCAGAATCTCGATTACAGCCAGGTTTCGGATCAACTGGACGCCAAGTTCGACCAGACGCTCGGAGCCAACGATCACCTGGCTTATCGCTACAGCTGGCAACAGGTCAGTACCTACCAACAGCCATCGTTCGGGCTTGCGGGCGGCCCCGAAGACTTTGAGGGCACCGGCGCCGAAAACATCTACAACACCGCCGGTGAATATACCCACGTCTTCTCTCCCACATTCCTTACCGAACTGCGCGTAGGCGTCGATCACGACTCCAACTACACCTACCCCTCCGACTACGGCAGCAACGCTTCCGCCCAACTCGGAATTCCAGGAGTCAATGTAAGTCCGTTCACCAGCGGCATGACCACCATCGGCATCTCGGATTATTCCTCCCCTCTGGTTGGCTACAGCCCATACGAGCCGTGGATACGAGCGGAAACCAACATCGATGTGGTGAATAACTGGACCAAACTTGCCGGCAATCACACCGTAAAGCTCGGTTTTGAAATGCGCGGCAACCGGCAGGATCTCGTCCAGACATCGGCAGACAGTCCACGCGGCACCTTTGACTACGGCACCGGCCAGACCGCCCTCAACGCCCCGGATTCGCCGACCAGCTATGCCAATGCCTTCGCAAGCTTCCTCCTCGATGTTCCCAGCGCGGTGAACCGCCAGGACAATATCGGCGATGAATCGTGGCGCGAGCAGCTCTACTTCGGATTTGCTCAGGACACCTGGGAAGTCACGCACCGGCTGACTCTCACCTACGGAATGCGCGTCGGCGTGATTCCGGCCGCGACGCCCAAGAACGCGGGAGGATTCTCGCAATATGATCCCGCCGATAACAGCCTGGAAGTGGCCGGCGATGGAAACATACCCCTGAATCTGGGCGTTGGCGTCCACGTTGACCCCGAACCGCGCTTCGGATTCGCCTATCGGGCCACTCCCCTCACCGTCGTGCGCGGCGGCTTCGGGATCAGCCACACCCCCTGGCAGGGCCTCGGCTACGCCTATAACTACCCGGTGCAGACGAATGTCACCTTCAGTCCTCTCAACTCTTATGGTCCGGCGCTCAACGATTCGGGCCAGCCGGAGTCGCTGGCGCTGGGCTTTCCGCCGGCAACCGTAGTCCCCATTCCATCGGATGGCGTTCTGTCCAACGCGGCCGTCAACTCGTCGTGGAATGTCGTGAACACGAAATATAAAGATCCCTATGTCATGTCCTGGAACTTCACCGTCGAGCAGAACCTGGGGAAACAGTGGGTTGTAACTGCAGCCTATCTGGGGAACGTCGGCCGCCAGATCCCAGCCAGCTATAACCTGAATGCCGGCCTCATCCCCGGAGCGGGAGCCGCGGGGCAGCCGGAATATGCGACCTATCACCGCACCGCTGCCACGGATCTGCTGGGCTACGGCACGAGTTCGAATTACAATGCTCTGCAGGCCCGCCTGGATCGCAGATTTCTGAATGGGCTCGAGTGGAACTCCTCCTTCGCGTGGCAAAAGGCCATGGGATGGGTGTCGAACTCGGTATCCGACGGCGGCATCGGTTACTACATCGATCTCTCCCGTAACTACGCGCCCGCCAGTTACACCAGCAAGCTCACCTTTGCCCAGAGTATCGTCTATGACTTCCCGTTTGGGCCGGGACGAGCGTTTCTTCAGAACGGCTGGGTCAGCAAGGCCGCAGGCGGGTGGAAGATCGCGGGCATCGTCCACGTTCAGACGGGAACTCCGCTGACTTTTCTTGCCGACGCCAACCAGCTTAACGCGCCCGGGTCCAGCCAGCTGGCCGACCAGGTTGCGCCCTTCAAAAAGCTCTACGGGATCGGCACCGGGCACCCCTGGTTCGATACCTCGTCGTTTACGCAGCCTGTGGGACCGGTGCTCGGCAACAGCGGGGTAAATATCTACAGCGGCCCTGGTCTCTTCACCTTTGACTCATCCTTGTTCAGGACGATCCCCATCCGCGAATCTGTAGCGCTGGAGTTGCGAATGGATGCCTTCAATGCGCTGAACCATCCCGTATTTGGTAACCCAACCACAAGCCTGACCAGCGCCAGTTATGGTTATGTTACAGGTACGGCGGGAACGGGAGTGAACGGGACCGCGGGTGCGCCCCGTGCGCTGCAGTTTGCCGGAACGATTATCTTCTGACCCCGGCTTAACCGGCGGGGCCGGAGGTCTGCGGAAACTGGAGGGCCCGCCACGGCGGGCTCTCCTCGGAACTCGGCATGGATGAGATTGACGAGGGTGACTGACAACGCCACGGAATCCTGAAAGCACGATGCTACAGCCCACGACACGCACGACTCGAAAACACGACTGAGGGATGGAATGGCCGGGCCGGGCAACCTTCTCTCGTGGATTTTCTGCAGCGACCCGCCAGATTGATACAAAGGCAGCCATGGCAATGGGCTAAATTCGTGTAGGCTGCGAATCCAGTGCCGCGACAACCGGTTTATCAAGCGCGTGCACAATCGTCGCGTTCGCATCGACAAGCTTGTGCCGTTACAGATGGAGATATGGACAAAGGTAATTTCCAAGTGGATAACCTGCGCGTGGAAGTTTACGCCGATGCGCACGACGCCGGACGGGCAGCCGCACACGCGACCGCTCAGGCGATGCGCGAACTGGTTGCTCAGCGGGGAAGCGCGGCGGTGCTGTTTGCGACCGGGGCATCCCAGCTCGACACCCTGGCGGCCATCGCGAAAGAACACGATATTCCGTGGCGCAGCATCGACGGCTTTCATCTGGATGAATACCTGGAGCTGCCGGTCGAGCACCCTGCCTCCTTCCGGCATTACCTTCGCGAGCATCTGACGAAGCGTATCCGGATGCGGAGCTTCCTCGAAATCGATGGCCAGGCCGGCGACCCGGAGGATGTTTGCCGCCGCTATGCGGAATCGCTGCGCGAGGCCGATCCTCAGCTGTGCCTGCTGGGCATCGGCGAGAACGGGCACCTGGCGTTCAACGATCCCGACGAAGCGGACTTCGGAGATGCGCAGGCTGTGAAAGTCGTGGTCCTGGACGAAGCGTGCCGGCTGCAGCAGGTGGCGGAAGGCTGGTTCGGAACCCTCGAGGACGTGCCGGATCGCGCCATCACCCTCACGATTCCGACCATCGTTCGCGTGCCGCGGCTGATTGTCTCGGTGCCGGGAATACGCAAGGCCGAGATTATCCATCGGACGCTGCACGAGCCGATCTCCCCGCACTGTCCCGCGACCATTCTTCGCACCCACCCCAACGCGACTTTGTATCTCGATCGCGATTCGGCATCGGAACTGACCGCATCGACAGAATTGCGGGCCAGGGCATGATGCCGGCCGGCCAGGATCGAGGATGACTCTCCCCGCTTCCACGCTCGGCTCCGGGGTCGGATGCGCGATCGCCGCCGGGATCATGTGCGGAATTTTCGCGCTGCCCATGAAATATCTGGGCCGCTGGCAGTGGGAGAACGTGTGGGCGATCTTTATCCTCGTATCCTGCGTTCTGATGCCGCTGGGCTTCGCGTGGGGAACAGTGCCGCACCTCCTCGAGGTGCTGGCCGCGGCTCCGGCGCATGCGATCGTCGCCGCCTGCACCCTCGGTTTCGCATGGGGCTTCGGCGCGATCATGTTTGGCCAGGGAGTCAGCGCCGTAGGCATCGCCATGAGCAATACCCTGGTGCTCGCCATCAGCGCGTCGCTGGGCTCCTTTCTTCCCATGCTCCTGCTTGCTCCCGAGCGGCTGCACCGGCCGCAGGGGCACGCCGTGGTGGCCGGGACCCTGATCGGAATCGCCGGCATTGTCTGCTGCGGATATGCGGGGGCGATACGCGAGCGCAGCCAGAAGAGCGAAGCCGGCGCTCTGCGCGGCGCCATGGTGGGCAAGGCGCGCACCTTTTCCGCGGGACTGCTGCTCTGCGTTGGAGCCGGGTTGCTCTCCGCGGTGCTCAACATCGGATACAGCGCCGCGCAGCCCATCCTGCACGCCGCGATTCGCTTCGGCTCCAGTTCCTTTGCCGGCTCCAACGCCATCTGGCTGCTGATGCTCACCTGCGGCGCGATTCCCAATCTCCTCTTCTGCGGCTGGCTGATGGCGAAGAATGGAAGCTGGTCAAACTATCTGCAGCCGGCAGCCGGGCGCTTATATGGCCTCACGATTCTGATGGGGATGCTGTGGGGCGGAGACATTTTTCTTTATGGCTTTGCTTCTCCGAAAATCGGCAGGCTCGGCCCGGCGATTGGATGGCCCCTGAAACTGATTGCCGGTCTGATTGCGGCCAATGCCGCTGGATATCTCACCGGCGAGTGGAGGCTCACGCCGTCGCGGGCGCGCCGATGGATGGCCGCGGGCCTGGCCGTGATGCTGGCCGCGATCGTTGTGCTCGGATGGTCGAGCACGCTGGCGTGAAGAGCGACGAGCCGCCGAGGGCGCTGAGCTTGCAGCGCTCCCCCTCCGCGGCGACGGACGGGTTTCTTTATCCATGAAACGACGCGAATGCCTCAGGTTGATCGCAGCTGCGAGCGCCGCCTCGCTGGCGCCACGGAGCGGAGGAGAAACCGCTCCCGATGCATCATCGCATCGCACCTCCGGCTTCGGCGTGTCCGCGGTATCGCTGGGTCCGGCGGGCCGAGCGCACGCCGTTCACTTCACGCGTTTCCTGCGCGCCGGCGGATTCTCCGAAGTGACGCCCACCCAGGCCAGCCTGTGGTGGGACACCGAGTTTTTGCATGCGGAGTTCGTGAACGCGGAGCCGGACCCGCTCAATCGCGGAAACCCCGGCCTCGATGGTCCCATCGAGTATCCTGGCTACGGTCGCTTTGATCTGAAATCCTGGCCGGACGCCGTATTCGTTCAGTGCCGTCCCGACTGGAAGCGTCCGGAGGTGACCGTCTTTGCGGTTGACTCCCGCGGACGCTGCAATCGCCCGGACCTTCGCTGCGATGTGGCCCGCCAGGACGAGCAATGGACCGCGCACTTCCAAATTCCCTGGCCGCTTGCCGGCGGCTGGCCGGGTGCCTCGGCGTTCGGCGTGAATCTCGTGCGATCCCGAGGGCAATCTTCCGAGGTGCTCAGCCCGGCGATGCTCGATCAGACGCTCACCCTGCCGCCGGATCTGCTGATCTCCGCGCACATCGGAGACCGCCCAGGCGTCTGGTCCGGAGAGGACTTCCTCACCACGCTGCCCGGCGGCACGCAGCGCTGGCAGTTGCCGGCCCATCTCATCAGGCCCGGCGACGAAGAACTCCACTGGTTCTGGCGCAGTCTGCAGGAATTGAACCGGCCCACATCTCCGCAGAACCTGCATGAGCGTGTGCGGCTGGCGCAGCGGATGTACGACACGCTGGTGCTCGAAGGATTCAGCTTTCATACCGATGGCGCCAACTGGCCGGTGGGGCCCGGCGAATTTTACCCGCCCGGGGCCAGAATCGCGGTCAACGAAGCGCTTTGCCAGGGCGATCGTCGCCGTGCCTGCGCGGTGGTTGACATCCTGCTGCAGCAGCTCAGCCGCGCCTCGTCGCGATGGTTTGCCGATGGCTCGCCCGGGAACATCCGCAGCGCGCAGTGGACCTCTGTCACGGCGTTGGAACACCCACAACGCGACGGAAACGAGATACGAATCGACGCGCGGGCAGGGAAGCATCGTCTTTCTCTTTGGCTGTCCTACTGTGCCGGGGCCGTACGCCTGCGCAACGAAAACCCGGGATTCTTTCAGCCGCAACAGAACGAAGCTGTCACCATTGCGGACGACGAGATCGTCGCCGGCGGCCTGCGCGTGCGCATTGAGCTACATCCGTGGCGCATCGCCGTGCTCGACACGGCGGGAAAGGAGCGCTGGAGCGTCGGGCGTGGCGGCCTGTCGTTTCGTTTTGCGCCGAATGGCGAAATCATCGCGGTCGATCTGCGCGGCGCGCTTACGCCAACGGAGAACATGTACGGCTTCGGCGAGCGCTTCAACTCGCTCGGCCAGCGCCGCAGCGTGGTCACGCTCTGGGATGTGGACTGCTGGGACGGCAATATTCACGGTCAGCTGAATCAGGCGTACAAGAACATTCCGCTGCTGCACAGCACCGCCGGCTACAGTCTCTTCTGGAACACGAGTTACCGCATGCGCGTCGACATCGGGAACGCGAACGCGGACCGCTATCGCATCACCGCCTTCGGCAACATCCTCGATCTGTATCTGTGGCCCACAGAGCCGCAACGCGCCCTGCAGTCGTACCTGGGGCTCACCGGTACGCCGATTCTGCCGCCGCGGTGGGCCTTTGAGCCATGGATGGGCGGCGGCGGACGCCGCTGGGCCAATGGCCCATTGCACAACCCGGTTCGCCAGGAGCTGTACGCGGTCCATCGCTTCCGCGAACTCGGCATCCCTCATTCGGCGCTCTACGCCGAAGCCGGCAACGGCGACGCTGCCCTTTATGCTGGACTGCAAGGCACAGATCTGCACGTCCTCGCATGGGCGTGGGCCAGCATGGATATCGCGCGGATCCTGGAGCTGCTTCCTGGCGTCGTCCGCAGCCAGTTACCCGTGCTGCGCCACGCCAACGGTGAGGTTGCCTTCAGGAGCGGCCAGAACGCCATCGTCGATTACACCCATCCTCTGGCAGCGGAACTTCTCTCCCGCTTCTGGGAGCCGCGCTTCAAGCTGGGGGTCGCCGGCAGCATGGTCGATTTCGGCGATATGGTTCCCGACGACGCGGTGTTCTACAACGGCAAACGCGGCGCCGAGATGCATAACTTCTATGCCGCTTGTTATCACGCAACCTATGCGCGCGTGTTCCGGGAGAAGCGCGGCGATAACTATGTGCAGATAGCTCGCTCAGCGTGCGCAGGCGACCAGAAATCCATCTGTTACTTCGCGGGAGACCACCAGGCCAATTTCTTTGGCATGCGGGCGGCCCTGCGCGGAGGCCTGAATGCCGCTGCCTGCGGGCTTTCCAACTGGGGTGCGGATGCGGGCGGTTATGCAGGCTGGCCCGATCCCGAGGTGTATATCCGCTGGACTGAGTGGGCGACCTTCTGTCCTCTGATGCGCTTTCACGGCACCACCCCGCGCGAACCATGGGAATACGGCGAGCAAGCCGTTGCCATCTATAAGAAACACGCGTGGCTGCGGGAAAATCTGCTGTCCTACATTGAGCTTTGCGCACAGCAGGCGCATGCCGAGGGATCTGCGCTGATGCGGCCGATGCCTCTGGCCTTTCCCGGAATTCCGGCGCTGGCCAACTGCGACAACCAGTATCTGTTCGGCCCCGATCTCCTCATTGCTCCGGTCCTCGAGCGGGGCAATTCGCGCAGCGTCAGTCTACCCTCGGGCACCTGGACCGATTTCTGGACGGGGCGCTCCTGGAGCGGACCGAAAGTCATCGAGGCAGATACGCCCCTCGATCGCATTGGCGTATTTCTACGCGCAGGAGCGTGTGTGCCTCTTGAAGTCGCGCCCTCGCTGATTCCCGGCGACAGCATGTCCGGCGGCCGAGTGAGGGTGATCCTGGCCACGCGTCCTGATTCCCGCCAGCCGGTTGGTATGCCCGCCAACGGGGCTGAATACCTTCTGCTGTATGGAATCGGAACGAGGCAGATTCTCAAAATCGATCCCCACAGCCAGTTCATCACTATACCCGGAAGGGCCGGCGACAGCTGAGGTCCGGGTTTCGGTCCGCCATCGGCAACGTGTTGCAGAGTCTTTCTACGTGGGAGCCATCATGGATCGCAGAGCATTTCTGAAGTCAGCAGGTGCGGCTGCCGCTGCCAGTCCACTTCTCGCCGGCAATCTTGCCGCCTCCGCAGAGCGAGCCGCAGCCGAGCAGCCAGAACCGAACACCGACGCCATTCTCGCAGTCCCCACCGGCGATGCGTTGATAGAAACACCGCACATCACCCTCACCGGAACGTGGAAGTTTCAGCTGGACCCTGCCGGGCTGGGAGTCACGAACCGGTGGTTCGACACGCAGATCGGCCCAGACACCATCTATCTCCCCGGCAGCACCGATCAGGCCGGTTATGGCGATAAGACCTGCGGTCCGGCCAAAGGCCATCTCTCCACGCCCTATGAGTACACAGGCCCCGCATGGTATCAGACGCAATTTACGCTGCCGGAGAAGTGGCGTGGGCGCAACATTGCTCTCTATATGGAGCGGTGCCACTGGCAAACGTCCGTTTGGCTCGACGGCCGGAGTTACGGTGACCAAAACAGCCTGAGCGTCCCGCATATCTACGATTTCGGATCTCAGCTTGAGCCCGGTGTACACACGCTGACTCTCTGCGTCGACAATACGATCCGAATCAATATCGGCGCGACCGCCCACGCCATCACCGAACAGACGCAGACGGATTGGAACGGAATTATCGGGAAGATCCAGCTGCGCGCGACTCCTGCGGTGTGGATCGAACGAGTCCGCGCCTTCCCCGATATTCAGAATCAGCAGGTCAGGCTGGAGCTCACGCTGCATAACTCCACTAACTCGACGGCGTCGGGAGTGCTGCGCGCGGTGCTGCGGGAAAGGGAAGCGGACGCCACCCTCAGCGTTCCGGCCTTTACCGGTGAAACTACGCTGACCATGCTGCTGCCCATGGCAGAAGCCGCCGGCCTATGGGACGATCTTGCTCCAAATCTCTTCACCGTCGATCTGTATCTTCGCTGCGGTGCCGCCGGAGCAGACTACGAACACAGTCGAAGTCTGCGCCTCGGCATGCGGGAGATCTCCGCCGGCGGTCGTCAATTTCTGCTGAACGGCCGGCCGGTCTTTCTCCGCGGAACCGTGGAGAACGCCGTCTTCCCGCTCACCGCCTGGCCCGCCATGGAAGAAGACCAGTGGCGCCGCATCTTCCGCGTCATCCGCAGTTATGGAATGAACCATCTGCGCTTTCACTCTTATTGTCCTCCCGAGGCAGCTTTTGTGGCCGCCGACGAGGCGGGCGTCCTGCTGCATGTCGAGCTCCCCGTCTTCTCGCATCACGTCGGCACGACGCCTGGCCTCGAAGACTTCATGCGTCAGGAAGCACACCGGATCCTCGACACTTACGGCAATCACCCATCCTTCGCGCTCCTCTGCATGGGCAATGAACTCAGGGCCGACTTCGCTTTTCTCGATCAGCTGGTGGCCGAGCTGAAGCAGGCCGACGACCGCAGGCTCTACACTTACTCCACAAATAACGGCCGCCCGTCGCCCGGTCCCACCTCGCAATACTGGGTGACCGAAGAAACTCCTGAAGGGCGCCTGCGTATCGACCGAACCCGATTTGGCGCGACTCCCGGCGGTACGGACTATGACTTCTCTCACGCGATTGCTCCGTACCAGCTTCCGGTTGTTGCGCATGAGTTAGGCCAGTGGGCCGTGTACCCGAGTTACGACGAACTTAGTAAGTACACCGGCGTGCTCAAGCCGAGAAACCTCGAAGTCTTCCGCTCTGAGTTATCGGCGCGCGGCATGGGTGACCAGGCGGAGATATTTCAGCAGGCGTCGGGGCGATTTTCTGCCGAGGTCTACAAGGAAGATATCGAATCGGCGATCCGGACGCCTGGTCTGGGCGGCTTTCAGCTCCTGGAGCTTACCGACTATCCCGGCCAACAAGAAGCCCTCGTCGGCATGCTCGACTGCTTCTGGGATTCCAAAAGTCTGGTCACGCCGGAGGCGTTTCGGCGCTTCTGCGGCGATACCGTTCCCCTGCTGCGCTTCCCAAAGTTCGTCTGGCAATCGCATGAGACGTTTCGCGCCACAGCGGAGGTCGTTCATTACGGAAAGGGAGATATCCTGCGGCCCGCCATCGAGTGGTCGCTTCGCGACGACCAAGGGCGCACACTGCGCGCCGGCAAGCTGCCGTGCCGCAAAATTTCTTCGGGAGGATTGACGCCGCTCGGATCCATCGAATTTCCGCTGTCCTTTGCGCACCAGGCCGTCCGCCTCACGTTCACCCTCGGAATCTCCGGCACCGCCATTGCCAACCGGTGGCAGATTTGGGTCTATCCCGCTTCGCTGCAGCTTCCTTCGCCCGGCAACGTCAGGCTGGCCACGGGCCTGGACGGAGCGCTCCTCCGGGATCTGCAACAGGGAGCTTCGGTGCTCCTTTCAGCGCCTCCCGGACAGAGCGGCAGAAACCTCCTGAAGATGCGTTTCCTGCCCGTGTTCTGGTCGTTCGGCATGTTTGCGAAGCAGCCTGGAACGATGGGCATTCTCTGCGATCCACAGCACCCGGCTCTGGCTTGCTTCCCGACGGACCTGCACAGCAACTGGCAATGGTGGGAGCTGACCGAGGGCACGAACGCATTCATCCTGAACGACGCGCCCGCGGGATGGCGGCCTCTCATCCAAGTCATCGACGACTTCCATCGCAACGACCGTCTGGGCATGGTCATCGAAGCGCGGGTTGGGCGCGGCAGGCTCCTGGCCACGTCGCTTTGCCTCACAGCTGATCTGGACAGCAAGCCCGTCACGCGCCAGCTGCTGTATTCGCTCCTGCAATACGTTTCGGGAGAAGCCTTCCAGCCGCGAATGACTGTGGCGCCGCCAACGATCGAGCGGCTGCTCAGCAACGAGGGCTGACGCGCAGGCAAGGCGTCGCCGCCCGCAAAATTTGTGAATGAATGTTTCGCCGATTGACCCCTTGCGCTACGATTCGCGCTGGGATGGTGAATCGCGCAAGTCAGCGATTCCAGAAATGGTCGGGGAGAGAGGATTTGAACCTCCGACCCCCTGGTCCCGAAACTTACAAGAAACGTCATTTCAATGACTTACGGGGAGCGGTTGGCATCGCAAATCCACGCAAAGGAACACAAGGGAACGGATGTTGTGGGGGCATTGTGGGGTTTTCAATTACAGCGGCGTAGCGCGGTATCATAGCGCATGGAATCCCAAACCTACGGTCGGTATAAGGGCTTCATCGTGGACATCCACCCGTACCAACTTCAGACTGGCAGGTGGTGCGCCGACTTTGATCTTCTGCAGGACCAAGGTGACAGCTTGCTCGCCACGGGGTTTTTCGGCAGTGCAGCCCATGACAGCGAGGCAGAAGCGATCGAAGCCGCGCGAATCACCGCCTGCGCGAAGATTGATTCTGGGTTTTCTCCAACTCTCACATTGGAAGCTGCACGTTAGTCTCGGCAGCTCCATCCTTTTGCTCTGACCGGTTGGAAATGTGCTTCTGATAAATCGCCCGGATTTCAGGCCCGCTGACGCAGACCACCTCGAAACGAGGTGCAGTTTTTGCTCGCTGAATGAGTAGGTCTTGAATTTCGGTGATGGCGTCCTTCGATTTGCGGATGGTTTCCGTGGACGCCTCATTACGAGCAGCCAAGATTGCACCTCTATCGGAATTTGGGTAAGCCCGAAACAGCCTCGCTCTGTCTTCGTTTGAATTATCCCAATCATGATCTTCGGGGTCCAATTCG
>Ga0335073_10003362_pt1 | contig 22247 bp, 20 predicted proteins | sample Lox_Sample_22_FD_207093 | JGI IMG/M metagenome (GOLD analysis project Ga0335073, IMG submission 207093) | Soil microbial communities from Loxahatchee National Wildlife Refuge, Florida, United States - Lox_Sample_2.2 | ecosystem: Environmental > Terrestrial > Soil > Wetlands | place: USA... | reverse complement strand
GAAGGCTCAGCCGGTGTAGTTGGTGCCGCCGGCGAAGTCCGAGGCCAGGGTCGAGTCCAGGCCGGCGTCGATCACCGAATCCGAGGTGATGAAGCCCAGCTCCCGGTTCTTGTTCAGGGAATAGTCGGAGAAGTTGATCGAGCCGACGTAGTCACGGTGGCTCGACAGCGCCGCGTCCACGTCGATCACCTTGGCGTGGATGTAGAGCGAGGCGGACGCCGAGTACAGGTGCACCACCGCCCCGGCCGCGACCAGCTGGTTGAACGCGGTGTGGTAGCTGCTGTTGTCGGTCATCGTGATGTGCACCTTCACGCCGCGGTTGGCGGCGGCGACGAGCGCGTTGGTGACGGCGGTGTCGGCCATCTCCTCGTTCTCGATGCCCAGCGTCGAGGTGGCGGCGTTGATCAGCGCCAGCAGCTTGGACTGCGAATCGGTCGGGCTCCACACCAGGTTGTCGCCGTCGGTCGGCGTGATCGAGGTGTTGGCGTAGTCGGCGTTGAACACCTTGGTGATCGCCGCGATGTCGACCAGGTTGCTGTCGAGCACCGCGAAGTCGCGGCTGGTCGAGTAGTACTGGCTGGTCAGGTTACCGCTCATGATCGCCGAGGTGGTGCCGTCGACAGTGATCGTCTTCTGGTGGGTCGCCGCGTACTGGGTGGGGGCCCAGACGACGTGCACGCCGTGGCCGGCCAGATAGGTGTAGGCGGACTGGTTGTTGCTCTTCTCGCGGTTGACGTCCAGGACGACCCGCACGTTGACGCCGCGGCTGGCGGCGTTGGCCAGATCCTGCTCGGCGACCGTGTCGGTCAGCTCGTACATGGTCATGTTGAGGCTCGAGGTGGCGCTGTTGATCAGCGAGTAGATGGCCTGGTACTTGTCGGCCGGCTCGGTGACCAGGGTGTACTTGGAGCTGGCGGCACTCGCGTGGGGGGCGGCGAGGCCGAGGCACAGGGCCGCGGTGGTCGCGACCGCGGCGATCGTGCGAGATCGGAACATGACGGGTCCTTCGTTGAGAGGGGTACGGGGGCACGTTCGGCTAAGCGCGAACTATGAGAACTGTGCCGGAATGTCCGGATGGACGCGAGCGGCCGCGGTTAAGAGTCGGCTGTGGCCGGGCCGGCTCCGGACTTCAGCTGAGGGTGACGTTGCTGGCGGTCGCGGTGATCGACACGCCGTCGCGGGAGACGTCGAGGTTGCGCACCCGCAGCCCGAACGGCAGGCCGCTCAGCGACAGCTGCTGGTTGAACGCGTCGGTCAGCTGGCCGACGACGGCTTGCGGCAGGCCGACGGTGGCGTCGGCGACCGACACCCGCACGTCGGAGAAGCCGAGTTCGTCGCCGCCCGGCACCGTGACCACGGCGCTGACCGTGCCCCGCACCGTCTGGCCGAGCACCGTCACCGACCGGGTCGCCTGCACCCGGCCGCCCGCGGCGTAGCTGAGCGGGATGCCCAGCAGCTGGGACAGCTGGCCGTAGCCCACCGTGCCGGTGGCGGTCACCTGGTCGGCGGTGGCGCTGGAGAAGCGGTCCCTGGTCCGCACGCCCGACAGCCGGGCGTCGAGCGAGTCGAGGGTGACCCGCTTGCCGCTGTGTCCGAGGGTGATCTGGTGGGCGTTCAGCGTCACGTCGCCGTAATGGTTGGCGATCACCTGGGTGAGAAAGGGGAAACCCTGGATCCGCACGCTCGGCCGGCGATCCAGGTTCTGCGAGCTCTGCACCTTCGAGGCGACAGCGCGGTCGGCCACCAGCACGCCGATCCGGTCGATCGCGACCAGCAGCAGGAGCAGGACGACCAGCGCGATCAGCAGCCCGCGCCCGGGGTGGCGCCGCCGGGGCACCGGGCCCGCCGGGTACCCGGTCACCTGGTTCACCGCACCCCCGCCGCGTCCATGCCACGCAGCTCCTTCTTCAGCTCGCCGATCTCGTCGCGCAGCCGGGCGGCGACCTCGAACTGCAGCTCACGCGCCGCCCCGAGCATCTGCTCGTTCAGCTGCTGGATCAGGTCGGCCAGCTCGGCCCGCGGCATCGCGGCCACGTCCAGGCCACCGCCGGCGTGGTTGCCGACCCCGACCACGCCGCCCGACGGCACACCCCGGCCACCACGTCCCGGGGTCGGTGACTTGCCGCGCGACTGAGAGCGACCGGAGCCCCCGACCGGGGTGCCCGCGCTGAGCAGCTCGTCGGTGTCCTCGGCCTCCCGGATCAGCAGCTCGGTGATGTCGGAGATCCGCTTGCGCAACGGCGTCGGGTCGATGCCGTTCGCCTCGTTGTAGGCCATCTGGATGGCCCGGCGCCGGTTGGTCTCGTCGATCGCGAGCTCCATCGAGCGGGTCACCGAGTCGGCGTACATGTGCACCTGACCGGAGACGTTGCGGGCGGCCCGGCCGATGGTCTGGATCAGCGAGGTGCCCGACCGCAGGAAGCCCTCCTTGTCGGCGTCCAGGATCGAGACCAGGGACACCTCCGGCAGGTCGAGCCCCTCGCGGAGCAGGTTTATGCCGACCAGCACGTCGAACTCGCCCATCCGCAGCTCGCGCAGCAGCTCCACCCGGCGCAGCGTGTCGACCTCCGAGTGCAGGTAGCGCACCCGGATGCCCAGCTCCAGCAGGTAGTCGGTGAGGTCCTCGGCCATCTTCTTGGTGAGCGTGGTGACCAGCACCCGCTCGTCCTTCTCGGCCCGGGTGCGGATCTCGTGCACCAGGTCGTCGATCTGGCCCTTGGTCGGCTTGACCACCACCTCGGGGTCGACCAGCCCGGTCGGCCGGATGACCTGCTCGACCACCTCGCCGCCGACCTTGGTCAGCTCGTAGTTGCCGGGGGTCGCGGAGAGGTAGACCGTCTGGCCGATCCGCTCGACGAACTCCTCGAACTTCAACGGCCGGTTGTCCATCGCGCTCGGCAGCCGGAAACCGTGGTCGACCAGGGTCCGTTTGCGCGACATGTCGCCCTCGTACATGCCGCCGGTCTGCGGCACCGTCACGTGCGACTCGTCGATGACCAGCAGGAAGTCCTCGGGGAAGTAGTCGAGCAGGCAGTTCGGGGCACTCCCCCGCTGCCGGCCGTCGATGTGCAGGGAGTAGTTCTCGATGCCCGAGCAGAAGCCGACCTGGCGCATCATCTCGATGTCGTAGCTGGTGCGCATCTGCAGCCGCTGCGCCTCCAGCAGCTTGTTCTGCCCCTTCAGCTCGGCCAGGCGCGCCTCCAGCTCGCGCTCGATGCCGGAGATCGCGCGTTCCATCCGCTCCGGGCCGGCCGCGTAGTGGGTGGCCGGGAAGATGAAGACCTCCTCCACCTCCCGCACCACCTCACCGGTCAGCGGGTGCAGGTAGTAGAGGCGCTCGATCTCGTCGCCGAACATCTCGACCCGGATAGCCAGTTCCTCGTACACCGGGAAGATCTCGACGGTGTCGCCCCGCACCCGGAAGGTGCCGCGGGTGAAGGCCAGGTCGTTGCGGGCGTACTGCACGTCGACCAGGCCGCGCAGGATGGCTTCGCGCTCGATCTGCTGGCCGACCCGCAGCCGCACCGAGCGGTCGACGTACTCCTGCGGGGTACCCAGGCCGTAGATGCACGAGACGGTGGCCACCACCACCACGTCCCGACGGGTCAGCAGTGACATGGTGGCCGAGTGCCGCAGCCGCTCGACCTCGGAGTTGATCGCCGAGTCCTTCTCGATGTAGGTGTCCGTCTGCGGGACGTACGCCTCGGGCTGGTAGTAGTCGTAGTAGCTGACGAAGTACTCGACCGCGTTGTTCGGCAGCATCTCGCGCAGCTCGTTGGCCAGCTGGGCGGCCAGGGTCTTGTTCGGGGCCATGATCAGCGCCGGCCGCTGCAGCCGCTCGATCAGCCAGGCGGTGGTCGCGGACTTGCCGGTGCCGGTGGCGCCGAGCAGCACCACGTCCTTCTCCCCGGCCCTGAGCCGCTTCTCCAGCTCGGCGATGGCCGTCGGCTGGTCGCCGGAGGGTTCGTACTCGCTGATCACCTCGAACTTGCCGGTCGAGGGGACGATGTCGCTCTTCACCCGCATGCGACCACAGTACGAGCCGCCTCCGACAACGCCGAGCGGGTCAGCCGCCGGTCAGCCGGGCGTCCCGGGAGCTGCGCGCGAGGCTGGCCACCGCGGTCACCGCCAGCACCCCGACGATGACCGACAGCGACAGCCAGATCGGCAGGTCGGGCGCCCACGCCACCGGCTCGCCGCCGTTGACGAACGGCAGCGTGTTCTCGTGCAGGGCATGCAGCACCAGCTTGACGCCGATGAAGCCGAGCAGCACCGACAGGCCGTAGCTGAGGTAGACCAGGCGCCGCAGCAGGCCGCCGATCAGGAAGTACAGCTGCCGCAGCCCCATCAGCGCGAACAGGTTCGCGGTGAGCACCAGGTAGGGCTCGCGGGTGAGGCCGTAGATGGCCGGGATCGAGTCCAGCGCGAAGAGCAGGTCGGTGACGCCCAGCGCCAGGATCACGATCGCCATCGGGGTGATCAGCAGCCGGCCGTCCCGGCGCACCAGCACCCGGGCGCCCTCGAACGAGTCGGTGGCCGGCAGCCGGCGGCGCAGCCAGCCCACCAGCCGCTGCTCCTGCTGGCTGGGGTCGGCCTCGTCCTCGTGGGCGCGCTCGTTGGCCAGCTTCACCGCGGTGTAGACCAGGAACGCCCCGAAGAGGTAGAAGACCCAGGAGAAGGTGTTGATGGCCGCGGCACCCACCGCGATGAACACCGCGCGCAGCACCAGCGCGACGACGATGCCGACCAGCAGCGCCTCCTGCTGCAGCTGCCGGGGCACCGCGAGCTTGGCCATGATGATCAGGAAGACGAAGAGGTTGTCGACCGAGAGCGAGTACTCGGTGAGCCAGCCGGCGTAGAACTCGGTGCCGAAGCGGCTGCCGCTGACCAGCCAGACCCCCAGGCCGAACAGCAGCGCCGCCCCCACGTAGAAGCCGAGCCCGACCGCCACCTCGGCGCGGGACGGTTCGTGCGGGCGCCGGCCCAGCACCAGGATGTCGACGGCCAGGAACACCGCCGCGATCGAGAGGGTGAGCACCCAGGCCAAGGCGGTGACGTGCATCGGGCGTACCTCCGGTCAGCTCGGTCGGCCCCGCGCTGGCGCGGGGCGGCTGCCGAAGGTCTCACCCACCCGGCTGCTGCCGGACCGGCGTCCCGGGATTCCTGCCGTGCGGCGGGGATCCGTGCTGACGAGTTGCCGAGGTCGGGTTACTCCCCTTCAGTGCGGCCAGTCTAGCGGCGGTGCGCCGGTCAGCCGGCGATCGCCACCAGGGTCACGGTCAGCAGCGCGCCGCTGGCCACCTTGTAGCTCAGCCGGTCACCCGGCTGGGCACCCAGCAGCACCGCGCCGAGCGGGCTGCTCGGGGTGACGACCTCGACACCGGCGCCGGCCTGCTCCACCGACCCGATCACGAAGTCCTGAGTGTCCTCGTCGTCGTCGAACCGGAGTGTGACCAGGCTGCCGACCTGGGCGACGGAGGCCGGCAGCATCTCGGCGTCCGGCGCCTGCAGCTGCACCTGCAACGTGGCGATGCGGGCGTCGAGCTCGCCGAGCCGCACCAGCGCCTCGACATTGCCGGCGTGGTCGGCCGCGTCGCCGGCGCCGCTGGCCGGGATGGCCTCGATGGCGACCTGGGCGCGCTGGGCCTGCAGGTCCTCCAGGCGGGCCAGCAGCGCCACCCGGGCGGTGGAGGACAGGGACGGCATGATCATGGTGGACGTCACGGCAGATCCTTCGTTGGTGCGATGTATCGATGGGGGTTTGTGGTCGAACGCTTGTTTGGTGGAGACCTGTCAACTGCCGGGGTCCCGGAATGGTTCCCGGGATCGCCGGCGATCTGGCAAGAGCATCGACTGGCGACGCCGAGTTTTTAACCGCCGGGCGGCGGGTTTATTCACCTGACATGCCGGACGGATGCCCGAGGCGTCGATCACACCGCGCGAACGCGCCGATCAGCTGCCGCCGACGCCGCAATCACACAGCCAATACCGAGCCGATCACAGAGCGAACGCAGAGGAAAGCCGGGCCAGCGCGACCAGCCGCGAGATCGCCCGCCGGTACTTCTTGCGGTAGCCGCCGGCCAGCATCTCGGGCGTGAAGAGCTGGTCGATCGGCACCCCGGACGCGGTCACCGGCAGCTGCCGGTCGTACAACCGGTCGGCCAGGACCACCAGTCGCAGCGCCACGTTCTGGTCCGGTGCGGGCACCAGGCCGGTCAGGCAGACCTCGCCGACGCCGTCGAGCAGCGCGCCGTACCGCGACGGGTGCAGCGAGCCCAGGTGCGCCAGCAGCGAGCCGAAGTCGTCCAGGCTGGCGTCCGGCCGCCCGGCCACCCGCACCACCTGCCCGTCGGTCAGCGGTGCCGGCGGCTCGGGCAGGCCCCGGTGCCGGTAGTCCGGCCCGTCCACCCGGACGGCCTCGAAGCGCGCCGCCATCGCCTGGATCTCGCGCAGGAAGTCCGCCGTGGCGAACCGCTCCTCGCCGAGCCGGTCGGGCAGCGTGTTCGAGGTGGCGGCGAAGCGGACCCCGGCCTCGTCCAGCCGGGCCAGCAGCGTCGAGACCAGCACCGTGTCGCCGGGGTCGTCGAGCTCGAACTCGTCGATGGCCAGCAGCCGCATGCCGGACAGCTCGTCCACCAGCCGGGCGAAGCCGAGCGCGCCCGCCAGCTGGGTCAGCTCGACGAAGGTGGCGTAGGCCTTGGGCCCCGGCACGGCGTGCCAGAGCGAGGCGAGCAGATGCGTCTTGCCCACCCCGAAGCCGCCGTCGAGGTACACGCCGGACCGGGCCGGCCGGCGGGCAGCCCGGCGGAACAGCCCGCTCCGCCTGCCGGATTCCCCTGTCGAGACGGCGAAATCCCGGACGGTGGCCAGCGCCGCGGCCTGGCTGGGCTCGTCCGGGTCGGGACGGTAGCTGTCGAACCGCACACCGGCGAACAGCGGCGGCGGGACCAGCTGGCCGATCAGCGCCTCGACGGCGACCTCGGGCCGGCGGTCGACCAGGTGTGCGGGCACGGTCGGTCAGCCTAGTTGTGCTGTGATGAGGGCATGCAGCTGCTGTTCCCGGAACCCGCGCACACCGTCGACGTGCACGAGCACTACGCCGCCGGCTGGCTGCGGACGGGCGGTGTCCGGGTCAACTTCGTGACCAGCGCGGACGGTGCCGCCACCGCCGACGGCCTCTCCCGCGGGCTGCAGACCCCCGGCGACAACCAGGTGTTCGCCGCGCTGCGCGACCTGGCCGACGTGATCCTGGTCGGCTCGGCCACCGCCGCCGCGGAGGGCTACCGGCCGTCCGCCCCCGGCCCGCGCCGCCGCGCGCTGCGGGAGCGGTACGGCCTGGCCGGGGCGCCGGCCATCGCGGTGCTGTCGGCCAGCCTGCAGCTGGACCTCGGCGCGCCGCTGTTCGCCGCCGCCGAGCTCGCGCCGACCGTGGTGATCACCAGCTCGGCGGCGCCGATGAACCGGCGCGACGACATCATCGACCTGGCCGGCGGCGGCAGCCGGCTGCAGCTGGTCGAGACGCCGGCCGCGGCCGGCGGGGTCGACTTCGCCGCCGCGGTCGCGAGCCTGCGCGAGCTGGGCTACTCCCGGATCCTGTGCGAGGGCGGCCCGCGGGTCTTCGGCGCCGGGGTCACGGCCGGCGCGGTGGACGAGCTGTGCCTGAGCTACTCGCCGGTGCTGGCCGGCCCGGGCGGTGGCCGGATCCTCGACGGGCCGGCGGACGCGCCCGGCTTCCCGGCCCGGCTGCGGCTGCTCGGGCTGCTGGAGGAGGACGGCGCGCTCTTCGCCCGCTACCGGGTCGACCGCGACTGAACCGGCACGCCGTCGCCGGATCCGGGCGCCCGAACCGCCACAATGGGCCGATGCAGCTTCCCGTGATGCCGCCGGTGGCGCCGATGCTGGCCAAGTCGGTCCCGACGATCCCGCCCGGCGCCTCGTACGAACCGAAGTGGGACGGATTCCGGTGCATCTGCTTCCGGGACGGCGACGAGGTGGAGCTGGGCAGCCGCAACGAGCGCCCGATGACCCGCTACTTCCCCGAGCTGGTCGAGGCGATCCGGGCCGAGCTGCCCGAACGGTGCGTCGTGGACGGCGAGATCGTCATCGCCACCCCGGCCGGGCTGGACTTCGAGGCGCTGCAGCAGCGCATCCATCCCGCCAAGTCCCGGGTCGAGCTGCTGGCCGGGCAGACCCCGGCCTCCTTCGTCGCCTTCGACCTGCTGGCCCTCGGCGAGCAGGACTACACCGGCCGGCCCTTCGCCGAGCGCCGGGCGGCGCTGGTCGAGGCGCTCGCCGGGGCCGGGCGGTCGGTGCACCTGTGCCCGACCACCGACGACCTGGCCGAGGCCCAGCGCTGGTTCCACCAGCTGGAGGGCGCCGGGCTGGACGGTGTGATCGCCAAGCCGCTCGGCGGCACCTACCAGCAGGACAAGCGGGTGATGTTCAAGATCAAGCACACCCGCACCGCCGACTGCGTGCTCGCCGGCTTCCGCTGGCACAAGACCTCCACCGAGGCCAGGCCGCTGGTGGGCTCGCTGCTGCTCGGCCTCTACGACGACCAGGGCGCGCTGCAGCACGTCGGCGTGGTCGGGGCGTTCACCGCCCGCCGGCGGGCCGAACTGGTCGAGGAGCTCGCGCCGCTGCTGCCGCGCGACGGCGAGGAGCATCCCTGGTCGCGCTGGGCCGACGCCGCCGCCCACGCCGGTCAACGGCTGCCCGGCAACGTCTCGCGCTGGAACGCGACCAAGGACCTGTCGTTCGTGCCGCTGCGGCCCGAACGCGTGCTGGAGGTCAAGTACGAGCACATGGAGGGCACCCGGTTCCGGCACCTGGCCCACTTCGTGCGCTGGCGCGAGGACCGGACCCCGCGGTCGTGCACGTACGAGCAGCTGGAGCAGCCGGTCACCTTCCGGCTGGGCGACATCGTCCCCGGTCTCGGCTGAGAAGCGGCTTCCGATATGCGGTGAGCCGTGCCCGGACCGGTCGGTAGCCTCGATCCGTGCAGCCCACCACGTACCACCGTTGCAGCCATTCCACCGCCACGCCCGGACGACTCCTGCTCATCGCCACCCTGGTCGCCACCGTCGTGCTGGCCGGCTGCACGTCCAAGCATCACACGCCGGCTCCCACCACCACCGCCACCAGCTCGACCGCGGCCAGCAGCAGCGCCGCGAGCAGCCCGGTGGCCGCGCTGCCGCCGGCCACCATCGCGTTCTCCGACTGCAGCAGCCAGTTCCAGGCCGCGATCGGGGGCAGCAGGGCCAAGCAGATGACCTTCTCCTGCGGCAAGCTGGCGGTGCCGGTCGACTACGCCAAGCCGACCGATGCCTCCCTGCAGCTGTTCGTGCTGCGGGTGCACCTGAAGACCCAGAAGCCGCAGAGCAAGGTCGGCTCGCTGCTGGTCAACCCGGGCGGGCCCGGCGGCTCGGGCATCAACCTCGCCGCCGGCCTGGTCACCGCGCTGAGCGACAGCATCTTCCAGCACTTCGACCTGATCGGCTTCGACCCGCGCGGGGTCGGCCTCTCCCAGCCGCTGCAGTGCATCAGCGACAAGCAGAAGGACCGGCTCTCGGCCGCCGACCCGGACGTGCGCACCGCCGCCGGCCGCGCCGAGGCCAAGACGGACGCGGTGACCGTGGTGCGCGCCTGCGCCGCCAAGTACGGCAGGTCGCTCGGCGCGTACAACACCGAGGAGACCGCCCGCGACATGGACCGGATCCGGCAGGCGGTGGGCGACCGCAAGCTCAACTACCTCGGCTTCTCCTACGGAACCCGGCTCGGCGCGGCGTACGCGCACGAGTACCCGACCGCGATCCGCACCGAGGTCCTGGACGGCGCCCTCGACCCGGTGACCAGCGAGCTCACCCAGGACGAGCGGCAGACCAAGGCGTTCGAGCAGGCCTTCGACCAGTTCGCCGCCGACTGCGTCAAGCGCCCGGCCTGCGCGCCGCTCGGCAACCCGCGGGCGGCGGTCATCGCGCTGATCGCCGCCGCCGATCGCAAGCCGATCCGGTCCAGCCGCAAGGGTGAGACCCGGCGGGCCACCGGCGGCATCGTGACCATCGGGGTGGTCTCGGCGCTCTACGACCAGAGCCAGTGGGCCGACCTGGGCAAGGCGCTGATCGAGGCCCGCAAGGGCGACTCGGCCGCCATCTTCAGCCTGGCCGACCAGTACCTGGAGCGCGACCCGGAGACCGGCCACTACTCCAACATCATGGACGCCAACCTGGCGATCAACTGCAACGACTCGCGACTGCACATCACCGACGCGCTGGTGCAGAGCAAGGCCGCCGGCTGGATCGCGAAGTATCCGATCTTCGGCAAGAACGCCGCCGCCGCGCTGTACTCCTGCTACGGCTGGCCGCCGTCCGGGCACCCGCTGCCGCCGGCCTCGGCGCCCGGCGCGCCGCCGATCCTGGTGATCGGCACGGTGCACGACCCGGCCACCCCGTACGCCCAGGCCGGAGTGCTGGCCAAGGCGCTGGGCACCGGCATCGTGCTGACCTGGGACGGCGAGGGGCACACCGCGTACCCGAAGACGACCTGCATCCGCACCAAGGTCGACGACTACCTGATAACCGGCACGCCGCCGGCCGGCGACAGCTGCCCGCGCGGCTGACCCGGTGGGGGTGCTCTTCGCGCTCGTCGCGGCCGCCGCCTACGGGGTGAGCGACTTCGTCGGCGGCCTGGCCTCGCGCCGGGTCTCGGCGCTGAACGTGCTGCTGGTCAGCTACCCGGTGGGTGGGCTGATCATGGCTCTCGCGCTGCCCGGCTACGGCGGCCCGGTCTCGGCCCGGACGCTGCTCTGGAGCCTGGCCGGCGGGGTGGCCGGCCTGGTCGGGGTGGCGCTGCTCTACTCGGCGCTGGCCGTCGCCCCGATGAACATCGTCTCGCCGGTCACCGCGGTGATGTCGGCGGCGGTGCCGGTGCTCGGCGGCGTGCTGCGCGGCGAGCGGCCCGGCGCGCCGGCCTGGGCGGGCATCGTGCTCGGCATGGCGGCGGTGGTGCTGATCGCCCGGCAGCCGGCCGACCACCCGCACCCGCCGGTCGGCTGGCGCCCGCTGCTGATGGCGGTGCTGGCCGGCGCCGGGTTCGGCCTGTATTTCATCTGCCTGGCCTCCTCCGATCGCGATTCCGGTCTGTGGCCCGTGGTGATCTCCCGGTTCTGCTCGGCGGTGCTGGTGGTTCCGCTGCTGCTCGCGGTCGACCGGTTCGCCCGGCCGGACCGGCCGGTGCTGGCCCTGGCCGCGGTCGCCGGGGTGCTGGACGCGACCGCCAACGTGGCGTTCCTGCTGTCGTCCCGGCACGGCCTGCTGTCGCTGGCCGGGGTGATCACCGCGCTCTACCCCGCCGGCACCGTCGCGCTGGCGGTGCTGATCCTGCGGGAACGGACCGGCCGGGCCCAGCGCGCCGGCCTCGGCCTGGCCGCGGTCGCGGTGGTGCTGCTGACCCGCTAGTCCGGCTTGCGGGCGCGGCTGGGCTGCACCCGCATCGGCTCGCCGTCCATCTTCGGGAACTGCGGCGGGTACGGCGCGTCGCCGAGGCCGTGGTCACGCTCGTCGCGCTCCGACCATTCGAGCAACTCCCCGATGTCGAAAGGGGAATCGTCGATGCCGGCATGCACGTCGCCCAGCTCGGCGAACCGGGCCGGCATGGTCGCCATGGTGAAGTCCTGCATGGCGAGGTCCGGCAGCTCGTCCCAGGTGACCGGGGCCGACACCAGCCCGGTGGCGGCGCGGATCGAATAGGCGCTGGCGATGGTCCGGTCCCGGGCGTTCTGGTTGAAGTCGATGAAGACCTGCTCGCCGCGCTCCTCCTTCCACCATCTGGTGGTGACCAGGTCCGGCACCCGGCGCTCGATCTCGCGGGCCAGCGCCAGTGCGGCCCGGCGCACCTGGGTGAAGCCGTGATCGGGGTGGATCCGCAGGTAGATGTGCAGGCCCCGCGAGCCGGAGGTCTTCGGCCAGCCGACCGCGCCGAGCTCGTCGAGCAGCTCGTGCACCAGCGCCGCGACGACCAGCGCGTCGGCGAAGTCGGTGCCGGGCTGCGGGTCAAGGTCGATGCGCAGCTCGTCGGGTCGCTCGGTGTCGGCGCGCCGGGAGTGCCACGGGTGGAACTCGACGGTGGACATCTGCACCGCCCAGATCACGCTGGCCAGCTCGGTCACGCACAGCTCGTCGGCGGTGCGGCCGGACGGGAAGGCGACCCGCACCGTCTGCACCCAGTCCGGCGCGCCCTTGGGCAGCCGCTTCTGGTAGATCCGCTCGCCACCGGTGCCCTCGGGAAAGCGGTGCAGCATGCAGGGCCGTTCGAACAGCGCCCGGACGATGCCGTCGCCGACCGCGAGGTAGTAGCGGGCCAGGTCCAGCTTGGTCGCGCCGGTCGCCGGGAAGTAGACCCGGTCGGGATTGGTGATCTTCACGACCCGATCGCCGACCTCGACCTCGGTGAACGGCGATGCCATGGGCCGACAATACCGAGCCCGGGGCGTCCTGCCGGGTCGTTCGGGTCGAGCTTGTCGGTGCCCTGCCCTAGCGTCAGCGCCATGACGACCCTGCACCCGGCCGCTGCCGGACTGGACCATGCCGCCGAGATCGCCCTGCAGAGCGCGGCCTTCGCCGACGCCGCCGAGGGAAACCTGACCGCCCGGGTCGAGCACTGCCCGGGCTGGACGGTGGCCGACCTGGTCGATCACCTCACCGAGGTGCACTGGTTCTGGGCCACGATCGCCGAGCAGCAGCCGACCGATCCGCCGGCGGGCGAGCGGCCCGAGCGCGCCCCCGACGACGAGTTGATTGCCCGGTTCAAGGCGGGCGCGCTGCACCTGGACGAGGTGCTGCGGCGCACCGATCCGACCGCGCCCTGCTGGACGTGGGCTCCGCAGCAGCAGGACGTCGGTTTCATCCTTCGCCACCAGGTGCAGGAGGCCGCCGTGCACCGCTGGGACGCCGAGCACGCCGCCGGCCGGGTCGTCCGACTGCCGACAGCCGCCTCGGTCGATGCCGTCGAGGAGTTCCTGACCTTCTCGGTGTCCACCGAGGACGGTTACCAAAAGAAGGATGCCGTGCCGCTCGCCGGCGCGTTCGTGCTGCGGGCGACGGATGCCGACGCGGCTTGGACGGTCTCCGACGACAGCGTGCCCGGCACCCTGCGGTTCGAGCGCGGGGCGAGCCCGGACGTCCCGGTGCTCGCCAGCACCGCCTCGGACCTGCTGCTCTGGCTCTACGCCCGGATCATGCTGCCGGTGCCGGACGGCGCGCAGGACCTTCTCGGCCGGTTCCGGGCACTGGTCTTCACCGACTGAGCCCTCGTCGGGGCCGGCCGGCGGGATTTCACCTGACAGCATCTGGGACGACCAGGCATGCTGGGGGTGTGCAGAGCGATCCCGCCGAGCCGGACCCGCCAGAAACCGGCGAGTCCGCCCACGGCACCACCCCGGACGGTGGGCCGGTCAGCCGTGACCGGCTGCGCCCGGTCACGCAGCCGCACACCAGCGCCCACATCGTCTACCTCGACCCCAAGCTGGACCGGCCGGTCAGCCAGTACTCGCCGGAGGGCGAGATCCGGATGTTCGGCGAGTTCGCGGCCGGGCTCAGCCGGCACGGCGCCGTCTCCCGCTGGATGGGCATCGCGCTGATGCTGGTGGTGCTCACGCCGATCGTGCTCAGCCTGCTGGCGATCTTCACGCACTGGTGAGCACGCGCTGCCTGGTCCGGTTGCGAGCGCGCAACCCGGCTCCCCGCGCTGCGTAGGCTGGCAGTCATGACCACCGAGCCGACGAACACCAGCGCCCCGGCCGTGACCAAGACCGACGAGCAGTGGCGGGCCGAGCTGAGCCCCGAGGAGTACGCGGTGCTGCGGCAGGCCGGCACCGAGCGGCCGTACACCGGTGAGTACACCGACAACAAGCGGGTCGGCATCTACTCCTGCCGGGCCTGCGGCGCGGAGCTGTTCCGGTCGACCGAGAAGTTCGACTCACACTGCGGCTGGCCGAGCTTCTTCTCCCCGCTGGCCGGCGAGAAGATCATCGAGCGCTCCGACGACAGCCTGGGCATGCATCGGGTCGAGGTGCTGTGCGCGAACTGCCACAGCCACCTCGGGCACGTCTTCGCCGGCGAGGGCTACCAGACCCCGACCGACCTGCGGTACTGCATCAACTCGATCAGCCTGCAGTTCGCCGAGGACGCCGGCTGAACCCGGACCGACCGGCCTGCTCCGACCGGCCGCCGGGGCTCGCGTTACGGCAGGTCGGCCAGCAGCTCCCGCACCGGCCGCTGGGTGCCGGTGTAGAACGGCACCTCCTCGCGGACGTGCCGCCGGGTCTCCGAGCCGCGCAGGTGGCGCATCAGGTCGACGATCCGGTGCAGCTCGTCGGCCTCGAAGGCGAGGATCCACTCGTAGTCGTTGAGCGCGAACGAGGCCACCGTGTTCGCCCGGACGTCCGGGTAGTCACGGGCCATCTGGCCGTGCTCGGCAAGCAGCGCACGCCGCTCGGCGTCCTCCAGCAGGTACCACTCGTAGGACCGGACGAACGGGTAGACGCAGACGTACTTGCGGCTGACCTCCTCGGCCAGGAACGCCGGGATGTGGCTCTTGTTGAACTCGGCCGGCCGGTGCAGCGCCATCACCGACCAGACCGGGGTGAGGTGCGCGCCAAGCTCGGTGCGCCGCAACCGGTGGTAGGCCGACTGCAGCTGGTCCGCGGTCGAGGCGTGCCACCACACCATCAGGTCGGCGTCGGCGCGCAGCGCGGCGACGTCGTAGGTGCCGCGCACCGTGATGTCCTCGGCGGCCAGGTCGGCGAAGAGCGCCTCGACCTCGGCCGCGTACTTCTCCCGCGGCGCATCGCCGAGCGGGTTGCTCAGCGAGAACACCGACCAGGCGGTGTAGCGGATGACGTTGTTCAGTTCGCGTGCCTGCTTGCCGTCGACCATGCCCTCATTGTGCTGCGTGGCCGAGCGCGGCCGACACCTGGTCCGCCGCGCTGTGACCTGTCGCGATGCAGGCCGGAATGCCCACCCCGTCATAGCTGGCGCCGCAGACCGCCAAGCCGGGCACCGCGGCCACCGCAGACCGGATCCGGTCGACCCGGTCGACGTGCCCGACGGCGTACTGCGGCAGCGCGCCGCCCCAGCGCTGCACGTGGCTGTCGACCGGCACGTCCAGCACGCCGGTCAGCTCCGCCAGCTCGCGGCGCACCACGCCCACCAGCTCCTCGTCCGGCCGCTGCAGCACCTCGGTCGAACCGGCCCGGCCGAGCGAGGCCCGCATCAGCAGCACGCCGGACTCGGCCCCGACGCCCGGCCACTTCTGCGAGGAGAAGGTCATCGCCTTGCAGGCCAGGCCCTCGACCTCCGGGATCAGCAGGCCGCTGCCGGCCGGCAGCCGGTGCCGCATCGGCAGCCGGAAGGCCAGCGTGACGATCGCCATGCTCGCCGTCTCGATGCCGGCCAGCTCGGCCGACGCGGCCGGCGCTAGCTCGGCCAGCAGGCCCGCCGCCTTGCCCGCCGGGGTGGCCACCACCACCGCGTCGGCGGCCAGCTCGGCGGCTGCCGGCACCGGGCCGAGCTCCAGCCGGAACCCGCCGGCGGTGCGGGCCATCCCGCGCACCGTGCTGTCGAGCCGCACCTCGAAGCCACCGGCCGCGGCCAGCGTCTCCGGCAGCCGGGCCAGGCCGCCGGCCAGGCTGGCGAAGACAGGCGGCCCGGGCTCGTCCCGGGCACCGGCCGAGACGTTCGCCTGGGCCGCGGCCAGCAGCGAGCCCCCCTCGGACATCAGCCGGCGGGCCAGCATCGGCACCGCGGCGCGCAGCGAGATGTCCCGGGCCTGGCCGGCGTAGACACCGCCGAGCAGCGGGTCCACCAGCCGGTCGACCACCTCGGCCCCGAACCGGTCGGCGATCAGGTCGCCCACCGAGACGTCCTCGGCCAGTGGCGGGTACGGCCCGCCCGCCGGCTCGGCCGCGATCCGGGCGATGGTCTCGGCGCTGAGCACGTCGGCCTCGCGCAGCGTGTCGAGGTCGGTCGGCAGCCCCATCAGGGTGCGGGCCGGCAGCGGCCGGTTGCGGCCCCGGTTGCGCAGCAGCGCGCCGGTGGTGAGCGGGTGGACCAGGCTGGCGTCCAGGCCGACCACGCCGATCGCGGCCAGCCCCTCCGGCCGCCGGGCCAGCATCGCCTCCGCGCCGACGTCGACCCAGGCACCGGCCACCTCGACCCGGCGGAGCTTGCCGCCGACCCGGCTGCCGGCCTCCAGCAGCAGCACCTCGGCCCGCGGGTGCAGGGCGTGCAGCCGGTGCGCGGCCGCCAGCCCGGCGATGCCGCCGCCGATCACTACCAGCCTGGTCACGCCGGCCCCTCCTACAGCTCGTGCAGCAGCTCGACCACCCGGGTGAGCACGCCCGGATCGGTGTCCGGCAGCACCCCGTGGCCCAGGTTGAAGATGTGCCCCGGGCAGCGCCGGCCCTCGGCGACGATCCGGCGCACCTCGCGCTCGATCACCGGCCAGTCGGCCAGCAGCACCGCCGGGTCGAGGTTGCCCTGCACCGGGATGGCACCGCCGATCCGGGCCGCGGCGACGTCCAGCGGGGTCCGCCAGTCCACGCCGACCACGGTGGCGCCGGCCGAGTGCATCGGCTGCAGCAGCTCGGCCGTGCCGACCCCGAAGTGGATCTTCGGCACGTCCTGGTCGGCCAGCGAGGCGAACACCGCGCGGGAGTGCGGCAGCACGTACTCGGTGTAGTCGGCGGCCGACAGCGCGCCGGCCCACGAGTCGAACAACTGCACCGCGGCGGCACCGGCGGCCAGCTGCACCTGCAGGAAGCTCGCCGAGATCTCCGCGAGCCGGCCCAGCAGGGCGTGCCAGACGGCCGGCTGGGAGTACATCAGCGCCTTCGTCCGGGCGTGCTCGCGGGACGGGCCGCCCTCGATCAGGTAGCTGGCCAGGGTGAACGGCGCGCCGGCGAAGCCGATCAGCGGGGTGCCGCCCAGCTCGGCCACCAGCCGGGCCACCGACTCGGCGATGTCGGGCACGTCGTCTGGTTCCAGCCGCCGGATCCGGGCGACGTCCGCCTCGGTCCGCACCGGCTCGGCCACCACCGGGCCGGTGCCGGGCACGATCTCGATGTCCAGGCCGACCGCGACCAGCGGCACCACGATGTCGGAGAAGAAGATCGCCGCGTCCACGCCGTGCCGGCGCACCGGCTGCAGGGTGATCTCGGTGACCAGGTCGGGCGTGCGGCAGGCCTGCAGCATCGCGGTGCCGGCCCGCAGGGCGCGGTATTCGGGCAGCGAGCGGCCGGCCTGGCGCATGAACCACACCGGCGGCCGGTCGAGCTGCTCCCCCGCCGCGGCGCGGGCCAGCAGCGAACGGGCGGGGGTACGGGAGGCGGGAGCGTCGATCATCGCCGCCATCGTCGCACGGATCGAGGACGTCACCGGCGGCCGGGTTCGGGCGGCCCGGACGCTCCCGCGGCCGATCCGGACGGCGCGCCTGCTGGTATGCAGGCATCGCCCGTGCGAAGTTGTCAGGGGCATACTGGTTCGCGGAAGGATCTGCTACGGATATGTTGCCCGACCTCGGAGTTCCCGCGGACGGCCAGCCCGCCCCCGACGGTGGCGCGGACGCCGACGCGGTGCCGAGCAGTGCGCCGGAGGCCTTCCGGGCCGCGATTCGCTCGCTGCTGGCGGCCACCGTCCGGCGCGAGGCCCGGGTGGAGCGGATCCGGCCGCCCCAGCGACTGGCCCCGTGGAGCTTCGCGATCGCGGTCGACGTCGGCACCGCGGCCAATCCCGACAGCGCGACCGGGCGGCTGGTCGTGCTCTACGACCCGGACGGCGCCGAGGCCTGGGACGGCGAGCTGCGCCTGGTCGCGTTCGCGCAGGCCGACCTGGCACCCGAGATGGCCGGCGACCCGCTGCTCCCGGCGGTCGGCTGGAGCTGGCTGACCGAATCGCTGGAGCACCGCAACGCCGAGCACACCGCGATCGGCGGTACCGTCACCCAGACCACCTCGACCCGGTTCGGCGACCTGCACGGGCCGTCCACCACCACCCAGCTGGAGCTGCGCGGCTCGTGGACCGCCACCAGCACCGACCTCTCCCGGCACCTGCACGCGTTCGTCGACCTGCTCTGCACCGCGGCCGGGCTGCCCCCGGAAGGGATTGCCGTTATCGGTGAACGCTGAACCCGCCGCCCCGACCGCCGTGGACGGCCGGTCCCCCGAGATCGTCCCACTCCGTGAACCCCGCGAGGGCACCCCGGAGCCGCTGACCGAACCCGGTCAGCTGGCGGCCGCGGTCGAGGCCCTCCGTGCCGCGACCGGCCCGGTGGCCGTCGACGCCGAACGCGCCTCGGGCTACCGCTACAGCCAGCGCGCGTACCTGGTCCAGCTCCGGCGGGCGGGTGCCGGCACGTTCCTGATCGACCCGATCGCGCTGCCCGACCTGGCCGCGGTCAACGACGCCCTGGCCGGCGCCGAGTGGATCCTGCACGCGGCCAACCAGGACCTGCCGTGCCTCGCCGAGGTCGGGCTGCGGCCGGGCCGGGTCTTCGACACCGAGCTGGTCGGGCGGCTGCTCGGCTCGGAACGGGTCGCGCTCGGCACCATGCTCGAGCAGTACCTGAACATCTCCCTGGAGAAGGGACATTCGGCTGCGGACTGGTCGACCCGGCCGCTGCCGCACGACTGGCTCGTCTACGCCGCCCTGGACGTCGAGCTGCTGATCGAGCTGCGCGAGGTGCTGCTCGCCGAGCTGGACCGCACCGGCAAGCTGGCCTGGGCCGAGCAGGAGTGCGCCGCGGTGCTCGCCGCCCCGCCCGCGCCGCCCCGGGCCGATCCCTGGCGGCGCACCTCGGGCATCCACGGCCTGCGCACCAGACGGCAGCTGGCGATGGTGCGCGCGCTGTGGACGGCCCGGGACCAGCTGGCCGCCCGCCGCGACGTCGCCCCGGGCCGGACGCTGCCGGACGCCGCCATCGTGGCCGCCGTCAAGGCCGGGCCCCGCACCGTGGAGGAACTCGTCGCGCTGGAGGTCTTCGGTGGCCCCCGGCAGCGCAAGCTCGCCCCGTACTGGTTCGCCGCCCTCGCCGAGGGCCGGCAGACCCCGGATGCCGAGCTGCCGCCGCTGGCCGCCGGCAGCATCGACCCGGACGCGATGCCGGCCCAGTCCCGCTGGCGCGACCGGGACCCGGCCGCCGCGGCGCGGCTGGCCGCCGGCAAGCAGGTCGTGCAGCAGGTCGCCGACGAGCACCGGGTCGTCACCCAGAACCTGCTGGCCGGCGACGTGCTGCGCCGGCTCGCCTGGCGCTCGGTCAGCCCGCTCACCGAGGACGCGGTCCGCGACCGGCTGGCCGAGCTGGGCGCCCGGCCGTGGCAGGTCGAGCTGCTGACCGCCGGCCTGACCCGGGCGCTGGCAAGCCAGCCGGCCACCGCGGGGCAGCCCGCGGCGGTCGGGCCGGACGGCGGCTGAGCGCCCCAGGTCGGTCATCTCACACGCGGCGATGCTGCAGCAGGCCACCCGCTAGAGTTAAGTTACCCGTCGGTAACCGCACCTCGTCTTCAGGAGCCTGCCGTGTCTGTCCCTTCTCGCCGCGAGCCGCGGCACCTACGCGATGTCGTCTTCGTCGACGGCGCCCGGACGCCGTTCGGCAAGTCCAGCAAGGGCATGTATACCGAGACCCGCGCCGACGACATGATCGTCTCGGTGATCCGGGAGCTGGTCCGCCGGCACCCGCAGCTGCCACCGGACCGGATCGACGACGTGGCGATCGCCGCCGCCACCCAGATCGGCGACCAGGGCCTGACCCTGGGCCGGATCGCGGCGATCCTGGCCGGCCTGCCGCGCAGCGTGCCGGGCTTCTCCATCGACCGGATGTGCGCCGGCGCGATGACCGCGGTCACCAGCGTCTCGGGCTCGATCGCGTTCGGCGCCTACGACGTGGCGATCGCCGGCGGTGTCGAGCACATGGGGCGGCACCCGATGGCTGAGGGCGCCGACCCCAACCCACGCTTCCTGGCCGACAACCTGGTCTCGCTGGACGCGCTGTCGATGGGCGTGACCGCCGAGAACCTGCACGACCGGTTCCCGCAGCTGACCCGGGACCGGGCCGACCGGTTCGCCCTGCGCAGCCAGGAGAAGGTCGCCAAGGCCTACGCCGAGGGCAAGATCCAGCCGGACCTGGTGCCGGTGGCGACCCGGTCCGCCGAGGCCGGCTGGGGCCTGGCCAGCAAGGACGAGCCGCCCCGCCCCGGCACCACGCTGGAGGGCCTGGCCGAGCTGCGCACCCCGTTCCGCCCGCACGGCCGGGTCACCGCGGGCAACGCGGCCGGCCTGAACGACGGTGCCACCGCCTGCATCATGGCCGCCGAGGGCGTCGCCGCCGAGCTGGAGCTGCCGGTCCGGATGCGGCTGGTCGGCTACGGCTTCGCCGGCGTCGAGCCCGAGGTGATGGGCGTCGGGCCGATCCCGGCGACCGAGCGCGCGCTGCGCAGCACCGGACTCTCCATCGACGACATCGGCCTGTTCGAGCTCAACGAGGCCTTCGCGGTTCAGGTGCTGGCCTTCCTCGACCACTACGGCATCGACGACGACGACCCCCGGGTGAACCAGTACGGCGGCGCGATCGCCTTCGGCCACCCGCTGGCCTCCTCCGGCGTCCGGCTGATGACCCAGCTCGCCCGCCAGTTCGCCGACCACCCCGAGGTGCGCTACGGCCTGACCGCGATGTGCGTCGGCCTGGGTCAGGGCGGCGCGGTCATCTGGGAGAACCCGCACTACGAAGACGGAGGACGCTGAGCCATGACCGCACCCGATTTCGCCGACGAGGTCGTGACCAGGGCGCTGGTGCGCTATCTCGACGTGCCCGGCATCCCGGGCGAGTTCGCGCTGATCACGCTGGACAACGGCCACGACCACACCCGGCCGTCCACCTTCGGCCCGGCCGGCCTGCAGTCCCTCTCCGACGCCCTCGACGAGATCGAGGCGCACCGGCCGAAGGTGGCCGCGGTCGGGGTCACCGGCAAGCCGTTCGTCTTCGCGGTGGGCGCCGACATCACCGGGGTGCCGCTGATCGCGCACCGTGACCAGGCCCTGGAGATCGCCCGGGCCGGGCACCGGGTGTACTGCCGGATCAAGGACCTGGACGTGCCGACCTTCGCCTTCGTCAACGGGGCGGTCATGGGCGGCGGCCTGGAACTGGCGCTGCACTGCGACTACCGGACGCTGTCGAGCTCGGCCGCGGCCATCGCCTTCCCCGAGTGCTTCCTCGGCCTGGTGCCCGGCTGGGGCGGCACCCAGCTGCTGCCGAACCTGATCGGCCCGGCGAACGCGGTCAAGGTGATCGTCGAGAACCCGCTGAACCAGAACAAGATGCTCAAGCCGAAGGAGGCCGTGGCGCTGGGCATCGCCGACGAGCTGCTCGACTCGGCCGACTTCCTGGTCGAGTCGCTGCGCTGGGCGGCCAAGGTGCTGGACGGTTCCACCCCGGTCGAGCGGCCGGCGGCCGAGCGCGGCCAGGCCTGGCAGCAGGCAGTGGCCGCCGGCCGGGGCCTGGTCGATGCCCGGCTGCACGGCGCGGCACCTGCTCCGTACCGCGCGCTGGACCTCATCGCGCTGGCCGAGACCGCCGACTTCGGCGCCGGCACCGCCGCCGAGGACGAGGCGCTGGCCGACCTGATCATGACCGACGAGTTGCGGTCCGGGCTGTACTCCTTCGACCTGGTGAACAAGCGGGCCAAGCGGCCGGCCGGGGCGCCGGACAAGTCCCTCGCCCGCAAGGTCACCAAGGTCGGCATCGTCGGTGCCGGCCTGATGGCCAGCCAGCTGGCGCTGCTGTTCGCCCGCCGGCTGGAGGTGCCGGTGGTGCTCACCGACGTCGACCAGGCCCGCATCGACAAGGGCGTCGGGTACGTCCACACCGAGCTGGACAAGCAGCAGGCCCGGGGACGGCTCAGCCCGGACAAGGCCAACCGGCTCAAGGCGCTGGTCACCGGCTCACTCGGCAAGGCCGCCTTCGCCGATGCGGATTTCGTGATCGAGGCGGTCTTCGAGGAGCTGTCGGTCAAGAAGGCGGTCTTCGCAGAGCTCGAGGGCTACCTGTCGGACGAGGCGATCCTGGCCACCAACACCTCGTCGCTGTCGATCACCGAGATCGCCGCGGACCTCAGGCACCCGGAGCGGGTGGTCGGCTTCCACTTCTTCAACCCGGTGGCGGTGCTGCCGCTGCTGGAGATCGTCCGGGGCACCGCCACC
>Ga0335073_10003359_pt1 | contig 22252 bp, 21 predicted proteins | sample Lox_Sample_22_FD_207093 | JGI IMG/M metagenome (GOLD analysis project Ga0335073, IMG submission 207093) | Soil microbial communities from Loxahatchee National Wildlife Refuge, Florida, United States - Lox_Sample_2.2 | ecosystem: Environmental > Terrestrial > Soil > Wetlands | place: USA... | reverse complement strand
CGCCGTGCTCGGGCTTTCCTCATCCTCAGCCGCCGGGCTCAACGCCGAGATCGCCGCGCTGGGCACCAACCTGCTCACCGTCCAGCCCGGTCAGAACCTGACCGGCGGGAAAGCCGAACTGCCGGCTGTCGCCCCGGCGATGATCTCCCGGCTGCCCGGCGTCTACCAGGTCCAGGCCACTGGCACGACCAGCGCCAGCGTCTACCGCTCGCCGCTGATCCCGCCGGTCAACACCAACGCGCTCAGCGTCGACGCCGCCACCTCGGGCCTGCCCGCCACCGCCGGGACCAGCCTGGCCCAGGGCGCGTTCCTCAACGCCGCCACCGCCCGCGAGCCGGTCTGCGTGCTCGGCGCGGCCGCCGCCCAGCTGCTCGGCATCGACAAGATCTTCCCCGGCGAACGGGTCTGGATCACCGGCACCGGCGCCAACGGCAACGGCGGCATGTGGCTATATGTCGCCGGCATCCTGGCCCCCGACGTGCTCTCCCCCGACGTCGACTCCTCGGTCCTGGTCGGGTTCCCGTTCGCGCAGAACTACCTCAGCTTCGACGGCTCCCCCACCACCATCTACGTCAAAGCCGCCGACACCCAGGTCAACGCGGTGTACAACCTGCTCGGCGACCAGGCCAACCCGCAAAACCCCAGCGGCGTGGACGTATCCCAGCCCTCGGACGCCCTGGTCGCCCAGGCCGACGCCAAGGCCACGTTCAGCACTCTGTTTTTGGGCCTGGGCGCGATCGCGCTGCTGGTCGGCGCGATCGGCGTGGCCAACATCATGATCATCTCCGTCCTCGAGCGGCGCTCGGAGATCGGGCTGCGCCGGGCCCTGGGCGCCACCCGCGGCCACATCCGCACCCAGTTCCTGGCCGAAGCCATCACGCTATCCCTGCTCGGCGGCATGGTCGGGATCATCGCCGGAGCCGCCTCCACCGCCATCTACGCCCACGGCAAGGGCTGGGCCACCGTCGTCCCCACCGACGCCTGGGCCGGCGGGCTGGCCGCCGCCATCCTCATCGGCGCCCTGGCCGGACTGCTGCCCGCCATCCGCGCCGCTCGCCTGTCCCCCACCCAGGCCCTCTGGAGCATCTGAAACGCGAGACGAAAACAGCCTGGGTTGGCGGGTCAATCGTCGTAGTGGTACCGGGCCTGAATGATGATCAGTTCGTTATCGGTCGCGCCGTAAACCAGGCGGTGCTCGTCATCAATCCGTCGGGACCAGAAACCCGACAGATTGCGGCGGAGTGGTTCGGGCTTGCCGGCACCCACGAACGGTGTCCGCCGCGCTTCCTCGATCAACCGCAGCAGGCGGCGCAGCATCTTCTTGTCGGCCGTGGCCCAGTAGGCGAAGTCTTCCCACCCCTGGGAGGGGAAGACGACGTTCCTCAACGCGATTGGCCCTCGTCGGCCATGGCCTCGAGTTCGTCCATCGTCTTGGTGAGCAGGGCCCGGCCGCGGCGCACCTCGTCGGCGGCGGTCATCAGGCGGGCCGCGTTCGCCGGCCGGATTGAGGAGCCGTGGTGACATCTGGGCACACCGCGATCGTGACGGGCGCAGCCCTGGGCTCATCCATATCGCCACCCCGGACCAGGTCGCCGGGGTGATCGCCTACCTCGCCTCCGACGCCGCAGCGCTGATCACCGCGAACGTGATCACGCTCCGCTGAGCGCGCTGGCGTCGGTTACGCTCGCTTCGCAGGAGCATGAACCGCTCTGACTTGTGAGGTAGTGCGCGTGGCCGAGGTGGAAGTCTTCAGGGGCGAGGGTGACGTCCGCGTCTACCGGCGTGGGACGGCGTACGGGGACCGCCCGGACGGCGTCACGTTCGAGCCGACCGATCGCTGGGTCCGCGCCAAGATCGGCGACACGTTCGTGGTCGACAGCAAGCGAGCGCTGCTGCTCTGGGAGAGCGGCACGCCCACCTCGACATACGTGTTCCCGGCTGCGGATGTCCGCACGGATCTGTTCGTGCCAGCGGCCGAGCCGTCCACGCGCCAGCGCCTGCTCGCGTCGCACTGGTACGACATGGAGGTTGACGGGCGCCGGCTTGAGCGTATGGCCTGGCGTTATGACGACGGCCCGCTGGCCGGGTACGTCGGCCTCGACTGGTTCGGGCGCAAGGAGCCTGGCGTTGATCACTGGTATGAGGAGGACGAGGAGGTGTGGGTCCATCCCCGCGACCCGCACAAGCGCGTTGACGCGATCCCCTCGAGCCGGCGCGTCGAGGTCCGTCTCGACGGCCGCACGCTGGCCGACACGCAGCGCCCGGTGATCCTGTACGAGACGTGGCTGCCGGCTCGCTATTACATCCCCGCCGAGGACGTTGATCTCGGCCAGCTGGAGGAGAGCGACCTCCTGACCCGCTGCCCCTATAAGGGGATCGCCAGCTACTGGAGCGTCAGGGACGCGCCGGAGGGCAAGGACATCGTGTGGTCCTACCGGGACCCGATTCCCGCGGTCCACATGATCAAGGATCACATCGCCTTCTACAACGAGGTCGTGGACATCACGGTCGATGGGGTCGCGCTCGAGCGGCCGCACACGCACTTCAACGAGCGCCTGGCCAACGACGCACCCGACACAACCGGCGTGTAGCAGCGCCACCTGTGGCAGGTCGGACGCTCAGGCGTTGCGCGCGGCCAGGGACGCGCTGAACTCGCTCTCTGGACGGGCCAGCGGCACCCCGTCCACGACGATGTCGACAACCTCGTTGTAGACGGCGAGATGGTCCTTGATCGGCGCCGCGGCGGCGATCGGCGACGGGTAGGACCAGACTATGTTCGCGCGGAGGTTCTCGCCGGCTTTGACCGACCAGTAGCGCGCGTTGCCCTTGTACGGGCAGGTGGTGACCAGGTCGGTCTCCTGGAGGACGCTGAAGTCCACGTCGTCGGGGGGGATGTAGTACCGGATCGGCAGGCGCGTCTCGAACAGCAGCACGGGCCGGTTCGTGCCGGCGATCTTGAGGCCGTCCACGTAGACCTCCACGTGGCGTGAGCTGCGAATCGGGTCGACCCGCTTGTACGGGTCACGCGGGTGCCGGAAGATCTCCTCGTCTTCCTCGTACCAGTGCTCGACCCCCGGCTCGTCACGACGGAACCAGTCGACGGCGAGGTAGTCCTCAAGGCCGCTCACCTCATACTGGAACACCAGGGCCGGGTAGACGACCCCGTTCACCTCGACGTCGTACCACTGCCTGACCCTGGGGTGGCGTCCGTGCGACGGCGCCGCTGCGGCTGCGGTCAGCAGGTCGGCGCGGATGTCGGTGCGCGGGAAGACGTATCCGGGCACCGCCTGACCGGGCTCCCACACCAGCGTCGGTGCGTGGCTGTCCACCAGGTCGATGCCGCCGATCTCCCCGCGAACGTGGCGCTCGCTCGGCTCGAATGTGAATCCCCCGGGCGGTACCGGATGACGGCGGGTGAGTTCGCCCGTGGGGGTGACAGCGGGGGCGGGCGATGACATGAATCTCTCCTGGAGGATCGGCTGGGCCGTCGGCGGTGACCCCAGAACAAGGAAAGTAGCAGGTAGGAGCCTGCTGGTGCCGTCCGTAATTAGCAACTATATTGATCGGATTAACATAGAATCCGTTGCACCTACGGTACCCGTCCTTGACGGGTACGTGTCCAGTGGCCGCCAGCATGAACGTGACTGGTGGCGCATACACAAGCCTGTGCCCGCCGAGAAGACAGAGGACGGCCGCGTCATGAACATCAATCACCGTCGGCTTGATGCCCTGCGGAGGGGTCGGGGTCCCATCCAGGAGCACTACATCGATGAGCTGGTTGCCGGGCATCTGCCGCGCCGGGAATTCCTGCGCCGCGGCACCATGATCGGTCTCTCGGCACCGCTGCTGGGCGCCATCCTGGAGGCGTGCGGGAGCTCGTCGTCCAGCCCGTCCCCGAGCGCTCCGGCCATCGGGCACGGCAAGGCGGGGGCGACGATCCGGGTGGGCGGGACGGTACCCGCATCGGCGATCAACCCGGTCACCATCTCCGACCCCGGTGGCCTGGACATGCTCGCCCAGGTTGGTGAGTGGCTGGTCTTCGGCGACCAGCACTTCAACTACCATCCGTGGCTGGCGACGAGCTGGAGCCCGAACGCTGACGCCTCGGTGTGGACGTTCAAGATCCGCCAGGGCGTGAAGTTCAACGACGGCAGGCCCATGACCGTCGATGACGTCGTCTACAGCTTCAAGAGCCAGTGCGACCCGAGTAGCTCGGCCAATGCGCTGTCGGTGTTCGCCGGCACGCTGGTCCCCGATGGCGTGGTCAAGGTCGACGATACGACTGTCGCTTTCCACCTGGAGGCGCCGGACGCGAGCTTCGTAGACGCGGTCGACAACTACAACTACAACGTGATCGTCGTCCCGAACGGCTTCGACTTCGGCGATTACCAGAAGTCGTGGGTCGGCACGGGCGCGTTCATGAACAGCAGCTACTCGCCGAACGTGGGCGCGACGTTCGTGCGCAACCCGCATTACTGGAGGACAGCGGCACTGCCCAAGGAACTCCAGTTCACCTTCTTCCCCAGCGAGGCGCCCATGACGGCGGCGCTGGAGGCCGGGTCGATCGACTGCGACGACGGGATGTCGGTGGCCATCAGCCCGCAGCTGCTCAGCGGGGGATACAACGTCATCGCGCTGAAGGCGAGCACCCACCGGGAACTGTCGATGCGTAACGACATCGCCCCGTTCACCAACAAGTACGTGCGCCAGGCCATCGCCTACACCCTGGACCGCCCGGCGATCGTGCAGGCGCTGTTCAAGGGGTACGCCGAGGTCGGGAACGACAGCCCGTTCGCCCCCATCTTCAAGGCGACCAACACCAGCGTCCCGCAGCGAAAGCAGAACCTGAAGCTGGCCAGGGAGCTGCTGGCCAGGGGCGGGGTCCCGCGGGGTTTCTCGACCCCGCTGCTGACCGAGATCGACGAGGAGATCCCGCATTACGCCCAGATCGTCAAGCAGTCGGCGGCGGCGATCGGGGTGGACATCAAGCTGACGATCGAGACTTCGACCAAGTACTACGGCAGCGCGGAATTCGGCACCTCTGACTGGCTGGACGGGGAGATGAGCCTGGTCGACTACGGTGCGCGCTCGGTACCGAACCTGTTCCTGGAGGCGCCGCTGCAGACGATCAACGCCAAGACCGGCCAGGGCGCCTGGAACGCCGCGCGCTTCAGCAACCCCACCTACGACACGCTGTCCAAGGAGTTCATCGCGGCACCGGATCTGTCGACGCAACGGCGGCTGGCCGGCCAGATCGAGCAGCTCCTGCTGGACGAGACCCCGATCATCTACGCCTACTTCTATGACGGCCTCATCCCGACCCAGAAGAACATCACCGGCCTCTACCCGACGCCGACCGGGCAGTTGTTCTTCTGGAACGCGGCGAAATCCTGAGCGCGGTGCCAGCCGGGCCGGACTATGACCACCGCAGCGAGTGGGTTCCCAGCCCGCGGCGCGTGCGGGTCCGGTTCGCCGGCCAGGCCATCGCGGACAGCACCGCGGTGATGCTGCTGCGCCAGCACGGCTTTCTGCCGGTCTACTACTTCCCGGAACGCCACGTGCGCACCCGGCTGCTCGAGCCGAGCCCGCACGTCACGTTCTCGCCCTATAAGGGGACCGCGCAGTACTTCGACATCCGGGCCGGACAGCGGGTGGCCCGCGCCAGCGCCTGGACCTACCCGGCGCCGCGGGCCGGTTCGCCGGACACCCGCGGGTACTACTCCTTCCACTGGCACGGCATGGATGCGTGGCTGGAGGAAGACGAGATCGTGTCCGTGCACGCCCGCGATCCGTATCTGCGCGCCGAGACACTGTCCAGTTCTCGGCGTGTGGTGGTGCGGCTGCGGGGAGAGGTCGTGGCCGATACCGCCCGGCCGGTGCTGCTGCTGGAGACCGGCCTGGTGCCCCGGTACTACATTCCTCCGGCGGACGTGGCGATGGAGTATTTCGAGCCGGGTCCGGGCTACTCGATGTGCCCGTACAAGGGCACCGCCCGCTACCTCGACTACCGGCGCCGCGACACCCAGGTCGCCGGTGCTGCCTGGTACTACCCGGCCCCGCTGCGGGACGTGGTGAAGATCGCCAGCTACGTCTGCTTCTGGAACGAGCGAGCGGACACCACGATCGAGGTCGACGGCGCGCCCGTGCCGCACCTCGGTATCCGGCCCAGCGGCCGGGGCGGTGAGTTGCTCTACCCGTCACGGAGATTCTTCATGGTGCCCCCGCCGGCCGCGATGCGGGACGCGCGGCCAGGCCAGCTGCAGCACGATTTCGCGCGCCCGAACGGGCGGGCGGAGGGCCCGCCCGATGACCTGATCGACATGGCGGTGGAGAGCGCTGGCGGCCGGATGCACGGGCGGCCGGATGGCCCGCCGCGTATCGGCGCACCGGCCGAAACGGTGGCCAAGCCCCAGTCATCGCTGTTCTTCACCTTCGGCCGCAGCCCGGGCCTGCCCTCCGGGGAGGCGGGCCAGCCTCCGGCCGCGGATTACGAACTCCGGGCCAGCCTGGATCCCGCTGCCACGTGCGTTCCGGCACTCCGGCGCGTCCGGGCCCTGAAAGCCGGTGTGGTCCTGGCTGACTCTCGCGACGTCATCATCTACGCCGCTCCTCATCGCGCGGCCGCGTACTACTTCCCGGCCGGGGATGTGCGGCACGACTTGCTCGACGCGTCGGCGGGATTCTCACCCGCTGACCCGCCGCCCGGTCTTGACCTGCTGCGGGGGCGCTTCACGTTCAAGTGGAACGCCATCGATACCTGGCTGGAGGAGGACGACGAGGTGCGCGGGCACCCGCGGATGCCCTACCACCGCGTGGACGCCGTGGCCAGCGGGCGCCATGTCGTGGTGCGGCTGGCAGGGACCCTGCTCGCGGAAAGCCGAAGGCCGGTCGCGGTCTTCGAGACCGGCCAGCCGCCGCGTTTTTACCTCCCCCGGGCCGACATCGCGATGCATCTGCTGACGCCGGATGGCCGGCGGACCGAATCGCCCTACCTGGGCACGGCGGTCCACTACGCAGCACGCGCCGGGGAGGCGACCCACTCCGGCGTGGCGTGGAGCTACCAGGAGCCGATTCCCGAGTGCCCGAAGATTGCCGGCCTCATCTGCTTCGACGATTCGCTGGTCCGGGTCGAGGAGGAGATTGCCTGATCCCGCCCGGTCGCTGGCCCGCGCCCCAGGGCAGGTGCGGGGCACCTCGCCGAGGATGGCTACGCCACCGCCTGCGTAGGGTGCGTGGTAAGGGAGGAATAACGTGACACTCGCCAACGGGACCGGCCTGAGGCCGGTCTTGAGCTATCCGATCGCCAGGCGCGCGGCATGAGCACCCGCCGTGCTCATCTCACCGCGTTCCTGATGGGCGTCGGCTACCACGAGTCCGCGTGGAAGCTGGCGGATCCGGCGGACCTCACCAGCTCCGCGCAGTTCGGCGTGCTCGAGCGGGCCGCGCTCACCGCCGAACGCGGGCTGCTCGACGCCGTGTTCTTCGCCGACTCGCCCGGGCTCGCGATCTTCCGCGCCCGGTACTTCCCGCAGGTCGGGTTCGACCCACTCGAGCTCCTCGCGGCGCTGTCCCGCAGCACGACGCGGGTCGGCCTGATTGCGACCGCGTCCACGACCTATAGCGCGCCGTACGACCTGGCGCGCCGGCTCGCCACCATCGACCACCTGTCCGGCGGCCGGGCCGGCTGGAACATCGTGACCACCCGGTACGCGGGGGCGGCCGGCAACTTCGGGCTCGCGGCACACCCCGACCCGGCCGACCGCTACGCCCGGGCCGAGGAGTTCGTCGAGGTCGTCACGAGGCTGTGGGAGAGCTGGGATGCCGACGCGGTCGTCTGCGACCAGGCGAAGGGCGTCTGGGCGGACACCGACCTGATCAGGCCGGTCGACTTCCACGGACGGTTCTTCGATGTCGCCGGTGCGCTGACGCTGCCCCGCTCCCCGCAGGGCAGGCCCGCGTTCGCCCAGGCCGGCTCCTCAGGGCCCGGCATCGAGCTGGCCGGGAAGACCGCCGACGTGGTCTTCACCGCGCAGCCGGACGTCCCGTCCGGGCGCCGCTTCCGCGAATCGGTCCGCGACGCCGCGCTTCGCCACGGACGGGACCCGGACGACGTGCTGGTGCTGCCCGGCGTCGCGTTCGTGCTCGGCAGCACCGAGGCGGAGGCGCGGGCGCTGCGAGCCGAGCTGGAGGACCGGGTCGACCCCGAGTTCCGCTGGCGCAACCTGGCCCACAACGCCGGGCTGGACACCGAGCTGATCGACCCGGACCAGCCGCTGACCGAGGCCGCCATCGCGGCGGCGAGCCGCACCAGCCGCACCGACGAGGTCGTTCGGCGCGGGCGGGAGACCGGCAAGACCTTCCGCCAGGTCGCCGACGAGCTCACCGGCCTGCCCGGTGGCCTGGAGTTCACCGGAACACCGGAGCAACTCGCCGACCTCATCGAGACCTGGCTGGCCGAGGGCGCGGGCGACGGCTTTACCTTGCAGCCGGCCACGCTGCCCGGCTCGCTCGCGCTCTTCACCGAGCACGTGGTGCCGATCCTGCAGGCCAAGGGCCTACACCGGACCGAGTACACCAGCACCACCCTGCGCGGCCACCTGCGGGACGACCGGTGACCCGGCTCGCCCCCGCCCTCGGCTGGGCGGGGGCGGGCGGACCGGGCCGCTCGGCTAGCCGGACCGGGTCAGGGCCCCGCCGGTGAGGGCGGTCAGCAGTCGCGGGCTTTCTGGCGAAGCCTCGTCGGGCGGTCCCACAGTCCGCTGGAGAAGCCCGTCGACTAGCTCGTAATAGCCGATGGCGCGCAGCGGCGGCGAATAGATGTGCACCGTGACCGCGTCGTCGTGGGTCATCCGGTGAATGCCGGTGCCCGGGACCGAGAACTCCTCACCCGGCCCGTAGCGGTGAACGCGACGGCTCTCGGCTATCGGGAGCCCCTCGTTGGTCACGCTCCCCCTGAGCACGTACACGCCGACCGCCGACCCGTCATGGTCGTGGAAGCCGGTGTCACGCGGATCAAGGATCACGTTGAGCCAGGCGATGCAGTCCTCGTCCTGCCAGAGCACGACCGACTGGCTGGCCCCGGTCCTCGGCAGCCCGGCCACGTCCACGCCGGCGGCGGCGCGCTCAGCCAGGGCGGCGCACTCCTGCGGCGGCAGCGCTGCCACTAACGGCCGGCCGAGTTCTCGGCGAGCTCAGCGACGTAAGGCTTGCCCTCGCGCCACGCGGCGACCTGCTCGGGCCGGCCGAACACCTTGAGGTAGTCCTCCACGCCGTCTTTGACCAGCTCCCACTGAGTCACCGGCTCGTAGTCGGTCTCCTCCCCGGGCTCGGTGAACGGGGGCAGCGGCTCGAGCACCTGCTCCAGGCCCGGGTGGTAGAAGATGGCCACCGACCGGCGCCTGGTCGTGCCACCGGCCACCACCCGGTGCCTGGCCGGGCGCAGCAGGCCGTTGCTCCAGCGGGTGAGCAGCTGGCCGGAGAAGACCTGCAGGGCGCCGGGCCTGACCGGCACCGGGAGCCAGTCCCCGTCGGGAAGCTGAATCTGCAGTCCCTCGTATTCGCCGCCCTGGGCCAGCACCGTGACGGCGGAGGTGTCAGCGTGCTCGAGCAGCAGCAGCTTGTCCTCGTCGTTGCCCGTGTCCGGGTACGTCCAGGTCGGGTAGTTGTTCACGGTGAGCCTCAGGTACGGCAGCGGGCTCACCGGGAAGGTGCCGCCCGGCAGGCCCTGGGCCCGCGCGTACAGGCCGAGCGCGCGCTCGGCGACCGACCGTGCGGCGGCGATATACCGGAACGTCAGGTCGCGCAGGTCCGGGTCGTCGCCGGGCCACACGTTCTCGTGGGCGTAGAGGCCGAGGTACTCCTCGGGAAGGCCGGCCGCCCTCGCGTGCCCGGCGTTGTCGAACTGCCCGACGCTGAAGCGCTCAAGTTCCAGGCGGCCGAAGTCGTCCGGCCACTGCCGCCATCCCCGGTACGGGTGGCCGGTCGGGCTGGCCAGCTTGGCCTTCAGCCCGCCGGGCAGGTCGAGCAGCCGCCCGATGCGCTGGTCGAATTCGGCGATCAGGGACTCCGGGACGCCGTGGTTGACTACCTGAATGATGCCGATCGTCTCGGTCGCCTCTTTGACCGCGTCCAGTAGCTCCGTGGGAGCGCCGGGAGCGGTGGCGGCGGCCAGGTCGATCACGGGGATAGGGGAGGTCATACGGGATCCTTCGCTTCCTTGGCCGTTAGGACCATCTGGTGACCGGGCGCTCCTGCGGCACGCCATCAACCACGATGTCGACCTTCTCGTTGAAGAAGGCCAGCAGGTTCTCGATCTTGGGTGCCTCGGGGATGGGCGCGGGATAGCCCCACACGATGTCCTCGTGCAGCACCCCGCCGGCCCGCACCGACCAGTAGACGGCCTCCCCCTTGTACGGGCAGCGGGTCCGGGTGGGAGTCGGCTCGAGCAGGTCGAGCCGGACGTCGAGCTTGGGCAGGTAATAGCGGACCGGCAAGCCGGTCTCGAATAGCAGCCTCGGGCGCCGGCTCTCCCCCACCAGAACGCCGCCCACCAGGACCTGCACATGCCTCGATGAATTCAGCACGTCCACCCGGTGGTAGGGGTCGCGGGCATGCCGGAAGACCTCGTCGTCCTCCTCGTACCAGGCGTCCGCCTGGTCCCAGTAGAAGGCCACGTAGTCCTTCAGTTCGGGCACCGAGTCGATCGGGTCAGGGTAGGCCCACACCGCGTTCTCGTACCGCTGCCCGCCCGCGACGACCGTGTAGTACGAGGCGTCGCCCTTATACGGGCAGTGCGTGTGGTGGCTGGTCGGCTCGAGCAGGTCGAACCGCACGTCGCCGCGGGGGAAGTAGTACACCGGCAGGTGCCCGGTCTCGAACAGGTACAGCGTTCTGCTGCTGTCCGCGACCGCCTCGCCACCGAAGAACACACGCACCCGACGCTGGTTCGGCTCGCTCCGCACCCGCCGCGTGCGGAGCGTCTCGCTGGTGACTGGTTCTGCTGCCTGTGTCATCGCTGCCCTTCTGGCGCTGTCGTCAGTAGCTGGTTAAGTGCCGCCGCGAGCGCGGCGGGCTGGGTGGCGACGACATCCGCGCCGCCACCGGGAATGGTGACGACCTGGACGCCCGGTGCCCGGTCCCGCAACCGCGCCAGGTCGGCCGCTGACAGCGGGCCGGCCCCGTCGCCGCGGATGAGTGCGGGCGCGGTGCCAAGCTGGCCGAGTTTCTCCACCAGGACCTCGTCAGCCACCCCGGGATCGGCGGCACCAGCATCACCACCAAGCGGCGCGGCTGGCAGGCTGCCCGGATGATGACGCCACGCCCACGAGCCATCCTGGTCCTGGATGAGCTCATAGGCAATCTCCCGGCGCAAGGACTGGACGCGTGGCAGCCGGCCGCCGCTGGCACCCACTTCCTCTGCCGTCTGGGCGACGACCGCGAATTCGTCGCCGAGGTCCGTGAATTCCCCGGATTCAACGGCCATGTACCGAGCCTTACGCAGTCACCCGCGCCTTGTCAATGATACCTATCAGATTCATAGGAAAGCTAGAAGTACGGGGTGGTGGGCACCACGCTGTTCCTCTGACAACAGCGTGGGCACCACCACCTCACTGACCTAGCCGATCTCGCGCAGGGATGCCCGCACGGCCGCGTTCCCTGTCGGCCTCTGGTGCTGCACCTGGAAAATCACGGACCGGTCCTCGCCGTCTTCCGCCACGACCGGGAACCAGAACTCGTCAGCGCATCCGTCCCGGCTGTGCCCGGCGACCGGGCCGAACGGCCCCGCCGACTCGGCCATGGCCGCGAAAACCGCGTGCCTGGTCAGCGTCCGGAGGGTGGCACGAGCGGGGAGCCAGAGCGGCCGGCCGCAGACCGGCGTGCGCGGCGGCCAGGAAACGCTCAGCAGCACCAGAACGGAGGCAGCGGCGATCACCCCGGCACCGAACCAGCCACGGTTGACCGCGCCGGGCTGGTAGGCCGCGGCGGCCGCTTCGGCCGCGCCGGCCACGGACAGCACAGCGCCACGGGCTATCTCCGGCCAGGAGACTGCGGTGGCGGAGGCGGCCGGTGCCGAGCGCCATTGGATGCACCCGCAGCGCCCGGGCACGCGCTTCACCCGGGCGTAGCCAAGCATGGCGCAGAATCCCGCACCGAGCACGGCCATGGCCACGCCACCGGGCAGCGGGGCGAGCCGGGCGCAGACGACCAGACCGACGGCGCATTCCAGGCCGCCGATGGCCATCTCGACTCGCCGCCACCGGCGCCTGGTCATGCGCAGCGCGCGCCTGATCGCCGAGGACCCGGCCACGCCGCGCGCGCCACGATAGAGCTTGCTGGCCCCGGCCAGGGCAAGGAGCGCGCCGCAGCTTTCGGCGCACCCCGCTGCCCCGGCCGCCAGCAGGCCAGTCCCGGACCCGATCACGGGTCGGAGAGGATCCGGAAGCAGTAGTCGGCAAAGGTCACGTTGGCCAGGTCCAGGTCGACATTCGCCGAGTACCCGCACACTCCCTGCTCCCCGAACTGCCACAGATGGCTCGGGACCTTCGAACTCGTGTACGTCGAGCATTCCTCCGGGTCAAAGGATGGCTGGTCTTTCAGGGTTCCGCACGGCTCCGGCACCGCCGACCACACGGTGATGGGAATGTCGATGCCCGTTGCCGCGGCGATCGTGGAGCAATTCGGCCACGGCGAATCCGGAGTGCAGTACAGCGCCGGGAAAAGCGGGTACGTGCCCAGGCCCGCGAAGTTGTAGTTCCCGATGTAATTCGCCCACGCATTCCAGTAACTCGTGCTGAGCGACGTGTTATATTCCTGGTCGAGGAAGGCCCACAGTTCACTGTTGCTGGGCAGATCGAGCGGGCCAACCGTGTTGTACGCGGAGAGCATCGCCGCGGCGAAGGTCTGCGCGTCGAGTTGGCCCGTGCCCGACGACCCGTCGAGGTCCGACTGGTCGGGCGCGCTGATGCAGCCAACGAAATGCCCTCCGCTGGCCCAGGCACCCTCGCATTCGGCGGTGGGGTCGCCGTTGAAGACGTCGGCCGCCGGCGATGGCGAAAAGTAGCGGATCCAGTAACCCGGGTCTTCGCCAAACTCGTCATAGGCCGACTGATATGTGTTCTGTATCTCTCCTGCGGTGTCATATCCCGCCATTGCTGATGTCCCTCCGAGAACAGCGTGCGTGTCTGCTGGTGATGCTGGATCAGTAAACGGCCGATACCAGCAGGCTGGTGGAAACGGTCCCGATCGGGCTCAGTTCCTGGGAGAAGAACTCCAGGCGGGGATTGCCTGGGGTGAGGGTCAGCAGGGTGCCGCTCGCGAGCTGGTACAGGCCGGCGTACTGCCGGCCGGAGCTGTAGGAGCCGGCCAGCTTGCCGGTGGACACGTCATAGGCGGCGATGCCGCCGGTCTTCGCCCCGCCGACGACGTAGAGGGTCTTGCCGTCCGGCGACAGAACGGCCTTGCTGGACGGCGCGCTCAGCGGTGCGGCGGGCACCGGGTAGCTGACCTGGACCGTCACCCGGAACGAGTCGGACGGGTCGACGATGACCGCCTGGCCGATGCCGGGCTTGGTGATGAACACGGTCCCGTCGGCGCGGGACTGCATGGTGAGCGAACTGGGCTTGGCCCGGATCTCAGCCAGTGGCGCGACCGTGGTCTGGGTCACCTCGCCGGTGTGCGCCGAGCTGACCTGGATCGTGCGGCCGTTGACCAGGCGCGCCACGTCGCCGCTAGCCAGCGTGACCACTGGCTCGCCGGACGCCCAGGGACCGGGGGACGGCACCGAGAGCCTGGCCTGGCCCGATCCCAGCGGGAACGCGCTGACCCAGGGCAGCGGCGCCTTCCACGTACCCTGGCGCTTCTGCTCCGCGGAGATGGGCTGCGGTTCCGCGGTCGACCAGAGGAACAGGTCGGAACCGTTCGCCGCCGCGGTGGTCAGGCCCAGCACCGGCGCGTTATCGAGGCTGAACGGCCCGGTGAATTCGCCGTTGCTGGTGTCGAAGTAGGCCAGTTCGTGATGCGACGTCCAGGTCACCGCCCGCATGGGAATGGCGGCACCGGTGCGCGGATTCCTCTTGCTGACCAGGCGCTCGTCACTGGGCTCGGTGACGGCCAGCACCACGGCGATCGTGGTGGTGCCCGGGGCGAAGACCGGCTTGGGGACGATGTTCGTGCCCTCCGGGATACCGGTGATGGTGACCGAGCCCTGCTGCTGGACGGCGGCCGTCGCGGACTCGACGAGCGTGAGCGTCACCTTCGCCCCGCCGGCCACGCTGTCCAGGGTGACCAGGGCGACCGCGGACTGGTCCGGGGACGAGACCGGCGCGGCGGCGAGCGTCGCGGCCACCGGCTTGGCCGCAGGCAGGGAGGCAGACCGTGCGGCGGGAGACGTCGCCACCGCGACCGAGCCGCCTGGGGGCGCGGCTGAGTCCGGCACTCCGTACAGCAGTACGTAGCCCGAGCCGGAACTGCCCGACGCTGCAGAGGTCGTGGCCCGGACGGATGACTGGCCGGAAAGCGACAGGTCAGGCAGGGCGATGAGAGCGCCGGCGCCGATCCCGCCGACCAGCATCTCACGCCGGCTGACCGTTAACCCGCTGCTGTTCGGGCCCGTCAGGGGAGCCCGGCGAGGTCTCCGTAAGGTATGCACTTCGTTACTTCCTTCCATATGTATTTATATCCGTATAAATTGTCCACCCCCTCGAAGGGTAGGGAACGCTCCGATGCGCTGTCAACGACGAGCGGCAGAGAATCTTCTGCGCCCGTCAGGTGGTTATGACTCCGGCATGGCTTCGGGCGACTGGGCCGGGACGGTGGCCACACTTGACGACCACCGGGCCTCGACCTTGCCGACCCGCCAGTAGATCAGGGCCACGGCCCAGACCGTGATGAACAGGCCGGCGATGCAGAAGCCGGCGACGTTGATGTTGAAGTTGGCCATCGTGTTCCAGAACGCGCCGTGCAGGTGCATCTCGGTGGTCAGCACGCCGAGGATCTCGATGGTGCCGATGATGAACGCCGCACCGATGGACAGCGCGGTAATGACCAGGTTGTAGTAGACCTTGCGGACCGGGCGGGCGAACGCCCAGCCGTAGGCGAAGTTCATGAACGCGCCGTCGAGGGTGTCGAACAGCATCATGCCGCCGGAGAACATGAACGGCAGGGCCAGCACGGCGAAATAGGGCAGGCCCTGGATGGCGGCATAGGCCGTCGCGGCCAGCAGCACGACTTCGGTGGCGGTGTCGAAGCCGATGCCGAAGACGAGCCCGACGAAGTAGAGCTGCCAGGTGTGGTTGATCGACTTCATGAACCGGCCGAAGAACCGGTACATCAGCCCGCGGGCCTGCAGCTGCGCTTCGAGTTGCTGCTCGTCATAGGCGCCCCACCGCATTCGGACGAAGACCTTGAAGATGCCCGCCAGCACGATGAGGTTGAGCAGCGCGATCAGGTACAGGAACCCGGCCGACAGCGTGGTCCCGATCGCCCCGCCCGCGGTCTCGTACGCCGAGCTGGGGTCGACCATGGCGCCGAACACCGCCCGGGCGGCGACCGTGATCCCCACGCCGACCGCGACGATGACGGTGGAGTGGCCGAAGGAGAAGAAGAACCCGGTGCCCAGCGGCCGCTTCCCGTCGGCCATCAGCTTGCGGGTGGTGTTGTCGATGCAGGAGATGTGGTCGGCGTCGAACGCGTGCCGGAACCCGAGGAACCAGGCCGTGATCGCGACCCCGACACCGACGCCGAGGCCGCGGCTGCCGCCCTCGCCCCTGTAGTCGAAGTGGTGCGGCAGCACGTACAGCACGAAAATGCCCCAGCCCACCACGTTGATCGCCACGACAAAAGCCAGCATGGCGCCGAGCCGACCCCACTCACGGAGCCTCATCACGAACCGCCCTTCCTCCGAGGACTGGTGCTCGTCAGGCCGACCAGGCCAGGCGACCGGACTCGTCCCCCGAGAAGGGGCTTGACCGTTGCGGGACAGTGCCGGGCTCGTACCGGACTTCGCTGGCTGGCGGCCGACCCGGCAGTCGCGGCCGGGGCAATGGGAAAGCTACAAGCCCGGAGCCAATACCGTCAAGACTCACTAGATGATTAGGTATAGGCCTGATGGTTTCGGCGCCCGGCCTTTAGGCGCACCTATCGCACCCCGCCCGGTGCGGGCCTACACGACACGCCGACACGACATGTGGTGCTTGGCCTTGCCAGGCACCCCACATATGGTGCTGCTCGCCGAGTTCGCGAGGAGGCAGCAGCTATGACGGTTACCGAAGCCAGGCCCGTGCAGGCGCGGATGCGGGTTCGCAAGCGGAACGGGGACGCCGAGCCGGTCGACGTAAACAAGATCGTCCGCGCGGTTGAACGGTGTGCGGGCGGGCTGGACGAGGTCGACCCGATGCGGGTGGCGACCAAGACAATCAGCGGCCTGTATGACGGGGCGACCACGGCGGAGCTGGACCGGCTGTCGATCCAGACGGCGGCGGAGATGACCGGCGAGGAGCCGCAGTACTCGCGGCTGGCGGGCAGGCTGCTGGCCGGCTACATCGGCAAGGAAGTGCGCGGTCAGGGCATCGCCTCGTTCAGCCAGTCGGCCGCGCTGGGACAGGCCGAAGGGCTGATCAACGACACCACGGCCCGGTTCGTCAAGGACAACGCGCGCAAGCTGGATGACGCCATCAACCCCGGCGCCGACCTGGACTTTGAGTACTTCGGCATCAAGACGGTCTACGACCGGTACCTGCTGCGGCACCCATCTACCCGCCTGGTGATCGAGACCCCGCAGTACTTCCTGCTGCGGGTGGCCTGCGGGCTCTCGCCGACCCCGGCCGAGGCGGTCGGGTTCTACCGGCTGATGTCCTCGCTGGCCTACCTGCCCAGCTCGCCGACGCTGTTCAACTCGGGCACCAGCCACCCGCAGATGTCCTCCTGCTTCCTGGTCGACTCCCCGCGGGACAACCTCGACTCGATCTACGCCCGGTACGCCCAGGTCGCGCAGCTCAGCAAGTTCTCCGGCGGGATCGGCATCTCCTGGTCGCGGGTGCGGTCCCGCGGCGCGCTGATCCGCGGCACGAACGGTAAATCCAACGGCATCGTCCCGTTCCTGCGGACGCTGGACGCGTCGGTCGCGGCGGTGAACCAGGGCGGCCGCCGCAAAGGCGCCGCCTGTGTCTACCTGGAGCCCTGGCACCCCGACATCGAGGAGTTCCTCGAACTGCGCGACAACACCGGCGAGGATGCCCGGCGCACCCACAACCTGAACCTGGCCAACTGGCTCCCCGACGAGTTCATGCGCCGGGTGGAGGCGGACCAGATGTGGTCGCTGATCGACCCGGACCAGGTGCCCGAGCTGCCCGACCTGTGGGGCGAGGCGTTCGACGCGGCCTACCGGGCCGCCGAGGCCGACGGCCGGTACGTCCGCCAGGTGAAGGCGCGCGATCTGTACGCCAAGATGATGCGCACCCTGGCCCAGACCGGCAACGGCTGGATGACGTTCAAGGACGCCTGCAACGCACGGTGCAACCAGGTAACCCAGTGCAACCAGTCCGGCCAGCCAGGCAGCGTGGTGCATCTGTCGAACCTGTGCACCGAGATCACCGAGGTGACGACCGACGCCGAGACGGCCGTGTGTAACCTCGGCTCGATCAACCTGGCCCGCCACCTGGCCGCCGTCCCCGGCGGCACGCCGCAGGTCGACTGGGGCAAGCTCCGCGACACCGTGCGCAGCGCCGTCCCGTTCCTGGACCGGGTCATCGACCTGACCTTCTACCCCAGCCAGCAGGCCGGGGCGTCCAACCCCCGCTGGCGCCCGGTCGGGCTGGGTGTGATGGGCCTGCAGGATGTGTTCTTCGCGCTGCGGATGCCGTTCGACTCACCCGAGGCGCGCGAGCTGTCCTCGCGGATCGCCGAGGAGATTTACCTGACCGCGCTGGAGGCGTCGGCCGACCTGGCTCACCGCAGCGGCCCGCATCCCGCGTTCGCGCAGACCCGCGCGGCCGCGGGCCAGCTGCAGCCCGACCTGTGGGGCGTGACCGGCACCCAGGCGGCCCGGTGGAAGGCGCTGCGCAAACGGATCAAGCAAACCGGGCTGCGCAACTCGCTGCTGATCGCCATCGCCCCGACCGCGACCATCGCCTCGATCGCCGGGTGCTACGAGTGCATCGAGCCCCAGGTGTCGAACCTGTTCAAGCGGGAGACCATGTCCGGGGAGTTCCTCCAGATCAACAACGCGCTGGTGACCGAGCTGAAGGCGCAGGGGCGGTGGACGCCCGCGGTGCGGGACCAGATCAAGCAGGCCGACGGCTCGGTGCAGCACGTCACCACGCTGCCGGAAGAGACCAGGCAGCTGTTCCGCACCGCGTGGGAGCTGCCGCAGCGGGCGCTGATCGACATGGCCGCGGCCCGGGCGCCGTACATCGACCAGAGCCAGTCGCTGAACCTGTTCCTGGCCGCCCCGACCATCGGCAAGCTGTCGTCGATGTACCTGCACGCCTGGAAATCCGGCCTGAAGACCACCTACTACCTGCGGTCCCGCCCCGCGACCCGGATTCAGCAGGCCACGGTCGCGGTGCCCGCGGCGCCCGCCACGCGGATCGCCGCCGAGGACGCCGTCGCCTGCTCCCTGGAAAACCCCGAGACCTGCGAGGCGTGCCAGTGACTATGCTGCTCGATCCCGGCATGGACCTGACCCTGCGGCCGATGCGCTACCCACAGTTCTATGAACGGTTCCGCGACGCCATCAAGAACACCTGGACGGTCGAGGAGGTCGACCTGCACTCCGACCTGGCCGACCTGGACAGGCTGTCACCCGCGGAGCGGCACCTGGTCTCCCGGCTGGTCGCGTTCTTCGCCACCGGCGACACCATCGTCGCCAACAACCTCGTGCTCAACCTGTACCAGCACGTCAACTCGCCCGAGGGCCGGCTGTACCTGTCCCGGCAGCTGTTCGAGGAAGCCGTGCACGTGCAGTTCTATCTCACCCTGCTGGACACCTACGTGCCCGACGAGACCGAGCGGGCGCAGGCGTTCGCGGCGGTGGAGAACATCCCCTCGATCGCCCGCAAGGCCCAGTTCTGCTTCCGGTGGATCGACTCCATATTCGGGCTGCGCGAGCTGCGCACGGCCGCCGACCGGCGATCGTTCCTGCTCAACCTGATCTGCTTCGCCGCGTGCATCGAGGGGCTGTTCTTCTACGGCGCGTTCGCTTATGTCTACTTCCTGCGCGCTCGCGGCCTGCTCAACGGCCTGGCCTCGGGCACCAACTGGGTGTTCCGCGACGAGTCCATGCACATGGCCTTCGCGTTCGACGTGGTCGACACCGTCCGCCGCCAGGAACCAGGCCTGTTCGACGAGCACCTGACCGCCCAGGTCCGCGAGATGCTGGCCGAAGCCGTGGAATGCGAGGTCCAGTTCGCCGAGGACCTGCTCGGCCAGGGCGTGGCCGGGCTTTCCCTGGCCGACATGCGCGCCTACCTGCAGCACGTCGCCGACCGGCGGCTGGCTCAGCTCGGCATCGAGCCGCTTTATGGCTCGGCCAACCCGCTGGCCTTCATGGACCTGCAGGACGTCCAGGAACTGTCCAATTTCTTCGAGCGCCGCGTCTCCGCCTACCAGGTCGGCGTCACCGGAGAAGTCTCCTTCGACGACGACTTCTGAGCCGGCGCCGCTCGCCGTACAGGCCGCCTGATTGAGAGCCCAAATGATCAGATGATTAGGTACCACCTGTCTGCAGACATGCCATACTGCGCAGGTGCATCTCTTGCCGGCCGAGCGCTCCGGCCATCGGGTGATCGACGGCGAGCGCGTCTGCCAGGCGATCGCCGCCCTGGATGACCGTGAGGCGATCCAGGCGCGCGCCCGGCGGTTCGCGGTGCTGGGCGATCCCACCCGCCTGGCCATTTTGACCTGCATCAAGGCCGCCGAGCCGATCAGCGTCTCCGACCTGGCCGCCGCCACCGGCCTCAACGACACGACTGTCTCGCAGACCCTGCGCTACCTGCGGGCCAGCCAGGTCGTCGCCACCGAGCGCGACGGCCGGGTCATCCGTTACCGGCTCGCCGACGACAGCATTGCCGCGCTGCTGGCCTGCCCGCAGGAACCGGCGATCGCCCTCGGCAGGCCCGCCCCCGCGCCTTGACGCCATGACCGTGACCTGCGGGACCTGGGTGCGATCTTCAACGTGCGGGCCAGGGCGCAGAAGGTCATCGCCGGGATGCAGACCGAGGTGGCGCGGTGCATCATCATCAACGACTACAGCACCCCGACCGTGGCGCAAAAGGAGAAATTCCTGGAGACCTTCACCGCCAGCAAAACCTCCCCGCGGTGAAGCACCACTGCTTCCTGCCCCTCAGCTACGACGAGGTCACCCCAGCCCCCGCAACGCCCAGGCGGTCATGGCCATCCCCCGGTGGCTGCGCCCGTCAGCATTCGGCCTGCCCGCCGACGGCTCATAGACGCCGAGCAGCGATCACGGAGCCCCGCTGACAGGCTCCGTGATCACTGCAGAGACTTCAGGTCGGCTACTTTTCCGCTTATGGTTTCGGTGCATGCGTCGGTGCCGTTACGCGCCGGAAACCGGGCGGCACAGTCACGGTCAGGCCAGCCAGGTTAGCGGCGGTCGGCGGCAGCCACGAGATGTCGTACACGGTGTGCGTTGCCACCGGGCCGTCCGATTGCCAGCGCACGGGCAGGTAGCTCGACGAACTGACCCACAGCGTGGTCGGGGGCGTGACCATCCCCGTGGCCCTCAGCCTCGCCCGGGACGGGACCAGCTTGATCGCGGCGACCCCGCCTACCTGCTCCGGGCCGGCCATCAGGAGCTGGCCGCAGCCGAGCGCCTCGCGAATGCCGGCCTCGAGCTGAGTCGGCGTCTCGCCCATGTAGAACGGGACCATCTGACGGCACGAGGACGTCGTAGGGCTCGGCGGAAAATTCCGGTGGGCTAGCGGGCGGGGGCGGGGGCGGTTCTCCTGCCGGTACCAGGTCTTCGTGGCGTAATTGACCGAGATGACCACACTTTCCTGCGGCGTCCCTATGCCCTCGGCCTCCACCCACTGATGATCGACGTTGTAATACTCGGCCCGGCTTTTGGAGTCTTGCCCGGCCTGATAGAACCACTCATTGTCGCTGTTGTCCGTGGCGTGAATGTAGAGGATGTCGTCCGCGGCGTCCGCAGCGTCGAGCGCGACCCCGACGCGATGGGCCAGGTAAGCGGCTGTCGGTGTCTGCTGGCCGTTGGTGCTGGTGGCCGGCGCTGCGCCGACCGCGACCATGGCGACGGCGCTGGCCACGGCGGCGGTTCCGGCGGCGGCTGCCGTCCAGGTGGTGATCCGCCCCCTTCGCTGACGCCGGTAGGCCCGGACGACCAGCCCGTGTGGCAGCCGCACCGGGGCGGTGAAGTGCTCCATCTCGGCCCGGAGTTGTAGCTCTAGATCTGAACTCATTGGTGTCCTTCCTATCGTTAGATGTCGGCCGCCAGTGAGGCCCGGCTCAGCTCGCGCAGGCGGCGCAGCCCCCGCGAGGTAGCCGACTTGACCGTGCCGACCGAGCAGCCCAGTACCTTCGCGGCCTCGGCCTCGCCCAGCTCCTCCCAGTAGCGCAGGACGATCGCCGCGCGCTGCCCGGCTGGCAACTGGAGCAGCAGCCGGACGAGTTCGTCGCGCTGATCGATCACGGCGCTGACATCCGGAACCACGCCGATGTCGGTGGCCCGCAGTAGCCTCAGCCGGGCCTGCCACCGGCCCTGGCGGCGCCAGCCGTCGGTGGCCAGGTGATAAATGGTGCGGCGCAGGTAGCCTTCCGGGTCGGTGCCCGCGAGCTTGCGCCAGTGCCGGAATAGCCGTTCGAGCGCGGTCTGGAGCAGATCCTCGCCCGCCTCCTGGCTACCGGTGAGCAGGACCGCCGTGCGCAGCAAGTGCGTGCCCCGCTCGGCCAGAAACTCTTCGAGCCCGGCCACACCCGGATTGGGTGCCATCTCGTCCTCCGTCCTGTCGCCTCCCAAGAACGACCGGCCGGACCGAAAGGTTGACGCGCGAACGGCTCGCTGAACTGCTTATCCCCAGTTTTGTCCGGTAGCCAGACCCTGATGGCTTATTGGAGTCAAGCGGCGGTGGTGGTGAGGTGGAGTCGCTGGAGGTGAGTGGTGCGGGTCCGGTCGAGTGGCCCGCCGGTCCACCAGGCCCCCGCCACCAGCCGGCCCCGGAACTCACTCAGCACCGGAAATCAAGGCCCTTGTCCTCGATGGCCAGCCCGAGGCAGTACT
>Ga0335073_10003358_pt1 | contig 22254 bp, 18 predicted proteins | sample Lox_Sample_22_FD_207093 | JGI IMG/M metagenome (GOLD analysis project Ga0335073, IMG submission 207093) | Soil microbial communities from Loxahatchee National Wildlife Refuge, Florida, United States - Lox_Sample_2.2 | ecosystem: Environmental > Terrestrial > Soil > Wetlands | place: USA... | reverse complement strand
ACAGGTATTAGCACGATTGAGTAGGTGCTTGTATGCAAACAAATTAGGGGGTAAAATTTTTATTAGGCGCTCCGTCGCCGTCGCCATTAGGCTACCTAGAACCCTAGCTATTCACTGACAGATTGAAATGTTGACTTGTGCGATTTTCTGTTGAGGGGCTACTCCCCAATCATCTACAATGGAACACTGCATTACACCATCACAGTACCATCTGGCATCATCGCCATCATTGCCATCCCAGGAAGAAAAGGTAATCTGTGAGTATCAACAGTAACTATGCAACCAAACCGACGTCACCCCGGATCCTCTATTCCGTTAGAGACTCTCAGATGATCGTTATGCAGCGATGTATTCGACCAGATGGAAACGGTCGAATATTGACGGCGAGTCATGTAGCCCGTGCATCTCCTTCTCATCTGATGAACGAAGTCTTGCTGGCGGTATACAAACCCTTCCTTGAGGGCATGGAGCTGACAACGATAGATATCAGTATGGCAGTAGAAGCAAATGACGACCTCACGACTCAATTTTAACGAAGGGCAAATTGACAGCACATCAAGGAAGTAACGCAATGATACAATTCAACAATTTGCAAGCTGGGCTCAGGAATTCAAGTAAAAGCGTCGGGACGTTATTCGCCTGAAAAACTAACACTCATCAATTGTCATGGCCATCTATAATCCGGATGGAGTCGTGCTATTGAATTGTCAAGCTAAGCTATACGAAAATGTACAAGAAGAAATGTTAGCATCATTCTGTGATGTCGTTCTTGGATGCCGAAGGGATCAAATATCAAAGGGAAGTATATTTTCCTTCAAGTGTACAAGCAACGGTTCGCGATGTTCCTATCGAGTTGCTTTGTCGTCACAAGAGAGAAATTGTACCTCACCTAAAGATTGACAAATATCAGCATTCAGGATCTCACTTGTATGAAGTTTACGAGGAATCGCCCCCTGCCATCTATGTCGACATCAAGTACGTATTCGGGAATTACAAAACCCTTTGTTTATATAGGGACTATGATGTCAAAAGTATATACAAAGTAAATATCTTCACCCTAGCTCGTCAATGAAGATAGAAATATTTTATGAAGAAGAAATCCCACACAAATTCTTTTTGACAGAAGCAAAAGTTGTCATCCTAGTAAGGCCCATTCTTACTACCACAAGCCATTCCTTGAACAGTACTTCCACTCCTGATATAACACACCTTTTGCGCTTGACAAGCCGGTGTACTACAATTTGGAGTGAGCGGACTAGCCCTCGTCTCATATAAATTGTATAATTCCAACAATGTTAGATTAGTACTCATGTGAGTTGCGACTGCATCCCAGAATGTAGCGTTCAATGGAGCTGTTGACGGCCACGTTCCATTGGGATCGTAGAGTGAGCGGGCACTGTATAAGGGTGCCCATGGGGCTGGGGTGTCGTTTACTGCAACCGAGATGTTGGCGTAGAAATTGTGTGTGTCGAAGACTTCGAAGGTTGAGGCGTCGACGTCGTAGTATCGCCAGCCACCGTTCAAGCCGCCCAATGTGGTTAGAGATTGAGATTGGTACGCCACCATAATGGGTTTCGAGGTGTTGTATGTTCCTGGAACAAATTCTTTGCCGTTATGTGACGGAGGATAGCTGTAATACAAACTATATTGATCCTAAACAATTAGTTTTCACAAAATAAGAAGACTTAAATGATGGTTGTGTCCAACTAAATTGAATTAGCTATTTGCAAGAGAAATAAAGAGATGGAGACGTACAAAAGATGCCTGCAATCGTTGCAGGAGCAAATCGTTGAACAATCGAATAGAACAAATTGGGTGGGTTGATAATCGGATTACTGCCATCATAACCAGCTGGAACATGACCAATAATCCAAACACGTTGTCCAATATCTTCTGCAGCCTGCAATTCGTCCGTCAAGAAGCGTAGCATACCCGAATTATCGGGGTTTGTGGAATTCACATAATTAAAGAAATTTCCTTTGTACCAGAAATCCGTGTTGATTGAGATGATTCTGAGACCGAATGGAGTCAAGACACTGTATCCTCCGTAATGTTGTTGAGCTTGTGCTTCTGCGGCACTAGAGATCCAGCCGTTTTGGGCCCAGAGTGAAGTGTAGTAATCGTATTCCCATTGGAATTCATCTTCGCCGCCTGATTGAGCCCACCAATATGGAGTGTTCTAATCGTCATTTGGATCCCGAAAGATATGGTTACCTGGTCAGATGGGAAGGAATCGTGATTCCCAAGAGTAGGGTAGAGTGGAATTCCACCGAATTGAGCTTTGAAAGTTAATAAAGTGTTGAGTTCTTCGTATTTTAGATATGCTCGACTGAGTTGCCATGCTTTATCGTGAGATGCAATATCTCCTGTGAAAATTGCAAAACTGCTATTTGCAATCCAGGGTTGCATGTAATTGAACATACTCAAGATCAAATCGGCAGGAACGTCGCAACCGTAATCTCCATAACGAGCAGCTGGAACAGTGGGTTTATTGGGAGATAATGAATTGACTGAATCTGAACGACAACACATCGAGTACTCTGTACAATTGCCCTCGGCACCGACTTCGTAGCGTGAATCCCAGTGGGTATCGGAAATATGAATTACTCGGATGAGTTTTCCGGAGGGAGGAGGTGCAACGGTTGCATTGGCTGGTTTGGGTTTAGCGAACCAGGCTGTTTCGTTGATGGCAACTGCCTTGGGAGTAGGACAGAAACCACCGAGTTCCAATGCACAGGCCAATTGGATGTCATCTGTACCCACACTCATGCGTGCAACAATTTGGGTGAGATAAGCTCCCAAGACAGTGGATTGATATCGCAAGGCACAAGTGGTGTTATCGGCATATTGATACTTTTGACAAAGGTAGACAAGGAGAGGAGGGACAGAAGTTGGTTGGGTCAAAGCGAGCATTTTGACAACTTCGACTGCGGCAATACATTTTGAGCAATTCCCTTCGAACGACGTGGATGCAATGATGGCGTCAACTTGTTGTTGGGCAAAAAGAGCGATTTCAGAGGAATTGAAGAGCAAAGGATATGGTTGTGGAGATGATGCGTTGAGCGGAGGGGCTCCATATTGGCCGGCATATACCAAATCCGGTCCGCCGCGGAGAGGAAGTGTAGAATTGGCATTGTTGGTGGAGTATCCTTGTGCTGAAACGAGTGACGCTCCGAGGAGGAGACTGGCAAGTAATGCGACGAGCATCCGGACGAACTGAAAGCGATTGTTGCTCAGGTTGTTGTAGTAATTAGTGCCCAGTCGTGAGCATCAGCCATCCTCTTCTCCTTTATACGTCTTTACTATCAGAATTGGACGGCGGAGACAGCGCCGGGCTCGCATGCTCCTTGTCTGCTCATCGCATTGAACAGCGAAAATGATGATGTCAAGCCAATCAAAGAAGACAGCATTGCCATGTGCGTCGCTTCAGGCTTCATTTGCCTCTCAGCCATCGACAGGGAGAAGGGGAGACCCCCACTCGCGTTCATAATACAGGTTCTCTGTGTCCATTGCCACACTGTTTCTTGGTCATCGGCCTGGCTGAGCGTTGCATCCCGACGAATCGTTGACTTGATGGCGTTGAAGTGGCATGACGCGGGTCTAACGGCTATCAATCAACCGTTCAGATTAGACTTTGCCAATCAGTTTGACTTTGGCACCCCCCTTCTTGTCTGCCAATGATGAAGGCCACAGTCGGCGCATGCGGGGCAGGGCGATGCCCAGACTCTCTCTGCCAATTCGTCAATCCTGAAGATGGAATATGAGTGCGGAGTTTGATTCTGGTGATAAAAGTGGGCTGCACGACCATTCGAAATCCAGCATTGGCCCACGACTCGACATCCGAAAGGGTCCCTCAACATTATCGTCTCCCAGCTTCATGATAATTTAATATCCATCTTCCGACCATCCCGCTCATAGGTCCCTGGCCGAAAATAACTCTACAGAGAAAGAGCCCAATTCGCTGCATAACTGCTCGCAGCTTCGGAGGTCACCGCCGTCGGAGCTAGAGAAGCGCCTCTCTTCTCGAAAATTCAAGGTCACCTTCTATTGTGAAAGATGGTATATGTTCAATGGATGTGTTCTAAGATCCTTTGACCGAACAGGTTCAAGGTGAATTATACGGAGTAGAGAATCTGAATTCCAAATTCAATTATGATAATTCTGAGAGTAGTTGACATCTTCATATACAAGTCTTACAAGATTAATTCTGTGTGGTTCTTGGTGATCCTGGACCTTGAATTGCTTGCACACTCTTCTTAAAGTCCCTGAATAGACTTTTATTCGTCTCCAAATGTTCCGACGTGTTGGGTCGCTCGGACCACCAAACTTGCCAATTCTAATACTTTAAAAACATGGATAAAACGGATATACTGAAAAATACTCTTTGGTTATAGTCTGGTAGGAAGCCAAAAGACGCTGAAGCTCCGTGTACTTGGCTTTCCATGAGCGAGCCTGCTCTCGTGAGTACATGTTTCTTCGAATTTGTTGATTCTCACCTCTGTCTTCAAAATTGACTCTTGGCGCTCATGAAACGCTTCGATATTAAGGGTGAGATCCCGGAAGAGGTGATAGGCTTTGGAAGGACTGGCAGACATCAGTTGTTTAAATAATTCTCCCTCTTCTTCCTTGGTCAGGCAGTCTTTCATCCCAGTGAGAGCGGGTTTGCGATAAGACTCTTGAATGTTCGGGAGATCGTAATATACCCCGCATACATAGATAAACAAGGGGTCGAAACGATCGGGATGTGCTAAACATTCCCGCTAAAGGTCAGTTCATGTCAACTCTGATTCGCACTTCCACACTGGCTTTTAAATCTTGGATCTCATATTTGTCGCTTAATCTGAACAACGAAGCCACGTTGCCTGTATTCTTAGCTCTCGTGGAACATTCAGATATACTCTTTGTGACGAGAAAAGTGTCTGTTCCTTCGGCATTGAAAAGCCATTGTGCCAATAGATTGAACGATTCTGGCGCTTCATCAAGGACGATCAAATGATTAGTTTTTCCTCTTTATTCCGGACTTATACCGCTTCACTGCTCTCTTGTTTGACGGTCGCCAACATGTCTTTCCACACTCCCACTCTTTCTGCCATGCTGACGGGAATGGTAATCGCTCGAGTTTTCTCTGCATCGGTTAATGTAATCATGTTTGCTTGTCCAAAAGGTGTTGCGAGGTTTGCATGCAAACGAAGTGCTGAAAGCGGGTTAATGCGAAATGCGAAATTAAAGTTTCCGCTGTTCTGAAGGTTGATCTTTCTTCCATTTTCTTTCTATTCTGAATCGGATCCTCCACTTACCTCTATCTTTAACCAGAAATGGGGTTTACCTCCTTTAGATGCCCGACCTGTGCTTTCCCCTTGAGATATCAATCAATCCAGGTCGTCAGATCCGATTTATCTTCATCCGACGACGATAATCTGTCCAGTCATGAGTAGCCAGTGACAAGTTGTCACGTGGGCAGAACTGCCTGAAGCAAAAAGCCGGGAATCTTTCCAATTTCACAACTTCAAATTCCGGAAAGCAAGCTGTCCCAGCTGGTCAGATGGGCTCTCCACGATAACGTGAGAGGCTTAGTCCAGGCTGCCTTGTTCAGGGTGGATTTGCGCTTTAGCATTCGCTTTTCGAAATTCATCCTCAAAAGGATGCTCCCCCAGCACTTACGTGGGCCCCTCGGCTCCATTCGCTCGTGGCACAAGATTACACGAAAGAAGCTACCCTCGTTTTTTGCGCTTTTACGAATCTCAGGGCGAACGTAAATGTGAAAGCTGAGGATTCGAAAGGGACGAAAAGTTACATAACTACTACAGCTCTTGGGTTACTACAGTGACTCCCATTCTATTGAATAGCTCACTCCCCTGTATCAATCCGTGTACCGACCAGTAATGAATTCGTCAAAAATGAGGTCCTGAATGCATTCTGCAGAAAGTCAGATATACGCCCTGTGACGGGGAAATACCATCAGCTTCTCCAATAAATGGTCGGTGTTTGTCATATTCAAATTCCAGTGAAAAATGTCGACCGTCACTGTTAGTTTCAAGCCGATTATCTGTCAACGTCCATGCATCGATTGCACTCACTCGGAAAGTTGAGTGGTCTCCAGCTTCATCATGAAGTTTGTTCCAGACTTTCGCAACTTCAAACACAGCCTTGTGTTTTATTGCTCCACCGTATCGAAAATCCAATGAATCGACTGGGATATTATCACTCCCTTTCCAATCTTTTCCTCTGCAATCCACAGCCTGTTGATTAGCTAAATGAGGTATGATCGGCGAGATACCTGGACTATACTCGAGGGTGATTTGATGGCGATGTGTTTGATACTATGAGAGAAATGTTCCTTCAGAAAATGGAGAGCTTTCCAGTGTTGTTCCTTTAAAACGTCGACATCACGATTTGAGATCCATCTGTTAATATCAGCATTATTTCAGACGGAAACTTACAAAGCAAAACTCAAGACGATGTGGGTTGGTGGCGGCTCCAAAGATAACATGATATCGAGATTGTTGTACAAATCTTCAATCCAGCGAGTCCAGAGGAGGGTAAAATTGACACTTCTGGAAATGCCCCCTTCTTCCACAACGAGGTTGGTGAATTTATGGCTGAAGTGATACTCGTCCGGTGTTGAATTGCAAGCACCGTCGCGAACACCACGTATTGGTTCCCAAATTGTATGGCAGAAACCTGACCTCATGACAGAATCACCGAGAAATACAATATGTTTGGCGGAGGGGAGTGAAGAGACTACTTCGGGTAGCGTGAGAGCAGGGATTTTGCAGTCGTACGGTGCCCAGACGAAGGCTCTCCCTGTGGAATTGTACATGGCCGCAAACTCGGTAGACGAGAGAGATGGATCAACAGATAAATATCGTCCGTTGTAGATTTGTTTATTGGTGCAGCTCGCATACCCTTCCTCAACGGCGTCGCCATTCGGAAGCACGGTGAGGTCAAAAGGGGTGCCATCAACAGTTGCTCTAATCCATGTATATACAAGATAATTCCATTGACTGCAATAAGGGAGTTCAGGATAAGCGTAAACACGATATTTCCCTGGATCCGGGATGGTCCAGGTGACAGTTAGGACCGCATATTCATTAGGAGAAGCCCAAGTCCAATTGAGAGGTCCGAAAGCTTCCGGGTTGACTGTGAGTCTGGTTGGGCCGTGGAACATTAATATGTAATATGTCGGGCAGAGTTTGTCATCAGGGGTCTTGCAGATAAACTGCATTGAAAACTCTTGGCCTGCAATTACCGTAGACGGTATATTTGCTGTCCAAGGTCCTGGTTTTCAGTGTGCAATTGAGAAAGGAGCAAACCATAAAACAGTTTTCTCCAGGAGTAGAACACGTCCGTATAGTCTTTGGTGTCAGGAAGACTCGGGATAGGATCTGGCTCTATTGAATTCATTGGAGGTAAAGTCTCATTCCAGTTGCCATAGGGCTCGCTGGTGATATCGTTGGCGATGTTCCCATCGTTGAAGGATACAGATTCCCGGGGCCCCTGAATTAAGGAATATGAGTACACTGAGATGCCGAAAATGACAGCAACGGTCAGAGCGAAGAGGTATCTTCTGAATGAGACTGAACCCAGAGAGGGCGTCGAATTGGGCGGATCAAGTAGACTTCCCATGGTGGTTGAGGAACGTACTCCCTGGCTCTATAAATGAGTTAATAATAAATAAGTTATGACCTTCCTTAAATTATTTTGCTGATTTCGTCCCTGAAGATTGCCCCCCTTTTTTGCGAGGAGTCTGCTCCTATTGCGTAAATCTCGGCCCGCCATTTGGTCCACAAATTAAAGTTTAATGAGCAAAATATTCTCGCGGCATATAGACCCAGGTCAACCGCGTGGAAGTCTGAAGAGGGAAATGGGAAGGTGGTGGAAAGCAATTCACAGCGTTATACGCATGGTTTGAAGGATGGAATGGGAGTGGAAATTGACGACAATGGGCATCGGTAGAAGGGTACTTGGTCAGACGGCAAGATGAATGGCTGCATGATTTTGGGCGTACCAAGTGGTGATCCGAGATGCTAAAAAATATTTTGTTCTGGAGTACCGGGATGGTGTACACCTTAAGGAGTCGGTGAAGATGTGGTATGATAAATATTAGTGGTACAGAGATATCTGTTGGGAATCTCGGGAAGTAAATTATAATTCGCCTGGCAATCTTCTATGGATGTTTGGGGAGATCGTTCAAACGGGCTAGGACTTTTGCTGGTGGCTTACAATTGGATTTATGGAGCAAATTTGGATTCTGAATTAGAATCTCGTAGATAGGACGGAATTGGCTCCCAGATATTTCATCTCAGATGCTGCCAAGAATTGTTCCCTTTGCAGGTTCTAAGTGTCCTGAGAACAAATCGTGTCAATTAGATCAACGAGCATAATGGTAATTGGTCCAAGAGCCCAAGTTGAATTAGGGAACTGTTGTGTTCTAAACCATCTTACGAGACACAATGTAGCACAAAAGCCGTGCCACGTTCCCAAAACCGCATTGAAAGGAATCTGGAATTGAAGGATTGAATTAGTTGATTAATATTACCGAAAGAAACTACGAGAGATAGATACATTTAGGACCAAATTACACATGATCAATTCCTGAATTGCACGGCCTGGAATCGCCTCCATCTGAAGGGCTATCTGATCCGAACACTACTCCCTGGAGCCTGGAATCGTCCCGGGAGATAGATTGTTTCGGGGATATAAAGATGTGGTGCAGGTGTCGACCACAGCGACATGTTGGGTAACAAATCTGCAAGATACCGATGTGACATTTCCGCATATCTCCTTCCCAATTCCATTCGTCTTTCCTGCTCACTAAATACATAAGGATCATCTTCATCAAGACATAAAAACTTCTCCCCCAAACCAGGAACATTATATCCATCCACTGCAGGATTGTAGAAGAAGCTTACTAGGATTTGACCGACTGCATCTGCAATATCTCGGGGGCGCCAGAGTGTTGAACGATCGATTTCACCGACAACCACGTCTTTGAAGAAATCCATCGAGTTTCCGAGAGCGCTGGCATACAGGGGAGCCGCACTAAGTCCTGCTTTGAGACCGGCAAAAATAGCAGTGAAATAGAAGTCTAATTCCGCTACATCTGCTTTATCACGGTCTTTGAGACCAGCGGCATACCGAAGGGCACCAGTGAACACAATTGCTGTCAAAAAGGCGGAACCGTGAATATTGTCGGTAAGAGGTCCGAGATTATCCAAGGAGATGGCACGTGTCATGTAGTCTTGAAATGCCGAGGAACTCGCATCGTCATCCTTGCTGATGAATTGATCTTTCCCGGTATCTTTTGGATCATGAACTTTGTTCTTCACCCAGGAGGAGAAGATATCTTTCCCGTCCTTGTCCTTTTTTGGTTGCGCCGCGTGGTATTCTGTGAAATCGGCAAACATGTCGCGAGCGAGATATCGACGGTTGAGAGGGTCCAATTTTCCTGCTGTTTTGACGATGTCTCGCACAATTTCGTTGAGAATAGCATGCATCCCTTCCTCTTCAAAAATAGCGCCAGGTTTCAATCCTTTCAATTCTCCCCATACAACTTCTGGATTCATAGCAACAATTCTCCCAAAATTCTGAAAATCCCCGAGTGTATGCATCTTGAGAGCGAGAATGGTGGAAAAGTGAAGAGGCTGCATCTCATGCAAATATTCAAACGCCGTTAATATGACAACATTCCCGTTCTCATCGAACACACCCATCTTTGAAACGCCTGATACACGAATAGATCCTACATCTCGTCCAATTGCTCGTGACATTTCTTCCGACAACTTGATTTTCGCTTCTGTACGAATAGTGCCGGCAGGATCTTTCCATCGACAAGTGGTTTCTGCTTTTGACAGCGCATCCACAAACGCGGCAAATGCCTCTCTATCTTCCCTCCACAGCGCATCCAACACCCTCTCATTGATCCTCCTGAAATCCAAGTAATGATGATGCAACAACTTCTGAATGATGATCGGAATAGGAACTTGGCTTTTCCAGCACGACGTAAGTCGGATTGAACAATGATTACTGAACTGTAACTCGGAACGTCCACTATTCCGTCGCTGACGCATTTCGGCTTTACAGTTATCGGAATGATGTCTCATTGCATGCGCTTGTTCAGCAGCAGATTGCAACACAGCTTGGAGACCAACTGACTTTTGATAGTCGGCTCGGGATTTTTCAAAGTAGGCTGCTTCGGCAAATGCTGCGGCTAGGACTGCTGCTTGGTGGGGTGCATTGAGCATGAGACGACGAGTGGCTGGGGCTTGGAGGAGAATCGCAACCGATTTTTCAGGGACGACGAGGCCGACGATTTCGGTTCTTGGATGGTAGGTGCCTAGTGATGGATCTGATTTGCAGCGATGGAGTTGTGGACGGACAATCGAACTGATTGCGTCCATCACAGACATCTTCATCCAGGATGGATGGATGGTTGATTAGCCGATGTTGGCACGAAGAGTAACTCAACGTGGAGTGGTACCTTTGTCCCTTGCAATTTTCTCAGCCAATTACATCCGGCCAATCAGCACATGGTCAGGCACAACATCTCACCCAAGAATCAATCAATCGGCAGCATCAAATATATTGAATTACAAAATATCCTTTCTTCTAACAAAGCTCCGAAAGTGTCAGAGCGAGTACCCCTTAAGTTCTATAGGTATTCTTTTATCAATTCCTGGCACAATTTCCAGAGTCTTTCACCGGTCTTTCCTTTTTGCTAAACCTTCGAAGACATCTCGCGATCCATCTCCAAATCGTCCAAAAGGAAGAATATACGATCCATTTTTCCCTCCATCCTCAAGCATTTTGGTAGTGTCTATTTCCTGATTTAAACCTGCAAAAAATTCCGTCAAGCCGCCATAATGCTGGTGATATCTCATCCCTCCAAAAATGGCATTGTACAAGCCGGAAGCAGTTCGTTGGAGATTTGTCTTGAGTGCTCCTGGATGAAGCGACAAAGCAATTAACCCTTGAGATCCGTAGCGTTGAGCAAATTCATGTGCATGCATTACATTCATAGCCTTGCTTTGTCTATACTTTAGTCCCCGTGCTTTGAAACCCGTTTTCGATTCCATGTTGATATCCTCCCAATTGACTCCATCTGGTTTGGGAGCTACACGATGTCCGGATGAAGAGACGAAAATAACTCGAGTGGAAAATGGTTTGACATCAGGCAGCGACGCCGTTTTGAGGCAGAGCGGCGTCAGAAAGTATTGAAACAGAAATGGTCCTAGTGCATTGGTTCCGGATTGTAAATCAAATCCTTGTTTGGTTTTACTTCCATCTGGCGGAACCATAACACCAGCATTATGCCAAATAACATCAAGTCGTTGTTCCTTGCTCAGGAATTCGTGGGCAGAGGCTTTGATGGCAAACACATCCGCAAGGTCCAACGACAAGAAATGTAATTCTCCTTTACCTGGTTTGACGATCTGATCTGCGGCAGGAGGTGAATTCTTGATTTCTTCAATTGCTTTTTGAGCATTTGAGATGGAGCGACCGGCGATGTAAACGCGACCGTTGAGATTGTATAATGCTTTTGCGACTTCGAAACCGCATCCTGAAGCACCGCCGGTCACAGTGAAGACTCGTCCTTGTTGATCTGGGATATCCTTTTCTGTGAATCGCGGTTTTGGAGGGAATAATTCATTGAGCGACGCCATTTAGAGTTGGACAACAGAACCGAAGGAAGATTATCGTATATTCCAACGACCCAAGGCCCTTTATATACGAACGAAAGTTCTGAAGTTTAAGCGAGACTGTTTGAATACGAATTGCGATTCGCGTATATCTCACCTTCGGCAAAATTAATTGGACCGGTACGGCAAAAGTCTTGCCGAGAAATGATCTGCGAGAAAAGGCTGTGGATTCAATGTCGCTACCACCACCAACATTTTTCGCAGGGCTTGGTTCTCCACGACAAACGTCCCGCAGATCGAATTTTTTCGAGTAATATAGGAGATTCTTCGAGACCCCAATTCAACCCCATCGAATTTGGTATGCGGAGGAAATAATCGAACGTCTTTAAAAGCCGATACGTTGGATTGGGAACTCCGTTCGATCATGCATGGAATGGGCAATTCAAGAGGCGAGTCACCGATGTCAAGGAAAGGAGGTTGAGCGGAACAAATGCAAAGGAAAGCCCTCATTGCTTTAGGAGGCAATGTCAACTTCAAGGTCCTGGTAACTGGGTTAACGGTTCTAATATGTAGGTCTAATAGTCGAAAGAATAGCAATCTGACATCCCGAAATATCGAGGCAAATGTCGCATTTCACATTTTCAAGCCCAGGAATTGCATCCCTGGTATGTGCAAAGACTTACTGTATAATCAAAAGTCTTGCCATTTGCCTATCACGAATTAACCGTCGGGAACTGGGAAGCCATTCTGCCACGGTGTTTCCGATCTGATGGTGGTACTAAAAATGTGGGGCTGGCCGACTCCGGAGTAAAGTTTGCGCGCAGTTGTGGGGATTAATTAACCGACTCGGCACAACCTACTCTTGGCTCCCCGGACTCCCGAGACCAGTCTGGCACGTGGCTTACTTGGAGAATCTCAACTTTATCCCATTTTCTCATCTTCTGCTCGGCGCTACACCGCCCGAACGCTAAGAATAATATGCGCTTTAACAATCGCACCCAACTTCTCATCTCGAGACCTGCTTTTCTCCCACGACGGAAGCCGATGTCGGCTTTGGCAATCAAAATTGGTACATCTATATAAAACGAGCCATGTATCTCATTCAATTCCCATCTCCGTTCGAGTTTCCATCTTGACAACCGACACTCAGAAGTCATTCAGCGAGTTTCAATTTTCAATTTAAGGTCCCAGTTATGTCTTTGAAAGCACGAAGCACGACTCCTATCGCCTCGCGAAACGGCATCAAGAAGCAGCGCGATTCCTACGGCCCGACAATCGGGTCTGCTCCTTTGCCAACTCCTCCTGTTGAACCCAACGAACCTTACCTACCCATTCCCCCATCCTATGGACCACCTATTTCGAATGGCTGCTCCATGGCTGAGATCGCGATCGTCAAGACCGCAAAGATTGTTGAAGAACTCAAGGAGAAGGTTGTCGAGGAAGTGCATGAAGAAGTGAAAAAGGAGATTAAAACTATTTCGACTGAGGTGATTGGACTTTTGACTCTTGGAGAGGAAGTAGAGGGGGCTATTGTTGTGGAAAAGGGCGAACATTTCTTGGAAGTGATGATGAGGAAATTCCAACTTGAGTTCTTTGAAAAGTGGAAGACCGAATTCCTGTTCCCCAGGATCCAACGTTGGCTCGAGGTCTTTATCGTCGAGTTTATCAAGAATACCATCCATGAGAGGACAGAAAAGATTGTCAAGAAATTCGAAGAATCGATCGAAATCATTGAGAAGAAATATGAGGTTGAGTTGATTGAGATTGAGCGTCATCATCGAGAATTACTCCTTGTCATCATCAAGAAAGCATGGCATGAATACGAGAAGAAGATGACCGAGACGGAAGTCATAAAGGAAGTTCGATTCAAGTTTTCTGCCAAGGAGACAAAAGAAGCCTGGGGTGAGATCATTGAAGAAATTCTCCCGGATCTTGTCGAGTGCGTTCCCAGGGTCTATGCGCCCGAGGTGCACTTACACGATCACAATCACCCGGACCACCATCACAATCACAATCACAATCACAAACGTGACGATGTGGATTAATGTCTCCAAGGTATCTACCTCTCATTGCAATGCTAACATCGAAGTACGGTCGTTGAACAGGATATGCCTTCAGTGTCCTCTGCTTTTATTTGGTTCTTTGCGGAAGGAGTATAGTTAGTTGGTGGATTTGTAACTCGAGATATTAATACATGTTTGCGAATATCTACTCAATTGTCATTGAAGTAATTGAATTCTGCGCAGCCTGGATACCGGCACAAACTTCGTTAGATCTCCCCTGACCACATTCAAACACGATCTGCACCATCCTTCGCCAGCTCATCAGCCTCCTGATTTTCACTCCGATCGATCTTCCAGAACAAAACATCAATGTCCTGTCTTCCATAAGCCATCGCATCAAGCTTACTATCGATGCGTCGAATCAAATCCTGATTTTCGACAGGCGTTCCCATGCTGGTGCGGTATCCGTTACGATTCCAAGTGTACACATAACTGGTCATTGCGTTGACGAGGTAGGCAGAATCGGTTGCGATGATGTACGTATTAGAACAGGAGTCCCCGTTGAAGAGATGGAATTTTTCGATCTGGTTTAGAGCGACGAGACACGCTGTGAGCTCAGCCCTTTGATTTGTGTGACGAGTATTGGATTTAAGAGGATTGCTGACATTGTATGAAGAATTCGGCCCGAACCAGACTCCGTAACCACCTCTTGAGCCGTATTGGCCGTTCGAGCGACAGGAGCCGTCAACAAAAATGACACGTGGATGATAGTCGCATCGAACGAAAGTGTCTATCTCGCCGGATTGATGACCACAAACATCGGATGGCTCGACATCATCGTCATAGCCGAACTGATGAAGATAGAAGAGGCGTGAATTATCGTCATAACGAAACAAATCGGCGACTGTCATTCTCCTGTCTCTCCTCAGGGGTGCTTCTGTTTCCTCGTTTCAGGGGTTTTCGGTTTGATTTCTATGGATCCCCACTCTGGGGTAATTGGGCACGGCAGTCGGACAACGAAGGTTGACAGTTCCTACGTAACGGTGAAACTCAAAGGACGAGCAAAGACGTCAAACCTTACCGGAGCTTCGGTGACAAGGGTGCAGTGGCTGGATATCGACGATTCTGAGCAATAACTATAAGAGTTTGCTCAGCGTGTGACTGAGGTTAGCTTTTGTGGGGTCCCGGATGGATGGCTGGCTGATCAGATATCTGGCCACCAAGAAATGGCCCAGAATTTAGAATACAGATTGCGCTTTATTGAGCGCCGTGTAATATTACAAAAAGGAGACTATAAGGAACCATAACATTAAATAGAGCTGGATATAGGGAAGACACTGCCAAAACATAACATAGCAAAACATTCGTTCATTCTGAATCCCGCTTCGATTTAGCTTCCTAATTAAGGCTCTGGTCCGGGAGCATCTGTTTCACTCTCATAGAGGGGCACGATTTCTCATCCGCAAGAAGTTCCTTCCCAAAATAGGCTCTTTTTGGAGTTTCAACTGATATACCGACGGATACAGTATATATTTGATCATCGTCGTCGCTTGTGGCTGCGTCTCGAGGCATTTATAGGTTCGCTCATCTAGACCATTTGCAACGAGAGGGATTTGTAACCCCGTAATTTCAAGTCGTCTCTGCTGGTATGCGTACTCCGTTTTTGCCCAGTCGAGCTTTTGTTCTGCCCTTTGGAGCTCTCACTCTGCTTCATCCTTTTCCTTCTTGTTTTTTGCCTTATTCAAACTCAGTTGTTTGGTTTTCTTTGTCATCTCGGCGCCGGCCTTTCGTTGCTTAGCATCTTCCTCGACCATCTCCGGCGTTCATAGAAATTCGACAGGCCGGCAATCACGTTTCTGGCCACGAAGTTCAAATAGTGTTGAGAGAAACGGATTCTTCGGCGTGTGATACTTGAAGTTAGGACGAATGTCCATGCATGCCTTCAAAGTAATCCAGGGATACGCAATCTATCATGGCTTCTCGTTGTTTTGGGTAGTTTGACTTTTTGCCGAGTTTTGGTCTGTACGTAGATGCGGGCAGTTGCACCAGGATACGGAGGCAATATAAGTGCTCATAATGGAGTGTTGAATGAAGGTTTCACCACTTCATCTGATGATCGATTGGATATATTGACGTCCAGCCAATGTGTAATGTTTGAGAAATTTCGGATCTGATGGATCGCTTCGAGATGAAGCGGAACAGATGAATAGAAATTCTCGGGTCTCGGTCCTGATGACTCATGATTGTAGAAATGTCGTATCATCTGACGGAAGTCAAGGAATGCAATCATTTGATGAGGCTTTGGAAGTTGAGACAAGGCTAACTGAATACGTTCAGCCGTTCCTGCGGTCCAGAATTATGACTGTAAGGTTATTCGGAACAAAGTGTGTCCGACGTCCCATTTGGCTCAAAAAGTCGAGGCGGTGCGCAAGCCTGTTAAGTGATTAAGCTTCCTCGCCGTGCAGACTCTTGCACACAATAATGTACTGCGGTTTCGGGACGACTGTAGCGATCAGTTTGTAAGCTGCAAGAGGTCATTGGGTTTTGGCAAATAAGGTTATACCGAATTCGAAATTAATTGAAACCAATTTTTGGTCGTTGGAAAGTTTCAATACAGTAACATACTTTAAATTACCTTGTTTCATTCCGTACAGTGAGATAAGAATGCCAGTACATGCCTCAAAAGAGTGACTACGAAAAAGCAAAATATAAAAGACAAAAGAACGTGGCAGAAAAATTAAAACTAAAAATACAAACATTCCTCCAGAATATAATAGCACAATCTCATCCGCTGTCGATCATAACACACAGGTGCGTCATACCTCAAGCAACAGGCTTCACAGCGTAAGTTACATGAAATCCGGTTGACCGTTCGACAATTTCAAGTCAATCAGGCCACATCGAGGCAAATTTACAATTTCCAATTGGATTAAGGCGGAAATAAGCAAGTGCTGGGGAAATTTATCCCCGGGCTGTTTGGTGGCGGACGACAATGCAAAACCAAATTTCAATTGGGCGGAATTATTTAGGTTGGGCAGGTGCGTGGCCCTTGCTTCAACTGAGGCAGCCTCGGCGCTTCAGTGCCCCGAAGCCGTGACCAATGGATGGCAGATTCAATGACATCTGGAAATTGCGGCAATGTTGTTAGCCGTCAAGCGGAACAACCTAAAACACCAACCCCGCAAGTTCGGAGAGACGATTTCCACGAAAGAAAGAGTAATTCGAAATACTGACAATCATCTGACTGGATTGAACCGCAATAGCACCCTTCAGATGCAATCTTTATCATCCGACTGCGCATATTACTAACGAGAGCACAACAATACAATAAACGTGGTTCATCCGTAAGATACCACATACTTCAAATGCAAATCACATCTCACTCGATTAATTCCTCAAGTTTCAACGTAATCATTTCAAATTTGAATAGCATCAAACTCCGACGACCGATTACTTTGTACCCACTTCATTCTGATCATCATTCTGATCATCAGTTATTGCAATATACTGCGATAATATCTGGGTGAGGTATTTCATCCTCCCAGCGTGAAATTCCCGTAATCTGTCCTTGTCCCTGTTCCAATGCTTCATCCCTTCAACATCTAAATCTGTTAGCAAGATTGAAAGGACGGCGTTACCATCCGCGACTTGTCTGCAATTGCCGTGACACCTGAAGCGGTCAGTGACATCAGAAGGGAATAGTACGACGGGCTTGAAAGTTTGCCAACTTGGCACATGGATACCAAAACTATGGTGAATCTTTCTTGGGACTCAAAGTGTCTCCCCTTTGAGTAATGGTAAAGGGTTGAATTGTCGATTGACCAACGGGCAGGAGTAGAGTTCGGAAAGGCGAAGATACTGCAGAGTGACCTCAAACAGATCTGTAACAGCATTGAATCGGACAGACATCACAGTACGATACCATGGCCGCAATAGCTGTTGCAGTCTTCGTTGGTGAGGAATTAGGAATTGTGATTAGGAAACGCGTCTGATGTCGATTGCGAGGACGCGACGGTTTAATGAAATGATAATGGAGGGTCGGTCTGATTGGCCGAGTAACCGAGCACAGATCGGAGATTTTAAATGCTGGGTGGCTGTGTGCGTCAAAGGCACTCCAATCCCGCGCTCAATGGCAGCAACGTCGTTTAAATTAACCGAGGTCCCAAGACTTCAAATAGCAGAATGTCGGCATTCTCGGGATAAGGGATACAATCAAGTTTGGCAGAGAGATGATGAGTGGAGTTGGGAGTGTTCAATTGGCATTGCTGGCTGGTATCCTACACCACATTGCCTTGCAATATCCGAAACAAAAGTCACTCTTCGAGACAATTGCAGGCTTCGCTGTAATCGAAAGCGCCGGTACTGTGACCCTGTTTTTCACTCATAAGCTTGCTTTGGTCTCCCTCCTGACGTTTTCTTGTTGCTATGTATTCCCAAACTTCGAAACTATTGACTCTAGATCGGAACATTCCTCATCCTCAAGGTGGTGTACAACGTCTACTTCCGTCATCGTGGAATTCCAGGGAGATGGTTGTTCTGTGCAAGTGATTGGGCGTTCTATACGATGCATCATGGCGAACGACCACACGTCAAAATTCGTCAAATGCACGATGAAATGGGTCAATTGACATTTCGCAATATCAGGCTAATGGCAGGAGACTTTGTTCGATTGCAACCCAATTATATTTCAATTTGCAATCTCGATGCGGTGGATCCAGTTTACGGACATGGAAGTAGGTGCAACAAAGGAGAAATGTATAGACGGCTCATGACTGCTCCAGATTGTCCAGCGTCCGTTGCAACTGAGACGTACATTCTCAATGTTCCATCTGACGATAGGAACCAAACTCGTCACAATTTTCTGAGACGTCTGATGAGCCCCTCTTTTGGACCCGGTGCGCTCAAGAACCTGGAGCCTACAATGGATACCTATTTCCGGCAATTCATTTCGGGAATTGAGGAACAAGCAAATAGAAATTCCGGAGTGGTTTACCTGAACAAGTGGGTCCACAATCTCACGTTTGACGTATATTCCTCGCAACACATTTTTGATTACAGGTCGCCGGTGCATTGACTCTAGGAGAAGATTTTGCAGCGCTCACAGAAACCGAAGAACATTTCTTTGTCAATGCAATTCACAGTGGATTCAGATTCATGAATTTCGTAATGCTCTACTATTCCGATCTCATATTAGTTTTTCGGAGTTCCGTGGATGGCACAGATTTTGGAAATCATGCCAATCCCCAAATCCGCTGAAGAGATGCGCAGTAGATGTTCCAATGTTGCTCATACAAGTTCTGTTCTGACGTACAGTTTACACGGACGGCGGTGACGAAACTGTTGGCGGACGGTAATTCTACTAAAGGACGGACTCTCCTTGGTATATTTCAAAATGCAAAGGATCCAGAGACAGGGGAACAATTGTCTTTTGAAGAATTGGTTTCGAATTCAGATACCTTTTTGTATGAATCTCGAGGATTGAACTGACGGAAGGATTGCTGGGGCAGATTCAACGGCGGTCACTTTGACATTCGCCTTGTACTTTACTCTCGCAAATCCCAAAATCTGGGATCGTCTGTCGAAGAGTATTCGAAGTGCATTCACGAAAGAGGATGAAATTAATGGCACCACAGTTGCGACAATTCCATATCTCACAGGAGTTATTTATGAAGGTACATTGCCTTGGTATTCTGCTAATCCAGCTCTCCGTATTCGACCCGTCGCTGCTCAAGGAATTCAACGGGATGTTCCCCCTGAAGGCGTAATGATAGCAGGGAGATTTATCCCCGGGGGAGTACAATCCAACTGATTCGTCACTAATTTAGACCAATGTCTCGGTACCGACCTGGAGCCTTATGCATGATCCGCGATACTTTTCGAATCCCGCAAAATTCATCCCCGAACGATGGATTGAGGATTGCGGAGAGACATGTGTCAAAGAAGCCATGATTGGATTCCAATATGGACAATGGAGTTGTATCGGCAAACCGTATCACCTCTTGAAGGTAAAGGTTAATGTAGACTTGCGCTTCTGGAGATGCGATTGGCGCTGTGTCATTTGATCTGGAATTTTGATTTATCTCTTGTCGAAGGGCAGCCGGAGCCAGAGTACTGCCACATCACAATCAGTGCCGGAAAGTTGTTGGTTCGTGTGCAGAAGCGGAAAGTGTAATTGCGAAGTTCGCTTTTTATCAGGTGGATAACGAAACAAGTTGTATTTAGTTCTGGAAGGGTTTCTGTAGTTAGTTTATCTTCAATCTTCGCGTAAACTATTGTATTGGCCAGAAGTGGAAGACGGAGTCATGGTATTTAATGGTATCACATTCAAACTGTCACCGTAGCACACTCTCTAGCGACTAATCTCGAGCAAATGTCAATCGACAATGAATTTGATCTGTTCGATGAAACTCTCGGGAGCACGCCGGGGTGAGTAACTAGGGTGTAATCTGACCGATGATCAATCGGATCAGCGGTGCAAAAATTGCAGAGACATTGCGGCATATCCTCAGACATTCTCGCCATCCTCCCCACCAGAATCAATTTGAAATTTCCCTGCCATTGCTGAAGTTGAAGCTATTCAATAAACGATGTCCTGGGAACTACTCTCAAGTTCCTACCCCGACCGTTACAGGGAAACAATCATTGCTAGAGAGGAAGAGAACCTCAAACAACAAAAGGCATACTGCCTCTTTTTAGAGTCCTTCTATTATACTTGCGGCTTTAGAGAATGGCACCAAAGAGCCGACGGCAGCGATGGTATGGCTCTCAATACTACTAGTAAGGCTTCCACTGACATCTAAGAATGGAAATCTAAAACACTTACTCCTGAAGAACGCAAACAGTATGTCAGATACGACGCTGTCATGCAAACCTTCCGACGCATCCCCGACCTCGCAAAACGTGAGGCTGGATATTTGGTAGGACGTGTCTCTGGTTACGGCAAAGTACCTGAATATGATGATAATTTGGGAGTCAGATCCATGGCTATTTACCTGGAGAGGCTTTCAACAAAATGGGAAACAGAGAGATACGTGGCGATCGTGAAGGTTTTTCGTTGGCTAACAGGCCACAAAAGTTTTCAAGCTGCCTATGAAGATGAAGAGGAAAAAAGGGAGTTCACTGATGAGGGCGTGCTTCCGGCTTCTGACGTCTTTAAGCTTCCGGAAGGCATCGATTTACAAAATGAAGAGCTGTGGGATAACTTGATGAGGGAGGAAGAGGAAGAGGATTAAACAAGTGCTTTCGTCACATCTTCGTTCTTAGCTGTATTTTCACTGAGTCATTATTGCATGTTTCAGTTTCACCCTTCGTCTAGTCACGTCATGCTGTAGTCTTCTTTGGAGCGCTCCAGTCATCTAAAAATTTAGACCTCTCCGTCTTTATCGACGCGTCTGTTTGGAGTATCGCTGCCATCCTCTGGAGAAGACACCTGTCGAAAAATCTCCTCTCTTAACAACACTGCCGATTTTGAATATCGAGGCTTGAAAATCTTGCGCCTCATCAAAATCGACCACGTTTTATTCGAAAAACTCAAAAACAGGTATGCGTGGACAGTGTCCACCGCACAAATGGCAGTCGAGTTGTTTCGCGAGTTGCCAGGTATCAGAAACAAAACAACGAGCTTTACTTTCGAAAACTTTAAGCTCTCCTTAACGCTCGACAAAGTCGTTACGGCTATCAAGGAGGTACTGCGTTGGTTACGGAATTGTCCAAATCTGAAATTCCTCCGATTCCGCGAGACACCAGATGCAATTCCATTGAGTATCTTGCGTCGTGCTCGCAACTTGAATACTCTCCAACGAAAAAACCTGAGGATGTTCGATCTGAGAGGATTCGACAGTCTCGAACATCTCGAAATTAGCGATGTGTGCGATTATACGTTCGTTTTTCTACGTCGATTTCCTACTCATAGCCCTCAACCACACTCCCGCGAACCTGAAATCTCTAGTCTTCGGATTCGGATGGGATTCTGCTTTCGGTGATACTTACCGCCATTTGGCGATATCGCAATTCGTCAACTTGATATGGCTCACTCTTAATCCTATGTCGTACTTAGTCCACGAGAAATTGCTTTCAAGCCGTCTCCCAAGCCTTCGTGCTTTCGTTACCTCTCTATATCACGAGGGTGACATCCATCTCCATCACTTCGCAGACCTTCTGGACTCGGAAATTTTCAGTCGCCTCCGTATACTCGGTCTCATAGTAGAGCCATGTTGCAAGAGGAGCCGCCAGTACGAGTTTGCATGGACAAGAATCACACACTCAAACATTGCGTCGCAGCTGAAGTACCTGGAATTAACGTTTGGGCTCGTTTCAATTTGGCTTCAAGATATCAACAAACTATCTCGCTTGAAGGCCCTGTATTGGAAAGTTGCAGCCGAGGAGTGTGTCATCTCGGTTGATTCACAAGCAAAGTTTTTCTGGGACGATGGCATCGTTGAGGAAGAAGACTTATGGAATGGGAAGTGGGATACAGTAACCGGTGATATGCTTGTGCATGAAGCAACAAAGTATTGTCGAGTTGGCTATGCGCCAAGCTTGAACTTCTATGTTGGTCGTCCGGAAGACTACTATGAGCTGTGCTTCTCTTCCATGTTTGAGTTGGAGGAAAG
>Ga0335073_10003357_pt1 | contig 22255 bp, 22 predicted proteins | sample Lox_Sample_22_FD_207093 | JGI IMG/M metagenome (GOLD analysis project Ga0335073, IMG submission 207093) | Soil microbial communities from Loxahatchee National Wildlife Refuge, Florida, United States - Lox_Sample_2.2 | ecosystem: Environmental > Terrestrial > Soil > Wetlands | place: USA... | reverse complement strand
CACCAGCAGCACGATGGGGAACAGTGCGGTCGCAGGAACCGAGGCGGCGATCTGCGCCAGCGGCTGCGCGATGCGCGCGAGCTTGGGATTGAAGCCAATCGCCACGCCAACCGGTATGGTCCAGGCGGCTCCGATCACCAGCGCCGCCACCACGCGCAGGAATGTCGCGGCGGCGCCTTCCATGATTCCGCGATATTCGCTGCCGCTGATCTGCATCAGCATGCCGGCCGCTCGTACCACGGCATAGAAAACCGCCAGCACCACCAGCGACGCAATGGTTCGTCCCAGCCAGACCTTCCAGCCGGGCGGCGGACCGGTCTCTTCGGCAGCGTGATACTGGCGTGCGAAGTGCAGCGCCATGCGCTCGCGAACGGGATTCAGCAGCCGCTTGCGAACTCGCACCAGCAGCCGCGAGCCCTGCACCAGGTCGCGAAACCAGGATTGCGGGGCATCGCTGCTTTCGACCTGCTCGAACTTGAACTTCTCTGCCCAGGCGATCACCGGGCGCCAGACGATCTGATCGACCAGCACGATCACGGCAACCATGGTCCCCAGTCCCCACAGAATCGCCTGGGTGTCGCCGTCGTTCGCCGCCGTTTGCAGGTAGGAGCCGAGTCCGGGCAGGCGAAAGTCCTTGGAGCCGAGTACGAACATTTCGCAAACCATCAGGAAGAACCAGCCGCCGGCCACCGACATCATCGAGTTCCACACCAGGCCGATGGCCGCGTAGGGCAGTTCGAACTGGGTGAAGCGCTGATACCAGTTGAAGCGATAGATTTTCGCGGCTTCGCGCATGTCGCGCGGAATACTCTTCAGCGACGAATAGAAGCTGAACGCCATGTTCCAGACCTGGCCGGTGAAGATGAGCAGGATCGCTCCCATCTCGACGCCGATCTGGTGATGCGGAAACAGCGCGACCATGGCCAGCATGACCCCGGGCAGGAAGCTCAACACGGGGATGGATTGCAGGATGTCGAGCAGCGGAATCATGATGCGCTCGGCGCGCGGGTTGTAGGCGGCGACATAGCCGTACACCAGCGTGAAGGCAAGCGACAGAATGTAAGCGATCGTGATACGCAGCAGGGAATAGGCGGCGTAGAGCGGCAGGTGCCACGGCGAGCGCGAGATCTCAACGTGAGGATTAAACGGCCCCAGCCACTGCCGCGCCATCACTACAACCGCATAGAAGACCGACAGGCCGGCGGCGAAAAGAAAAAAATCCGTCAGTACCGACCAGGTTTGTGACGGCAATAACGACCAGGGTCCCTTGCCCAGAATGCGGACCGGCTGCCAGGAGGGCTTCGACGCGCGCGGCATCACGCCCCTTCCGCTATGGGCACGACGTCGGCATCTTCGCGATGGAAGAGCCGGCCATTTTCGGAGTCGTAGTCGAAGATCTCGGCGTAGCGCCCCCAGTTCAATGCGGTCTCGAACTGGCGCTCGACTTCGTCGGTGCTGAAGTGTTCGTCAAGAATGTCGCGGAAGAACTCCTCGCCGATGGCGTGGTCGCGCTTGGCGTGCAGCGTGTTCTCGATCAGGCGCAGAATGGCGATGTGCTCCAGCGCCGCCTGGCGGAAGAGCTGCTTCTGGGTTTGAATGTCGGCTTCAGCGAATTTGCGGCCTTCGGGGGTGATTTCGACATCGCCTTCGCGCACGGTGGCGAACCCGAGCATCGCTGAGGCATCGACGATCGGCAACAGATCGTCGGCTTCCATGGAGAGCTCGTCGGCCAGTTTGTAGAGATCGTCGCGGCCGCCGCGATCGGCGAGCAATTCCATGAATCCCGCGATTCCGCCGGGACGCGCGTGCGGCAGCATTTGGAATTTCGTCCGTTCGCGTGGCCGTCCATTGCCTGACGCCTGCGCGGACTTGCCGGGTACGGTGGCCTCTTCGTCGGGGCGGGTCAGCGTCTTGTAAATGTAATCGACGTAGGCGAGAAAACGCGGCGATTTGCGGTCGCGATACTGCGGGATGTCGATCTCGAAGTCGGAACGAATGCGCGCCGGGTTGCGGCCCAGCACGATGACGCGGTCGGCCAGCAGCACCGCTTCCTCGATGTTGTGGGTCACGATGAAGATCGACTGCGTCGGCATCTTCTTGTTGATCCACAACTCCAGCAGCTCGGAACGCAAGTTCTCGGCGGTAAGGACGTCGAGCGCAGAGAACGGCTCGTCCATGAAAAGCACTTCGGGCTCGACCACCAGCGCGCGCGCGAATCCAACGCGCTGCTTCATGCCACCGGAAAGTTCTTTCGGGTACGCCGTCTCGAATCCGTCCAAGCCGACGGTATCGATCATCTTCAGCGCGCGCTTGTGGCGCTCAATCGCCGGAATTCCGCGTGCGATCAGCGGCGCCTCAACGTTGTCGAGGACGGTGAGCCAGGGAAACAGCGCGAAGCTCTGAAAGACGATGGCGACGTTGGGAATCTGCCCGTCCATCTGCCTGCCGTGCCACAGCACGTGGCCTGACGACGGCTTCGAGAGGCCGGTGAGGATGCGCAGCAACGTCGATTTGCCCGAGCCCGAGGGTCCCAGCAGCCCGACGATCTGTCCCGGGAACACTTCGAGGTCGGTCGGCGCAATCACTTCAATGCGATTGCCATCCGGTTGCGGATAGTATTTTTCGACGGCGCGCGCCTGAATGATCGCCTCAGCCAAACCATTCTCCTTGAGCTTATTCAGTCTAGGGTGAGTTGCAGATACGAACAACCCGCCAGCGGTGAGATTTGTGAACGCGCGATGAATTCTGCGGCGAGGAGCTAAAGGTTTGCCGGGTGCCGGAGGTCGATCGTCGAATCACGGTTTCGCTAGGGCGCAATTTTGAAGATGACACCGTCCAGGCCGGAACCGCCCTGCGACGTGGTACCGAAGATGTTGCCATTCGCATCCAGCACCACGGAGCCCAGGGGGTGCTCGCCATCGGAGTCGGAAAAATCGTGCAGGTCGGCGTAAATCCAACTGCCATTCGACGGCGATAGCTGAAAGACATTCCCCAGCTGATTGCTGCCGTCCTGATAGGTGGTTCCGTAAAGATTCCCGGAGGTGTCGAGAGTAAGGCTGCTCGCCGGACCGGCGGACCCGCTGAGGCTGTAGAGCAAGCTGAAATTCCAGCCGCCGCTTGCGGGCGACAGCCGGAAGACGGTGCCGCCGGAGTTCTGGCCACCGTGCTGCGCGCTGGCATAGAGGTTTCCCGCGCTATCGAAGACTACGCCGCCGGCGAGCGAGCGTCCGTCGCTCTGGTTCGTCAAGCTGTATAGGTTTTGTAGGCTCCAGCCCGAACCGGAGTTGGTTAGTTCCCAGACGCCACCCCAGCCATCGGCGCCCCCGGTGCTGGTGGTGCCATACAGATTGCCGGCGTTGTCGAGAACCGCGCCCGACAGAGGATAGCTGCCGTGCGGCCCGTCGAAGCTGTAGAGCACGGATTCGGTCCAGCTTCCACCGGAGCTGGTGAGCTTCCAGATGGTCCCGTAGTTGTACTGGCCTCCGTAAGTGGTCGTCCCGTACATGTTCCCCGCCGCATCGAAGACGACGTTGCCGTTGGGGACCGAACCATCCATGTCGCCGCGGAAGGTGTAGAGCACGGTGATGTTCCACGCGCAGGTAATCGCGCGGCAGAAGGTGACCGGCGGCTGCAGTTTGAAGACGGTGCCATGCAGGTCGGCGCCCTGCGCCGCTGCCGTGCCATACAGCGCTTGATCAGGGCCGATGGTGAGCGCACCCTCAGGCGCGGCGCCGTCATTGCGTCCGGTGAAGTTGTAGAGGTTATCGAGGATCCATCCCTGGCCGGCATGGGCCAGCTTGTAGGCATTGCCGTAGCCGCCGAATTCGCCCGGACCGCCCGAGGGAGTGCTGCCGTAAAGGTTCCCGCTCCTGTCCAGGATCGGAGTGCCGGGGCCGTTGCCGTTGGCGCCGCTGAAGTTCAGCAGCACACTGTACGTCTGCGCATACAGCGGGACGGTCACTGCAAGTAAAAGGGTGAGTGGAACCAGAGCTGAACGCCAGTGGAATGTGCGGAGACCTGAATGATGTGTGGGTAGCATGCTGGTCGCGGGAGATGAAGGGAGTATACACAGCCGGGTTGGGGTCGGGTGAGCGGGCTGCCGTTTGGCGAAAAACTACACTGCGATTTGGCCGCGAGCTGAAGTCGCCGGCGTGGCTTAGGCGGTGGTGTTCAGGCGCTTGTCGTTTTCTGCGCCGGGCGAGATCGACGGCATCTCACCTGGTTGGGCCACGTGGGCAGTTTCCGGCACGACAGGCGCGGACGGATGCTTCGCATCTCCGGCCTGCTTCTTTGCATGATGGCGGCTGAGTTGATAGTTGAGTTCAAACCAAACCGCAGCCCCACCGACGACAGTAATCACCAACCAGTTCATGAAGCATGCACCGAACTTGGTTGGATGCCCGCTTCAGGCGGGATGTTCGCTAGGAAGCGCTCTTCGCTTCTCGCTATTCGCTTTTCGCCAGCGAGCCGCTCCTCGCTTCTTGTCAGAAGGCGAGCGGTTACTCCGGTGTGCCCGTCAGAAGCTTACGCCAAGGATGATGGCAAGACGGTGAACGGATTGTGACCGACATTCTGGCGAAAAGCGAAAGGCGAAGAGCGAAAAGCGAGGCGCGAAAAGCGAGGAGCCAATAGACAATAGCGACCAGCGGCTACTTCCGGCTCACCTGGTCCAACTCGAGATTCACCTGCAGCACGTTGACCCGCGGCTCGCCCAGAAATCCCCACTGCCGCCCGGCGGTGTGGCGGGCGATGATCTCCCGCACCTGCTGCTCGCTCATCCCCCGGGCCTTGGCGATTCGCGGCACCTGAAACGCGGCGGCCGCCGGGGTGATATCGGGATCGAGGCCCGAGGCTGAAGTCGTGACCAGGTCGACGGGGACCGGCTGGCCGGGATTCTCCGCCTGCAGCCGGGCTGTGTCGGCCTTCACCCGATCAATGAGCTTCTGGTTCGTCGGCCCCAGATTCGATCCGCCGGAGTTGGCGGCGTCGTATCCGTTACCCGCTGCCGAGGGACGCGGATGCAGGTAACCCGCTCCGGTGAAGGCCTGCCCAATGATGTTCGATCCCACCAGCTCTCCCTTACGATAGATCAGTTGACCGTTGGCCTTGTCGTGCATCAGCACCTGCGCCAGGCCGGTCACCACCAGCGGATAGATGATTCCCAGCAGGACCGTCGTGGCGATGGTCATCAGAATTGCGATCTTCAGGTTCTTCATCGAGGCCTCGTGCGCAAGGCGAGTAACCACACGGGCATCCGCGATGCGCAATGATTATTGCACCACCGCAAGCGTAAGCTGCGGCTAAATAGTTCGTAAGTTTTTCGTAAAGGCTGCTTGACCCTCCATCGGCGGGCGATCGCGCGCTTCCAGGGCCTCCGCCTGAATTATAGTTATTGGTTGAGGTATTCTGATCGAGGAGAGTTGATGGCATTATCGGCGGTCATCGTCGATGACGAGCAGCTGGCGCGGGACGAGCTCAGCTACCTTCTGCGCGACCTGGAGGTTGATATCGTCGCCCAGGGCAAGAACGGCGTCGAGGCAGTCAACCTGGTGAAGGAGTTTTCGCCCGACCTGCTGTTTCTGGACGTGCAGATGCCCGGTCTGGACGGCTTCGGCGTCATCAAGAAGCTGCTCGACCGCAAGCTCGCACTGCCGCAAATTGTCTTTGCCACAGCTTACGATCAGTACGCGGTGAAGGCGTTTGAGGTCAATGCCGTCGACTATCTGCTGAAGCCGTTCGACCGCAAGCGCGTGTCGCAGGCCATCGAGAAGGTCCGGCAAAAGCTGGACACGGCGGGCTCGCCCAGCGACCAGATCGGCACCATTGTCAAGCTGCTGGAACAGCAACAGCAGCAGCGGCCGTCAGCCGCGAAGGTCCTGCTGAAAGCTGCGGGCCGGCTATTCCTGGTCGATCAGAAGGACATCTGCTATGCCTCGATTCAGGACGGCGTCATCACCGTCGTCGCCACCGGCATGGAAGGCCAGTCGAATTGCCGCACGCTGGAAGAGCTGCTCGACTCGCTGGATCCCAACATGTTCTGGCGCGCGCACCGCTCGTACCTGGTAAATATCAACCGCATCAAGGAAGTGGTGCCGTGGTTCAAGAGCTCGTACCAGATCCGCATGGACGACAAGAAGCAGACAGAAATCCCTGTCAGCCGCGCGCAGACCAAGCGATTGCGGGAGTTGTTTGGGTTGTAGGAAGCAGCTAGCAACCAGCAATCAGCAGCTGGCAACCAGCAATCAGTCTTTTTGCATATCCATGAATTTCCAGAACGGTGGGCCAGCCTTCGAGCACGAGCGCTAATGGCTAGCTGCTAATCGCTGCCTTTCTTCTGCATCTTTGCCGCCATCTTCGTCACCATCTCGCGCGGCGAGAGGCGCAGCGATTCCACCACCAGTCGATTCTTCCATCCGGGAATGACCAGCCGCTTGCCCTGCTTCATACCTTCATAGCCGGCGCGAGCGACCTCGCGCACATCCACCAGCAGCGGGCTGCGCGTCCCGGCATCGGTTCCCGCCCGCTTCTGGAATCCCGTTTCCACCGGTCCGGGACACAGGCAGGTCACTGTTGTTCCCGTGCCACTTAACTCTTCCGCCAGCGCCTGGCTGAAGCTCAGCACGTACGCCTTAGTCGCGTAGTAGATATTCATGAATGGCCCGGGCAGAAACGCGGCCACGCTGGCGACGTTCATCACCTTGCCTTCGCGCGCGCGAATCTGCGGCAGGAAGAGCTTGGTGAGATGGGTGAGCGCCACGATATTGACCTGGATCATCTCGGCTTCGTTGTTCCAGTCGGTCTGGAGGAACGGGCCGGTGCCGCCGAAGCCGGCATTGTTCACCAGCACATCGATGACAAAGCCTGCCTCCCGCAGCTCCTGGAAAAGTTCGACCGGCGCCGCCGGATGCGCCAGGTCCTTGGGCGAAATGCGCACGTCGATGCTGTAGCGCGACCGCAACTGGTCGCCGAGTTCGCGCAACGCGGCACGATTCCGCGCCACCAGCACCAGCCGGTAGCCATCGCGCGCAAAAAAGTGCGCCAGCTCCAGCCCGATACCGCTGGAGGCGCCGGTAATCAGCGCGGTCTTCGGAGCGAAGAAGGGATTGCTTGCACCCACGAATCAGTTATAGCGGATTTTCTGCCATTGCAGCAGCTCATCCGCAGCTGGCGGCCATGTCCCGGCAGTCGGCTGCGCTCACTTTCCCTGGGTTTGCGCCAGCTTCGATTGCAGGAAGGTCACAATTTCCCAGCGCTGGGTTGACGGCAGGCCGGCCCATGCCGGCATGCCGGAGCTGGGTTTGCCGTTGGTGATGAACCAGAACAACTCTCCCGGCTTGGCCTTGCGGACCTGGGGGGTATCGAGGGCCGGCGCCGGTCCCATGCCCTGAAGGTTCTTGCCGTGACATTGCGCACAGTTATGAGCGTAAGCTTTGCTTCCCGCGTCAGCCGCGCCGGCGCTGGTATAAGGGTTTTTCGTGGACGTGGCCGAAGACGGAGCATTATGAAACGTCGACTGCTCGGCAAAAGACGGAAGCCAGAAGATGATGGTCGCAAAGATCAGAGCCGCGGGTAGCAGAATAGCGCGATTACGATTGTGCAAGACCTGTCCTCCAAACAGGTTATTCTACCGGGCTTAACGGAAAACCGCGCGGGTTCGAAGCGGCGGTCTCTGGCGGTAAGCGCTGGCGGGGCGGCCTAATATTGACGCGAATCGTCGGCCCACCGGCAGATGGCATCGCGTTGCTGGCGGGTGGGTCGCGCAGCGCGATGAAGGAAGACGTATTTCCGATCGGGCATCTCGCCGTTGGTGAGCTGTTCGCAGATCTCCTCCAGGCGGTCTTCACGCTTTTCCGGCGAAAAGCGGCCCCATTCGGAGAAGTTCATCTTGTTGCGGCCCTGGTGAACATCGCTGGCGATCATCCACGACACCGGCGCGATGTAGCTGTACCACGGCCATTGCGTCTGGTTGGAATGGCAATTGGCGCAGGTGCCGCGAAAGACGCTTTCCACCTGCGGCGGCAGCTTCTCCCTGGCCTCGATGGTCTGCGATGGGTCGATCTGGGGGTTGCGCCGGTCCACCGGAATGAATTGCACTGCCACGAGCACGATGAGAGCCGCGAGGGCGATCTTCTTCAGCACAACTCTCCTTACTTCGACGCCTGCTCAACGTGCAGTGACTTGACGTACAGGATCACCTGCCAAATCTGCGGATCGCCCAGCTTCGACCACGACGGCATTCCGTAGCCCATGTTGCCGTTCACCAGCAGCCAATGCAGATCGCCGTCGGTCGCCTGCTGCTGGACGCGTTCGCTGCGCAGCGTTGGCCGCTTCTTGGTGCCCTCGGCATTCTCGCCGTGGCAATGCGCGCAATGATCATGAAAGACGCGCTGGCCGGCCAGCACGGCATCGGGTTGGCCTTGATAGGGATTGATTTTATCGCGATCGTGCGCCGGCACCTTGGCCAGCCACGCGCCGTTCGACGTCGCGAAGAGCGCCAGCGCCGGCGCCAGCAGCAGAAACGGCAGGAAGGCAAAAGTCCTTTTACGGCGAGTCATCTTATGGCCAGTCATCGGCTACCTGTGAAAGTGGCTGAAAACATCCTGGATCTCGTACGACATCGAGAAGCGAAATAAAAACGGAACGCTGTAGCCGTTCAGCCCAAACTGCGGCGACATTCCGATGGTCATGCCATTGGGCGCAGTCCAGTTGATGGTCGGCCCCAGATAATGCGAGGTCTGGGTGGTGCCGAAGCCATTGGTCGTGCCCAGTCCGCCGTACATCTCGGCGCCCGCCTGGAACTTCTCGCGGCAGAAGACACACTCCTGAGGATTGGCCGCCAGTTGCAGCGGACGGCTCACGCCCAGCGCATAGCCGAACTCCCAGAAATTATCGGAGAAGTCTTTCTCGGTAATGAAATTTTCGCTGAAGTTCCAGCCGTGAACGTCGCTGCCCAGGATCAGCTTCAGCTCCAGCTCGCGCTCGTGGTCCATGCGCGCCAGCCAGTTCGGCACCAGAAAATCGGGAGCGCCGTCGTGGCCAACGATCTCGCGCAGCGTCTTGTCGGCGCTGGTGTCTTCAAACTCGGCATACAGAACGGGATTCACGCGATGATCGCCGAACCAGGGACGAAAGCGGTTTTCCCAGCGAAACCCGGTGAAGATGGTGCTTTGATTGGAAGTGGCCTGGCCGTCGACGTAGAACTCCGAGGTCCACCAGGCCTTCATGCCATACTCCAACTCCATGTCTGAGCCGATGAAAGCGTCACCCCCTTTAGGATTGCCCACGACACTGAAGTTCTCAATGTCCAGGTTTCCGGGCTCTTCCATGTCCTGCGAATAGGTGACGAAATAGGGTCTCTCCTGAGCTGCAGCCAAAGAAAGGCCAAACAGTACGACGGCGAGGAGGCCAGCTGAAAAACTTGCGGAACTGGAGAGAAGCCATCGTGGAAGACTCATCAGCACTCCTGGCTGCCAAAAGAGGATTGACCGCTGCCGGGACAGCGCATATACTGTTCTTTAGTAAGTGCAACTGAGTTGCAACTGTAATACAAGTATTAAATCTTATGTTGCCCGCTCCGACAAGAGGGCAAGCCAGAATTTGTTGCAACCGCGTTGCATCTATCTGCAACTTAGAGGGAGTGCCTGATGCCGTTCCCGCAAACTGAAGCCCCGGGCGCATTGCAGACCGCGCTGTTAAGCCGCGGCATTCGCATGACCCGCCAGCGCCGCATCATCCTCGAAATCATCGAAACCGCCAGCCAGCATCTGGACGCGGCGCAGATCCTGCGCAAGGCGGTCAGGCTCGATCCCAACATCAATCGCGTGACCGTCTATCGCACCCTGGGCCTGCTGAAGCGTCACGGCCTGGTGGACGAACTCGACCTGTTGCACGTCAAAGGCGAAGGTCACTTCTACGAGCGGCGGCCACAGCGCGACCACATGCACATGACCTGCCTGCGTTGCGGCAAAGTGCAGGAGTTTGAGAGCGACCTGTTCGATCGCGTGAAAGGACAGGTGGAGCGCGATTGTCACTTTCACATCCTGGTGGCGCGGTTTGAGATTGGCGGCTACTGCGCAGCGTGCAGGAAGTAGAGTGCGGGCAGCGGGCGGGTTCAGGCCGGTAGCCGCGGTGTTGCCGCAAGCGCCTGGGACAAAACGGCGCTACTTCTATTTCGTCCGGATCTCCACACGCTTTTCGAGAATTGCATCGACCAACCCAGGAATGGTGTATTCGCTCGCTTCAATATCGACCGGCAAGCCGAATTCGCGCAGCGTCGCCGACGTCACCGGCCCAATCGATGCGGTGTGGATGCCATGTTGAAGTGCCGGCTTGCTGAGCGCGGCGCGCGCGCTACGCAAGCCCAGCAGCTCCACGAAATTGCGAACGGTCGAGGAACTGGTGAAAGTAATGGCGTGAGGTTTGCGCTTCGGATTGGCCAACACGGAACGGAGGCGAGCCGCCGCCGACTGCGGTATCACGGTTTCGTAAGCCTCGACCACATCAACCTGCGCGCCGGCATTTCGCAGCTCCCGGGGAATGACGTCGCGCGCGACTTTGGCGCGCACCAGCAAAACGCGTTTGTTCTTCACGCGGCGGCGCAGCGCAGTTACCACCGATTCGGCCACGTATTCCTTAGGCGTGACCGTCACCGCCAGGCCGCGCCCTTCGATCGCTTTTTTCGTCGCCGGTCCGATGGCGGCGATCTTCAGGTGGGCGAGCGCCGGGCGTTCGATTCGGTTCTTTGCCAGCCGGGCAAAAAGCGCCTCTACGCCGTTCACGCTGGTGAGGATCAGCCAATCGTAGGTTGCAAAATGGCGAAGCGCGGCATCGAGCGGACGGTAGGAACTGGGCTTGCGAATCTCGATGAAGGGAATTTCGATGACGTCGCATCCGAGTTCTCGTAATGCCGAAGAAAGTGCGCCCGCCTGCTTCTTCGCACGCGAAACCAGAACGCGGCAGCCTCTCAGGGAATCGCGCGCAGCGAGTTGTTGAGGGCTCTTCGGCAATGTAGGGGTCCTTCGAGTTCGGAGCCGCAAACCCCGCGTCTCCTCCGCTCAGGATGATAACCGGAAGCTCTGATTAAGCAGACCCGGGTCCCTCAGCGGCTAAAGCCGCAATGGTTTGCGACGCTTACGGACGGCCGGAAGGCCGTCCCCTTCAAAGATCTCACTCAATCAGGTCTCCAAAGGCATTACTTTTTGGCCGACGAATGGCTACTTGCAACTGCTTTTCATGGTTGTTGTGGTGCTGCCGCGGCTCCGCCATACACCTCTTCCAAAATCCTGTTTGCTCCTCGCTGCAACAAAGTCTCGCCAACCTGCTCGCCCAGAGCGACGGGATCCTCTCCATTCTGGGTTTCACGTAAGATCGTCGATCCATCCGGCCTGGCGACAATGGCGGTGACGTGCAAAGAGCCGTTCCGGATTTCGGCGAAGGCGCCGATCGGGACCTGGCATCCGCCGCCGAGTTTGTTCAGCACGGTGCGCTCGCAGGTGGTGGTTGCCCGGGCGGCGGCATCGTCGAGAAACTCCAGAAGGGACCGCATCTTGATATCGCCGGCACGAATCTCGATGCCCAGCGCGCCCTGCCCGGCGGCGGGACACATGAATTCCTCCGACAGAGTTTCTTTCACCAGCTCGGTTTTTCCGAGCCGCGTCAGCCCGGCGGCGGCAAGGATGATGGCGTCATATTCGCCCTGCTCCAGCTTGCGGACGCGGGTATCGACGTTGCCGCGCAGAGGATGGATCTCGAGATCGGACCGCGACACCTTAAGTTGTGCCTGCCGCCGCAGGCTGCTGGTGCCCACGCGCGCCCCTTTGGGCAGCGCCTGCACGCCGGCATACTTCGCGGAGAGAAACACGTCGCGCGGGTTCACGCGGGTGGTGATGGCGACCAACTCGAAGCCCGGAGGGAGTTCTGTCGGCAGGTCTTTCAGGCTGTGCACCGCCAGGTCCACGCGCCGCGCCGCCAGCGCCTCCTCGATTTCCTTGGTGAACATGCCCTTGGTGCCGACGTTGGCCAGAGCCACGTCGGTGATTTTGTCGCCGGTGGTTTTGATGATCTCGATTTCGACCTGATGTCCCTGGTCGCGCAGCAGTTCCGAGATGTGATTGGCCTGCCACAGGGCGAGTTGCGAGCCGCGAGAACCGATCCGGAGCCGTGCCATCAGTGAGACGCTCCGCGCTTGCCGGCTGCCGCCACGTTGGCTTCTTCATGATTGCGCACCAGCGTTGGCTTGGCATCGTGCAATCCGAACAGCCGCCGCACCAGATCGATGACCGTCGTCACCTCCGACGATTCGCGGGCTGCGCTTTTAAGGGTTGTGATAGGTGTGTGCATGATCTTGTTGATGATGCCGCGGGTCATCGTCTCCACGGCAAGCTCCTGCTCCGGCGTCAGCGTGCCCAGCCGGCCGCGTACGCGGTCGATCTCCGCCTGGCGGACGGTTTCCAGATGCTCCTGCAGGGAGACGATCGTGGGTACGACGTCGAGGGTCTGCAGCCGCGCCTGAAATTTTTCCACTTCCACCTGCACGATGGCCTCAGCGTGCTCGGCTTCAACGTGCCGGTCGGCGACGTGCGACGAGACCACCTGCTGCAGATCGTCAATGTCGTAAACGAAGATGCCGTCCAGCTTGTTCATCTCCGGATCGACATCGCGAGGTACGGCAATATCGATGAAGAACATGGGACGATTGCGGCGGCGGGTGAGGAAACGCTCGCCGTGTTCTTTGTGGAAGATGGTGTGCGGCGCGCCGGTGGAGCTGATGACGATGTCGGCGCGCGGTACGGTCTCGTAGAGTTGGTCGAAGACTAAGGCTTCACCGTTGAACTTCTTGGCCAGCGCGACCGCGCGATCATAGGTGCGGTTGGCAACGTAAATCGGTTTGGCGCCGTGGGCCAGCAGATGACGGGCAGCCAGCTCCGACATCTTGCCGGCGCCCACCAGATACACGCTCTTGCCCTCGAGGTTGCCGAAGATCTTCTTGGCGAGGTCGACCGCGACCGACGCTACCGAGACCGCGGAGGTCGCCACGGCAGTTTCGTTGCGGACGCGCTTGGCGACTGCGAAAGCGCGGGTAAGCAGGGCATCCAGATGCGAATTCACCGCGCCGACCGCGCGCGCGGTTGCGTACGCTTCCTTCACCTGGCCGAGAATCTGCGGCTCGCCGACCACCATGGAATCAAGACTGGAGGCGACGCGGAAGACGTGCCGCACCGCGTCATTGTCGTGATACTCGTACAGGTATTGGCGGTAGGGAGCAGGATCGACGCCGAAACACTGGCGGAAGAAGCCGTCGCACCCGGCATGGCTGTCGCTGGTGCGCGCCAGCAGCTCCACGCGATTACAGGTCGAGACGATCATCGCCTCTTCGACGCCAGGAAGCGCCGCCAGGCTGCGCACCGCTTCCGGCAGGCGCGCCTCGGGAATCGCGAACTGCTCGCGCACGTCCACCGGAGCCGTTCGATGATTCACGCCGATGAGGACGAAGTTCATGAGGGAATGAACCTGTGAACGCGGCTGAAATTGTTCGCTGCCCAGGCGCAAATTGCGATTACAAATGCGAAGGTCGCCAGAAACGCCGCGCGGCGGCCGCGCCATCCCGAACTCCAGCGCGTGTACAGCAGCAGCATGTACACCGCCCACATGATGAACGACAGCAGAATCTTGGGATCGGTAAAGAACATCGGCCCGTACTTCTCGATCGCCAGCACCGAGCCGGTCACGATTCCGAAGGTCATGAAGGGAAAGCCGAAGAGCAGCGCGCGGTAGCCGATGTCATCGATGGTTTGCAGCGGCGGCAGCCATGTCAGCAGGGTCGTCGGCTTCTTGGATTTGAGCGAGCGTTCCTGCACCAGGTACAACAGGCTGGCGCCGAAGCTGAGAAACAGCCCGGCATATCCGGTGAAGATCAGCACCACGTGTACGAAGATCCAGCCGTTGCGCAGCAGCGGCGAGGTAAGCGCCACCGGCTGCTGTCCCACGGCCGAGGTGAAGGTCAGAACGAAAACGATGGGAAAGATAACAATGCCCGGGGTGGTAGTGCGATAGCCCACGAAGAATACGAAGAAGACCACCATGGCCAGGAAGGCCAGCAGCGATTCCGAATAGTGAATGGAAACCAGCGAGATGTGACCGACCAGCACCGTGGCTTCCACCAGCGAGACAAAGTGGAAGATGAGGCCCAACCCGACTGCCGGCTCAACCACCTTGGCGAGCAGGTTGCCGCGCTTGCTGAGCAACAAGAGCGAATAGACCAGCCCCACGGCATAGCATGCGACCGCGACTCGAAGCCAAATTAGCGGCATAAACCCCAGGGGCGAAACGGCTGTTCTCGCCCGTTCTGCTAATCAGTATATCGGGAGCGGAATGGGGGCCGAGTATTTACGTCACTCGCAGGTGTGATTAGCGTCACAAGGTGACTGCAGCCGGTTTGCCAGCGCCCTAACTTGTGATCCTGCATCACCGTTTTTCCGGCTGCAGATCACCGACAGCGGTACACTCGGATGCCACCATAGCTTCGGCATGATGATCCCCGCGATTTTCGTCGCACTCCTGTTTCTCTATGCGCTTTTTTCCGAGCGGGTGCAGCATACCCCTATCACCGCTCCGATTCTGTTCACGGCGCTGGGAATGGGGATGTCACCGGCGTGGTTCGCGCTTACCCAAGCGGGGGTGAATGCCGGCGTGTTTCTCCGGCTGGCGGAAATCGGGCTGGTGCTGCTGCTGTTCACCGATGCCAGCCGCACCGATCTGAAGCTGCTGCGCAGCATACGGAGCCTGCCCGTACGCTTGCTGAGCGTCGGCATGCTGCTGACGATCGTTGCCGGCCTGCTCCTCGCTCGCCTGGTGTTCCCCTCACTCTCGCTGTGGGAGGCCGGAATTCTGGCCGTCATCCTGGCCCCGACGGACGCAGGCCTGGGCCAAGTCATTGTGAACAGCCCGCGGGTGCCAATGCGCGTGCGCCAGGCGCTCAATGTCGAGGCCGGGCTGAATGACGGACTCTCGGTTCCCTTTCTGCTCTTCTTCATGGCCCTGGCTGCCGCCCGGATCGAGGGTGGCGCATCGAGTTTGCTGCAGTTCATCGGCGAACAACTGGGACTGGGCGCGGTGGTTGGGATTGCCATAGGTCTTATTGGCGGATGGTTGTTGCGCGCGGCATCGCGCCGCGGATGGATGGCCGCTTCGTTTCAGCAGATTGCCGTGGTGACCCTGCCATTGCTCTGCCTGCTCGTCTCCGAGATGGCCGACGCCAGCATGTTCATCGCTTCCTTCGTTGCCGGGCTCGCCGTGCAGATTTCGTTCCCGGAAGCCGGCAAGCACAGCGTCGAGTTTGCCGAGGAATGGGGCCAGCTCTTCAACCTGATTGTCTTTTGCCTGTTCGGCATGATCGTGGTTCGCGATTGGCCGCAGTTCAAGCCGGTCTTCTGGATTTATGCCGGCTTGAGCCTCACTGTGGTGAGAATGCTGCCGGTCGCGGTTTCGCTGCTCGGCACAAGGCTGAGTGCGGCGAGCGCATTGTTCATGGGGTGGTTTGGGCCGCGAGGTCTCGCCTCCATCGTCCTCGGGTTGGTCTACCTTGAGCAGGAACTGCGGCTGCCGGGAGAAGCGACGATTCGATCGGCAGTGATCGTGACCGTTGCGCTGAGCATCTTTGCACACGGCCTGAGCGCCGTCCCGGGAATCAGTATCTATGCTCGCCGGGTGGCCGGGCTGGACGCTTCCGCTCCCGAGCGCCAGGGCGATGAAATCGATTTAACGCGGGCCGTTCGCGGTTGAAGGTCTATAGTGTGGGATTCCGGGCCGAACCTGATCTCCTGCAACCCATGCTGCCCTTAGAGGTGCGGTGAGCTGACCTTCCGGCTCGGCGGAGGTGAGCGTGCCACTGTTCACGGTTTTCTTGCTGCAGATGCGCGACGACGTGATTCCCTTCGAAGTGATCGGCCTGGGCGCGATCATGCTGGTCATCATTACGCTGATTCATGGCGCCGGGCTGGACCGCATCGTCAGCTTCTACAAGAGGAGATCGGACAAACTGCGAGAGCGGCGCCGGCATCCACGCATGGCGGCGTTGGCATTCGCCGGCTCTATCCTGCTCATGCTGTTTCTGCACTTGACGGAGATCGCCATTTGGGGGATAACGCTGCACCGGATACACCTGGTCCCGAACCTTCGCGATGCCGTCTATTTTGCTGCTAATACCTACACGACGCTGGGCATGGGGCCCATGTCCCTGCCGCACTCCTGGCGGGAGTTGAGCCCGATGATCGCCATCGCCGGGCTGTTCACCTTTGCCTGGACAACCAGTGAAATGTTCAATTTAGTCGGCGACCAGCACAGCCTGGTGGCCGATTTGTCGGTCAAACGCCGCGAACGCATGGCCGCCGCAGCCAAGTGATGGCGATGCGCGATTCCAGCGATCGCCCTAGCTGGGATAGTGGAAATGCACGATGTGCTGCGAGGCAATGTTAATCCCGTCGCGGGTGGCGGGATGGAAGCGCCAGTGGGGAAGGACTTCCAGCACCTTCTGCTCGATGCCGTACCCGATGCCCTGAAGCAGCTTGGTATCCACAACATTGCCTTGCGGATCGATCGTGACCTCGACGATCACATCGCCCTGCACACCTGAAGGCAGATCGGCCCGCGAAACGGGAGGGTCAGGATAGACGACGGGAAACGCGGGCATGACCTCATCGCCGGTCATGGGTGAACCGGGAACGCGGCCGAAGGGTGAGCCGCCGCGAGCCGTCTGCTCCGGTGCGTTGGGTGCTGTCACCGCCGCATCCTGCTCGGGCTTGGGGTGTGGCTTCGGCGGAGCCGGCTTCTGGCGTATCGCCGCGCGAAGCTCGACCTTCGGTCTTTCCTGCGCGAGCTGCGTCTGCTCCGGGCCAACCGGTGCGATGTATGTGATGGTCTCCGAGCCGGAGGAATGGGGAATTCCGAGATCCACTTCCGAAGGGGTTACGAAGCTGGGCGCTGCGCGATGAATGAGGACCAGTAGCAGGGCCAGGTGGACAGCGCAGGACACAACCATGCCTGGACTCCATTGCTCACGAGCCGGCCGAGGCAGTCCTTCAAACATCGCCATCTCACCCGACTTCATTATCGGCGGAACCCGGTCCGACTGTACAGGAGAGCAACTGGCATTCGTCTCATTCGGGCTATCAGGATGCACTGCCCCGTCCTGGGTAGAACGGGGCATGACCCAATAGGGTTGCGCCTTGCTAATAGGCGAAGTAGGGCCCCGTTCCTCCGGGCGTGCTCATGGTGTCAATCGCGGTAAGCACATCGCGTCCAAAGAAAAACGGCAGACCCCAGTCGAAGACCCCCGTGTTAGGACCGCTCAAGGTGCTGAACGCAGTATTGCCGGTGTTGAACAAATTGTTTGCGTTTTCGATGCTGAAGTTGACAGTGATCGGCGAGCCGCTCGTGCCGCTATTGGTCTGGCCCTGATTCTGCGCGGTCAGACTCTCCGGCGTGGTACTCGGGCAATACCAGCTGGAAGCGCCCATATACCCCGTACAGGTCGGTATGCCCGTGGTGTTGGTATCGAGGAAGAACAATCCATTCGATCCGCTATCGATAAAGCTCTGCGGATAGGCGGTATTGCTGTAGTAAGTGATGAAGTCGCCGGCGTTGTTGCCCTGGTCAGGTATCGGATAAACGGTCGCGCCGTTTAATCCGTTGTTGGATTGGGTGCCGATACCGAAGATGAGCCAGCCATTCAGATTGGTGGTGCCGCCATAGGGAACCGCCGGGAATCCTATGGCAACTCCATTATTGTCGGCCGCGAAGGCGGTGACCGGATTCGGCAGCTGCTGGGCCAGCGGAACATAGGTTGGCGAGCAACTGTTCGACGGGCAGAGGTAATACAAGTCCGGAAGCTGATTATTGAGATTGGTGCAGCCCAAGCCGCAATCCTGCTGGAAGGGTCCGACGCCGAGGATCGCATTGGCCCCGAAGTCGCTGACGCTGCCTCCTTCGTCCGGGCCCGAGGTCTGGCTGGAGCAACTCGAGGGAACGGGCGGCGAGCTGGTCGAAGGAATCATGACCTGAACGGGGACATTCGATGCGGTTTCTCCCGCAACCGTGATGTCGGCCGTAGATACTGGTCCCCAGACATAACCGTCTTCAAACACCAGACATTCGTTCAGGGGATTTCCGTCCACCAACTCCTGCGGCAACGAAAGAGTAAGCACGCTGGAAAGAACGCGGAAACCCTCCGAGCCGGTATCGATCTGCACATGATCGATGGTCTGGCAGGTTTGCGTGCCGTGCACGCAAATGGTGACTGTGACGTAGCCGATATTGGTCTCACCACCCGATCCGGCAGGGCCGTCGTCCACAATTAGCGACGCTACATTCGGCCCACTTGGCGGCGGATTTACCGTAACCGTGGCTGTGCCGGTGACGCTGCTGGTTTGGGTCGAGGTAGCGGTCACGGTCACGGTTTGCGGGGCCGTCACTGTCGGCACGGTGAGCACGGCGGAGGAGCCGATGCTCCCGGCGTTCGAGGTCCAATTGACCGAGGTGCTGAAGTTGCCGGTGCCGCTGACGGTCGCCGAGCATTGGCTGATCTGCCCCGAATAGACGGTGGAAGGCGTGCAACTCGCCATCACCGAGGTAACCGTGGACGTATTGGAAGAGGTACCGCTACCACCGCACGCTGCCATCCAAATGACGGTTAAGACGATCAACAAGAGTGCAAGTTTGCGCACGGGTTCCTCCTTAGCGGATCTGGCTGGTCTGTACACCTTCCGGGACGAGCGCGGGAACATAAGCCAATCCATGGAAGCTGCGGGAATGGCCACTCTGCACCACCACCAGGGTAGAAGTCTGGATCACGATCGGACCGCGGCGATGCGGCGTGTGCTCGCTCTGCGCCAGAGACTTCTGCTGTGCGACCGCATCCTGCGCCTGCTGATAATACGGTCCGAGCAGTTGCTGAAGATCCGGCGGAAATTGCCCTTCCCACGCGACGCCGAAGACAGCGCCGGATGGCGAGACGAACTCTCGCACCTTGGCGCCGGAGGACATCGTGATCTCGTGCATGACGTAGGTGGAATGATCGACGCTGCTGAGTGCGCCCTTCATGCGGGCCTGATCGCTCAGCACCGAGGCGGCGTTATCGCCCAGCACGGCGAAGGCCGGCATGCTGAATGCTGCGAGAAGCGTCCCAAAGAGGAGAAAATTTAGCGCACTCCACTTACCAGTAAGCTGTTTCATCGCGTTGCCCTTTCGCAATCGTTGCGTGGCATGTTTGTAATTCGGCGTAGCGGCGTTCGAAGTTCCCGAATCCGGGTCGAGCTGGTGAACAACTGCTCTGTTTAAACTCCGTCCGTCGAGCATTGTTGCGGGCCGGCGAGGTTTCGTCTCACCAGATCGCGCCGAGAGCAACTTTCCTCATCCATTCTGAGAGCGATAGAATGGCCAGTGGGGTTGCAAGCTGCTACTTTGCTATGTCGTTAACCAAGGCACAAGCGCTGGAGATGTATCGCTCCGATGACCTGATCGGCATTGGCATGGAAGCCGATGCTGTACGGCGCCAACTTCATCCCGAGGGCGTCGTCACCTACATCATCGATCGCAATATCAACTACACCAACTTCTGCACGGAATATTGTACCTTCTGTGCGTTCTATCGGCCGCTGAAGGGCAAGCTGGCGAAGGAAGGGTACATCCTCGACTTCGACACCATTTATGACAAGGTGCAGGAGACCGTGGAATTAGGCGGGACCGGCGTTCTCTTGCAGGGTGGACTGCATCCCGATCTGAAGATCGAGTGGTACGAGGCCATGCTGCGCGGCCTGAAGCAGCGCTTCCCCCAGGTGCATCTGCATTGCTTCTCGGCGTCGGAGGTCATCTGCATCGCCGAGGTCAGCGGGCTGAGCATCGAAGACACCATCAAGCGGCTGCGCGATGCCGGTCTGGATTCCATTCCCGGCGGCGGCGCTGAGATTCTCGACGATGAAGTGCGCTACAAGATTGCGCGCCTGAAATGCCTGACGAACGACTGGCTGAACGTGCATCGCACCGCGCACAAACTCGGCATGCGAACGACGGCGACCATGATGTTCGGCGTCGGCGAGAACTACGAACATCGTATTAACCATTTTCAGGCAATCTATGATTTGCAGGAAGAAACCGGCGGATTCACCGCATTCATTCCGTGGTCATTCCAGCCGCAGAACACGGCGCTCGGCGGCCGGGGATGGGATGAAGCGACGGCGGTTGAATATCTGAAGACGCTGGCGATCGCGCGCCTCTTCCTCAGTAACTTCAAAAATGTGCAGTCAAGCTGGGTCACGCAGGGACTGAAGGTCTGCCAGACAGGGCTGCGCTTCGGCGGCAACGATGTGGGATCGGTAATGATCGAGGAGAACGTCGTGCGCGCTGCCGGGGTCCGCAACTGCACCACCGAAGAAGAGCTGCGGCGTATCATCCGCGACGCCGGCTTCCGCCCTGCGCAGCGTGATACGTTGTACACGAAGTATTTCTTGAATTAACGCGTTCGCAATTCGCCAGAACGCTACCTCATTTCGTGTCATCCGACGCAAGCGGAAATCATTGACTCCGTCAATAGGCCGGTCGTAACCTGCCCTCAATAATCTCCAGTTTGCTAAGGACAGTGCTTATGGCCAGCATCGTCATCAGGGTGTTGTTAGCTTTCGCGGCTGCTCAAGCGTTTGCCCAAAGCAACCTGCTGCAGATTACTTCTCCAGCCAGCGGCACCATGGTCTATCCGGGACAGACGATTGTCATTTCGGTGAAGGCAGACCCGTCGGTTTCCAACGTGGCGATTATCGGGCAGGATCCGCTGGGCTTCTCGCAGAAAACGAACGGAGAGCCATTGCAGTTTGAACTGGCAATTCCGTTGAAGACCACGGTCGGCAAGTACGACGTGAGCGCGACGGGAGTCGGATCGAATCGCTCGCTTGTGACTTCTCCGCCAATTTCACTTCAAGTCGAGAATCCTAAGACGCAGTTCCAAATAAGAACGCAGCCTTCGCTGTTGCGATTCAGGAAACCCGGGGAAATCGTACCCCTGCATGTGATTGGAACTTTCCCCGACGGCTCACAACAAGACGTCACCCACTCCGTGCAGGTTCACTTCGCGTCAGAAAACCCACAGGTGGTAACTGTCGACACAGATGGGATCGTGAGAGCAACAGGATTCGGCAGCACTCATATTCTCGTCAGCAATCTGAGCAATTCTCGATACCTGGTTTCTACGAAAGTAGGCCAACTGGCCGAAATGAATAATGTGGGCCTGGGCGCCATGTTGACGGGAAGCTCACAAACCTTCCGGTGGAACGGCAGCAATGAGGGGACGGCTTATCGGATCGATGTAGGCAGCACAAAGGGCGGTCATGAATACTATCAGTCGGGCAGCTTACCGAAAACGACGCTGTCCCAGACCGTCAACGATTTACCCACTGACGGCAGCAGAATCTATGTCACCCTGTGCTCCCTGATGAACGACACCTGGGGATGTAACGAGTACTTCTACGATGCCTACGCTCCGGGACGGATAAACGGCGGGGTCATCTCACCCGCTGCACCGGCACGGTAGCGCGGTGAGCGGCTACCGGTTTTGTGCCCAGGGCAGAACCGCAGATCCTTCGGCTCCGGCACGCTAAATCGGCGGGCCTTCGCTCAAGAACAGCATGTAAGGAAAAACGATTCTCAGGGGAACTGCACTCTGGCGAAGCGCGAAAAGCCAAGGGCGAAAAGCGGCCTTACCGCAACGTGCCTACCTTATCCATCGGCCAGTAACCAAACACAGCTTTACCGTAAATGAAGCTTTCGTCCACCGGGCCGAAGTCACGGCTGTCGTTGGAGAGATTGCGATGATCGCCCAGCACGAAGTAGCTGTGCGGCGGCACGATGATTTCCGGATAGGAGCGAACATCTTCGTACATGCGCGGAACGTAGTCCTCGCGCAGACGATGTCCGTTCACAAAAACCACCCCCGCCTCGATTTCGACGCGATCGCCGGCGACCGCAATCACGCGCTTGATATAGCTCTTGGAAGGATCGCGCGGATAGCGGAAGACGATCACATCGCCGCGCTCGATCGGCTCCAGCTTGTAGACGAACTTGTTGATGAAGACGCGCTCCTGATCTTCGAGCGTCGGCATCATGCTGGTGCCTTCCACCTTCACCGGCTGGTAGAGAAAAATGATGAAGAAGGCGGAAACCGCAAGCGAGATGAACACATCCCGCACCCAACCCGAGAAGGCCGATTTGTGTC
>Ga0335073_10003356_pt1 | contig 22261 bp, 23 predicted proteins | sample Lox_Sample_22_FD_207093 | JGI IMG/M metagenome (GOLD analysis project Ga0335073, IMG submission 207093) | Soil microbial communities from Loxahatchee National Wildlife Refuge, Florida, United States - Lox_Sample_2.2 | ecosystem: Environmental > Terrestrial > Soil > Wetlands | place: USA... | reverse complement strand
TCGGCGTCAGCGGCAGCCCCCTCGCCGACATCATCGCTGGCGCTGAGTGCTGGAATCGGGAGGTCATCCGCACGCTCGGCGAGCCGCTGCAGCCGCCCGGCAGCGGAACCGCCGTGCTGCGCGGGAACCTGTGCCCGGACGGCGCCGTGATCAAGCAGTCAGCGGCCTCGCCGCAGCTGCTGAAGCACCGGGGCCAGGCCCTGGTCTTCGACTCGATCGAGGAGTATCACGCGGCCGCGACAGACCCAGAGCTGCCTGCTGATGAGTCGACTGTCCTGGTGGTGCGCGGCGCGGGCCCGAAGGGTTACCCGGGCATGCCCGAGGTCGGCAACTTCGTATTGCCGAGCAAGCTCCTTGACCGTGGCGTGACCGACATGGTCCGGATCTCGGATGCCCGGATGAGCGGCACCGGGTTTGGCACCGTGGTGCTGCACGTCGCGCCGGAAGCCGCGGCTGGCGGCCCGCTCGGCCTCGTCCGCACCGGCGACTGGATCGAGCTGGACGTGCCCGGGCGCATGCTCACTGTCGACGTCAGCGACGACGAGCTGGCGCGGCGCCGAGCCGAGTGGCAGCCGCCGGAAGCAGCGTTCAGCCGCGGCTATGCCCGCCTGTATGTGGACCACGTGCAGCAGGCCAGCCAGGGGGCAGACCTCGATTTCCTGCGCGGCGCGAGCGGTGCGGCCGTCCCGCGGGACAATCACTAGCCCCCGGCCATGGGACAATGTCGCCTGTGCAGGACGAGGCGCGGCACGTCGAGGTCAACGGCCAGGAGGCTGATGACGAGGCGCTAGCCCTGCTTGATCATGAGGGCTGGGGGCACTTCACGGCCATGCAGGTGCGCGATGGCTGCACTCGCGGCCTTCAGCTGCACCTTAGGCGGCTGGACGCGGCGCAGCGCGACATCTACGGCAAGCCGCTCGATGGCGAGCTAGTCCGCGCCTGCATCCGGCACGCGCTCAGCGGCCGGGCTCAGGCGAGCGTGCGCGTGTATGGCTACTGGGCCGGGCTGATCGTGACGGTCCGCGGGCCGCAGCAGATGCTGAGCCGCCCGTACTCGATGACGGCTCAGCATTTCCAGCGCCCGCTCGCCCGGCTTAAGCATGTGGGCAGCTGGGGACAGGGCAGATTCCATGAACTCGCGTTGGCCGCAGGCTTTGACGAGGGCCTGTTCGTCGATGAGACCGGCAGGATCTCCGAGGGCAACATCACCAACGTCGGATTCTGGCGGGACGGCCGCGTCATCTGGCCGGAGGCTCCCAAACTCGATGGCATCACCATGCTGGTCCTGCAGCGAGAGCTCACGGCGTGCGGCATTCCGCAGGCCGAGGCGGTCGTGCGCGTCCAGGATCTTGCCTCTTACGGCGGCATGATCCTGTGCAACTCGCACGGCTGGGCCCGCGTCGGCCGGGTTGACGAGACGCAGATCCCGGCGGGCGACGAATTCACCGCAGCGATCTCGGCTGCGTACGACAACTGCCCGCGCGAGCAGATCTAGCCGTCTCGCCCTACTGGAGCCCGGCGCGGACTGAGGTGATGCGCTGGGTGTTGAAGCCGAGCCAGTGCATCCGGCCCACGTAGCGCGCGTGCTCCACCTTGAGGCACCGGTCCATGATCACCGTCACGCCGCCCTCCTCGGCGATGCGGGCGCCTTCGGCGTTGATCACGCCGAACTGGCACCAGAGCGTCCCGGCATGGATGGCGACGGCTTCCTTCGCGATACCTGGGAGGGCATCCGGCACGCGGAAGACATTCACGATGTCAACCGGAACGGGCACCTCGGACAGGCTCGGGTAGCACGTCTCGCCGAGGATCTCCGTCTCGCGGGGATTCACCGGGATCACTCGGTAGCCGTGCCGCTTCAGGTAGTACCCGACGAAATAGCTGGCCCGCAGCTCGCTGGCCGACAGGCCCACGACCGCGATCGTGCTGGCGGTGTGGAGTACCCGCTGGATCGTCAGCGGATCCTGGTAACGGCTGAGATCGGTCATGCCGTCGTTACCTTCCCTCCCACAGTCGCAGCGACGGACGCGAAGCCCTGTTCCAGATCCCAGATCAGGTCCTCGACCGACTCGGTACCGACGGAGAGCCGTACCGTCCCTGGCCCGACCCCGGCTGCCCGCAGCTCGTCGTCGCTCAGCTGGCGGTGTGTCGTGCTGCCCGGGTGGATGATCAGGCTCTTTGCGTCGCCGACGTTGGCGAGATGCGACCACAGCGTCACACCGCGGATGAGACCCTGCCCGCCGGCCCGGCCGCCGGCGCAGTCGAACGAGAACACCGCGCCGGCTCCGCGCGGCAGGTACTTCTCCACGAGCGGCCGGTACTTACTCGACGGCAGGCCCGGGTAGGTCACGTTGGACGCCAGCTCGTGCGCCTCAAGGAACGCCGCCACGGCCAGGGCGTTCTCGACATGGCGCTCCATCCGCAGCGACAGCGTCTCGAGCCCCTGCAGGAACAGGAAGGCATTGAACGGCGAGAGGGCCGCGCCGAGATCGCGCAAGGTCTCAGCCCGGAGCTTCATGAGGTAGCCGTACATCCCGAACGTCTCATGGAACTGCAGGCCGTGGTAGGCGGGCGAGGGATCCGCGACCACCGGGAACCGGCCGTTGGACCAGTTGAACGTGCCGGCCTCGACGACGAGGCCGCCGATGCTCGTGCCGTGACCGCCGATGAACTTGGTCGCCGAGTGGATGACGATATCGGCGCCCCAGTCGATCGGGCGGCACAGGTACGGCGTCGCGAACGTGTTGTCCACGATCAGCGGCAGCTCGTGCTCGTGCGCGATGGCCGACAGCGCCTCGATATCCAGCACGTTCCCGCCGGGATTGCCGATCGTCTCGCCGAAGAATGCCTTGGTGTTGGCCTGGACGGCCTTACTCCACTCCTCCGGCTCGTCGGGATCGACCCAGGTGAGCTCGACGTTCATCTTGCGGAGCAGGTGCTTCAGCTGGTTCACGGTCCCGCCGTAGAGCGCGGAGGACGAGACGACGTGATCCCCCGGCTGCAGCAGCGTGAAGAGAGCGGCGGCCTGCGCGGCGATCCCGCTGGCGAACGCTACCGCGCCGGCACCACCCTCGAGGTTGGCCACTCGCTCCTCGAACACCGCGACAGTCGGGTTCATGATGCGCGAGTAGGTGTTCCCGTACTCCTGCAGGTTGAAGTAGGCCGCTGCGGACTCGGGGTCCTCGAATACATAGCTGGTCGTCTGGAAGATCGGCACGGCGCGTGCGCCCGTGTTCGGGTCGGGCCGCTGGCCGGCGTGCAGTTGCCGGGTCTCGAAGCCAAACTCGCGGGCTTCCTCGGCACGGGACGGCGTACCGGTCACGATGCCCTCCTCCTCCTCAACGTCACTCACCGTCACTCAACCTGACTTCACCAGCCGGGTCGCCCGCCAGGAAGCGCCGGATCATCGGCGTCTGCCGCGCTTCCTCCAGCAGGAAGCAGTCGTGCCCGTACGGCGCCTCGATCACCTGGAGCTCGACCGGCTTGCCGAGAGCCCGCAGCGCCTCATCGATCTCGCTGGAGGCAGACGGAGGGTACAGCCAGTCGGAGCTGAAGGCGATCAGCAGGGTCCTGGCGGAGACGGTCTCGAGCGCCCGCACGAGCGATCCGCTGCCGTACTGCCTGGCGAGATCAAAATAGGTCAGCGCACGGGAGGTATACAGGTAGGTGTTGGCATCGAACCGCCGGACGAACGACTCGGCCTGGTGGCGCAGGTAGCTCTCGACCTGGAACTCCGGCTCGGTGATCGTGTAGCGGATGTCGTCAGCGAACTGCAGCCGCCGGCCGAACTTGTCCCCCAGCGCCTGGGCGGAGAGATAGGTGATGTGCCCGACCATCCGGGCCACGCCCATGCCGGCCTCCGGCGCGCGGCCCGTGCCGTAGTAGCGGCCGCCCTGCCAGGCCGGATCGCGCATGATCGCGTCACGCGCGATCGAGTTCCAGGCCACGCCCTGCGGCTGAAGAGCGTGCGTGCTGGCGATGGCCACGATGGAATCGACCTGCTCGGGGAACAGGATCGCCCACTCGAACGCCTGCATGCCGCCCAGTGAGCCGCCCGCTACTGCCGCCAGGCGCTCAATGCCGAGCTGCGTGAGGAACGCCCGTTCCGTCCGGACCATATCCGCCACGGTGATCACCGGGAAGTCGGGCCCGTAGGGCCTGCCGGTCGCCGGGTCGATTGAGGACGGCCCCGTCGTCCCGCGGCAACCGCCCAGCAGGTTCGTGGACACGACGAAGAAGCGGTCGGTATCGAACGCCTTGCCAGGGCCGATCATCCCGTCCCACCAGCCGAGCCCCTTGCCGGCGACGCCGTCGCGGTCCTCGGCCCCGAAGCCATCGCGGGTGCCCTCCTCGGGCGGGGCCTTCGCGAAGCCGGCCGCATGGGCGTCGCCGCTCAGCGCGTGGCACACCAGAATGACGTTGTCTCGGCTGGGCGAGAGCTCGCCGTAGGTCTCGTACGCGACCCGGACCGGAAACAGGCTCTGCCCGCAGTCAAGCTGCACGGGCCCGGGAAGGTCGAGGTACTGCGTTTCGACGGTGCCGACCGAACCGGCCGCGAGCGCCGAGGCTGGCTCTGCCATGGGGGCTATGTTAGCTTGCGTCGCGTAGTATATTCTCAAGCACTCTTATAGGGATTCTGGGTGGGGAGAGGGAAATCACATGACCACGGTCACCAACGGCGTCAACGTACAGGCGCTGCTCGACGCGCGCGAAGTGCTCAAGGGTGCGCCTGAGGCTGCGCAGTTCACCTGGCGGGCATCCGCCAAGTGGAACAACGGCGTCCACAGCACGATCAAGGTCCAGAGCTTCTTCGGCCTCGGCCAGGAGCAGAGCCACAAGCAGGAGTCGGTGTTCGAAGCCGACCACCCTGAGGTCTTCGCGGCCGAGGACAACGGCATCACGCCGATCGAGTACCTCATCGTCGGCCTGGCCAGCTGCCTGAGCGCGGGCGTTGCGTCGGTCGCGGAGAATCGCGGCATCCAGCTGCGCTCGGTCGAGGCGACGGTGGAGGGCGCGCACGACATCCGCGGCATCCTCGGCGCCGACAGCGACGTCCGCAACGGCTTCAACGACATCAAGGTGACCTTCAACATCGATGCGGATGCGTCCAGGCAGGAGATCGAGGCGCTGGTGGCTCAGTCGCAGAAGCGGTCCGCCGTCTTTGACGCTCTCACCAACCCCACGAACGTCACCGTCGAGGTTGCCTGAGAGGCCGGAGCCATCGAGCGCACCACCACGGTCGTCATCGGCGCGGGGCACGCGGGCCTCGCGGCCAGCTACTTCCTTAGCGACCGGTCGATCGATCACGTCGTGCTCGAGCGCGGCGAGGTAGCTAACTCCTGGCGCCGCGAACGCTGGGAATCCCTGCGTCTCCTCACGCCCAACTGGCAAAGCCGGCTGCCGGGCCTTCGTTACGAGGGCCCGGAGCCCGACGGTTACATGACGAGCGCTGAGGTGACCGAGTTCATCGAGCGCTTCGCCAAGGTCTCGGCTGCGCCGGTCCGGACCGAGGCGAACGTTACGTCCCTGCGGCGCTCCGACGACGGCTACGACGTGACGACGAGCCTTGGCGGGATTCGCTGCCAGACAGTGGTCATCGCCAGCGGCGCCTGCAACCGGCCGGCGGTACCACCGCTCGCCGATGCGGTCCCGGCGTCGGTGGAGCAGCTCACCCCGTTCGGCTACCGCTCCCCTGAGAGCCTCCCCGACGGGGGCGTCCTCGTCGTGGGAGCGTCGGCAACCGGCGTCCAGCTGGCCGCTGAGCTCGCCCAGTCGGGGCGGCCGGTGACTCTGTCGGTAGGCGAGCACGTGCGGCTCCCCCGCGTCTACCGCGAGCGCGACGTCCTGTGGTGGATGGACGCCTCAGGCGTATGGGATCAGCGGCACGACGAGATCGACGACCTCACCCGGGCCCGGCGGCTGCCCTCACCGCAGCTGGTCGGCACGCCTGAGCGGACGACCCTCGACCTGAATGCGCTTGCCTCGATGGGCGTCGAGTTCGTCGGCCGCTGGGCGGCTGTGCGCGACGGCCGGGCGCTGTTCTCCGGCGGCCTGCGCAACGTCTTCTCGCTCGCGGACCTCAAGCTCGAGCGCCTGCTTGACACCTTCGACGACTGGGCCCGGACGGACGAGCACGACGGCGAGGTCGGTCCGAGCGAGCGCTTCGAGCCGACACGGGTGCCCGAGTCGACGCGGCTGCAGCTCGACCTGCGCAGCGGGGAGATCCGCTCGGTCGTGTGGGCGACTGGCTTCCGGCCTGAATACGGGTGGCTCGACGTGCCGGTGGTCGACGGCAAGGGCCAGCTGCGCCACGAGGGCGGTGTGGTTGACAGTCCCGGCCTGTATGCGCTTGGGCTGCCCGTCTTGCGGCGGCGCAAGTCCTCGTTCATCTACGGGATCGAGGACGACGCGCGTGACGTGATCGGGCACCTCACTGGGTACCTGGCGGGATGACTGCGGTGACCGCCGGGCGGCTGGCCGGCCAGGTGGCGCTCGTCACCGGCGGCGGCTCCGGGATCGGCGCGGCGACCGCGCGCCGGCTGGCGGCTGAGGGCGCTGCCGTCGCGGTCAGTGGCCGGCGCCGCGAGCCGCTGATCGCGGTTGCGGCCGGCCTCGGGCCGCGTGCGCTGGCGCTGCCGGCCGACGCGGCGGAGCCGGCCGAGATGGCCGGCGTTGTCGCGACCGTCGCGGACCGGCTCGGCCCGGTCAGCATCCTGGTCGCCAATGCCGGCGGCGAGGGCGGCGGCACAGCGGCAGACGTGACCGATGCCGCCTGGCAGCAGAGCATGCGGATGAACCTGGACACCTGCCTGGTCACAGCCCGAGCCTGCCTGCCCGGCCTGATCACGACCCGCGGCTGCGCGATCGTGGTCTCCTCCATCGCCGGGCTGGCCGCCTCGCCGGAGTCGGTCGGCTACGTCACGGCGAAGCATGCGCTGATCGGGCTGACCCGCTCGATGGCGCGCGACTTCGGCCCGCGCGGCGTGCGGGTCAACGCGGTCTGCCCTGGCTGGGTCCGCACGCCGATGGCCGATGCCGAGATGGACCAGCTCGCACTGCTGCGCGGGCTGCCGGGCCGCGAGGATGCCTACGCGCTCGCGACGTCGCAGGTGCCCCTGCGGCGGCCGTGTACACCTGAGGAAGTCGCGTCGGTCATTGCGTTCCTGGCCAGCGCGGACGCCGCCGCGGTGACCGGGGTGACGCTGGCGGTCGATGCGGGAGCGACTGCTGTCGATTTGCCGACAATCGCCTTTGACCTGGCCTAACAAGGACGCCAGCCGGGGACGTACCATCGTGCCATGCCCAGTCGCCTCGCCACCGGCAGCGCTCGTGACCTTGTCCAGGCCGAGCGTGACATCCGCGGCCGGATCGGTGATCAGCACCTCGACTTCGCTGCCATGGCCGCCGTGTCGAACATCTACCGCGCAGCCAATGTCGTGCGCAACCACATGGAGCGCAAGGTGCTCGCGGACGAGGACCTGTCCTGGGCGGCGTTCACCGTGCTGTTCGTGCTGTGGATCTGGGGTGAGCAGCAGACCCGGCACCTGGCGCTCGAGGCAGGCGTGACCAAGGGCACGCTGACCGGCGTGCTGAAGACACTGGAGAAGCGCGGGCTGACCAGGCGGCAGGCGCACGACGAGGACGGCCGGCTCGTGCTGGTCAGCCTGGAGCCTAAGGGCGAGGCCGTGATCGAGCGGCTGTTCCCCGCCTTCAATGCCGGCGAGACGCTGGTCAGCAGCGCCTTGTCGGACCGGGAGAAGAACCAGCTGGCGGGGTTGCTGCGCAAGATCATCCGCTCGGTCGAGGAGGACTGACGCCGGGCCGCCGTCCATTGCCGGCCGTGTCGTTTGGTGCCAAACTAATTTCATGACGCTGACGGCTGGCGCTGATCTGACCGACCTCGACATGTGGGCCCGCGGGGTGCCCTACGCAGAGTTCGCCCGGCTCCGGGCCGAGCGGCCGGTGGCCTGGTTCGATGAGCCCGCACCGAACTCGGGATTCTGGTCAGTCCACCGGTATGCGGACATCGTCGCCGCAAGTCGTGACACTGCCACGTTCTCATCCAGCCGCGGCGTCTCGTTCGAAGAGCCCACGGACGAGGAGATGGCGGCCCGGCGCACGATCATCGATACCGATCCCCCGGATCACAGCAAGCTGCGCAAGATCATGTCCGGCAGCTTCTCGCAGCGGGCCGTCGCGGTCTACGAGTATTTCGTCACCGAGCTGACCGAGCAGGTGCTGGACGCGGGCCTGTCGAGCGAGCCGTTCGACTTCGTGGCCGCAGTGGCCAAGGAAATCCCCATCCGGGTCCTGGCCCGCATCATGGGCCTGCCGGAGGCGAATCTCGACCAGTTCATCGACCTCGGCGACCGGCTGATCGCCAACACCGATCCTGACCTGACCGATGTGGTGTGGGGCCGCGACGACACCGACGCCTACCGGCTCTTTCCGTTCCGCAGCCCGTACGGCAAGCAGTTGTGGGACCTCGGCCGCGAGATCGTGCGCGACCGGCTGCAGGCACCCGGCGATGACCTGCTGTCGAGGCTGCTCGCAGCGCGGGTGGACGGCGAGGCGCTGAGCGAGATCGATCTGGACAACCTGTTCTCCATCCTGGTGATCGCCGGCAACGAGACCACCAGGATCGCCATGGCACACGCGGTGCTGACGTTCTGCGAGCGGCCCGATCAGTGGGACCGGCTGCGGTGTGATCCCGGCCTGCTGGACACCGCGACCGACGAGGTCATGCGCTGGAGCTGTCCGACGCACTTCATGCGCCGGACCGCGATGACCGACACCGAGCTCGGCGGCGCGCAGATCCGGGCTGGCGACAAGGTCGTGCTGTGGTACGTCTCCGGCAACCGGGATGCTGAGGAGTTCCCGGACCCGGACACATTCGACGTCGGCCGCATGCCCAACCGGCACCTGAGCTTCGGCCGCGGCGGCCCGCACTTGTGCCTCGGCGTGCATGTGGCGCGGCTCGAGGTACGGATCATGCTCGCCGCGCTCGTCCGCCGGGTGGCCAGATTCGAGCTCGCCGGGCCGCCCCGGCGCATCCGGTCGAACTTCACCAATGGCCTGAAGGAACTTCCGGTCCGGCTGATCGCGGACTTATCCGGCCCCGGCTTTGCCGGAGAGCGGCCAAACCTTGACAGCTGATCGTTTGCTTCCATACGATCCCCGCATCATCTGGCCATAGCCCGCTGGCACGTGGAGGACACGATGAGTTCCGAGCCGGCTTACGAGCGCCTGGGCGCCAAGGTACTGTCACTGCCCGACGTCATCGCACAGTCCGTCGGGTTCATGGGCCCGATCTTCTCGTCCGCGTTCGTCATCCCGCTTGTGGTCGGCGTGATCAGCGCGACCGGCAAGGGCGGCGGCGTAGCCGCGCCGCTGTCGGTCATCATCGCGGCCATCGGCGTCTTCGCGCTCGGCTGGATCGTCTCCAACTTCGCGCGCGAGATCCACTCGGCCGGGTCGCTCTACGACTACGTGACCCGCGGTCTTGGCCAGCGGATCGGCACCGCGGCCGGCTGGCTCTACTACGGCGGCGTGACCGTCCTGCTGGCCGGGCTGCTGCTGCTGATCGGCGGCTACCTGCAGAGCACCATCCAGTCCGAGTTCAAGGTCAACCCGCTGCCGTCCTGGGCGTGGACTCTGCTGCTGATCGTCCTCATCGCCACGATCTTGTACTTCGGCGTCCGTCTGTCGACCCGCAGCCAGCTCGCGCTCGCGCTGGTCTCGATCATCGTGGTGACGATCTTCTTCATAACGGTGATCGTGAAGCTGGGCTCGGCCAACAGCTTCCGGCCGTTCGAGCCGTCCTCGGCGGCCGACGGCTGGTCGGGCATCTTCTTCGGCGTGCTGTACGGCGTGCTGTTGTTCGTCGGCTTCGAGACGGCCGCGAACCTGGCCGAGGAGACCCCGAACCCGCGCCGGGAGATCCCGATCGCGGTCATGGCCACCGCCGGAATCGCCACGATCATTTACGTGGTCGCCACCTATGTGACGGTCGCCGGGTTCCACTACAGCCTGAAGACAGTCGCCGCGGCGGCAGGCGCCCCGCTGTTCGCGCTCGGCGCGCCCGCGGCTGCCGGCGGTTACGGCGGTACCTGGATCGACCGGCTGCTGGAGCTGGTCGTGTTCTTTGACATGCTCGCGGTGGCCATTGGCTGCGCGGTGTCGGCCTCACGCGGCATCTTCGCGATGGCGCGCGACCGCCGCATCCCTGCACCGCTGGCGGTCACCACGAAGAAGTACGGCTCGCCGCTCGGAGCCGCGGTGTTCGTGGTCGGCTTCTGCGTCGTGACGCTGCTGGTCAACCAGTTCTGGACCAGCCTGTTCGCGCTGCCTGCCACGCCGCACTACTTCTCGCTGTTCGCGTGGGGTTCGACCTTCGGCGGGTTCGCGCTGGTGGTGGTCTACCTGCTCATGTGCGTCGGCGCGCTGCGCACGCTGGCAGCGGGAGAGCGCCGCGCGTCGGTCATCGTCGCCTCAGTACTTGGCATCGCCATCACCGGCGGGGCGATCTTCGGCTCCTTCTACAAGGTGACCAGCCCGACCATCCAGGCTCCCTATTACGCACTAGCACTGCTCGTCATCGGCTTCGCCTCGACGTACGTACTGCGCGCCCGCGAGTCGGCCAGCACCGTGCTAGCTGACCTGAGCGCGGCTCGCGGCAGCTAGCCGCGCAGTAGCACGTCAAGGCGGCGCGGGGCACGGAACTCCCAGCCCCGGAACTCCGGCGGGCGGTCCGCGTCACCCGCGAGCAGCGGAAAGTGCTGCAAAAGCACGTCGAGCGCGATCCGGATCTGCGCCCGGGAGAACGCGTGCCCGGCGCAGAAGTGCCGGCCGCCGCCGAAGGCGAGATTGACCTGGCGCGGCCGGAAGATGTCGAAGCGGTCCGGCTCGGCGAACTTGCTCTCGTCCCGGTTCGCGGCCGAGACCAGCGCGCCTACTCCAGCGCCGTCCGGGATCACGGCGCCGCCGAGCTCGACGTCGCCGACCGCCTGCCGCGTCTGCGTGCCGATGGGCGACATCCAGCGCAGGCCCTCCTCGACCGCGGCGGGAAGCAGGTCCGGGTCCGCACGCACCGCGTCGAGCTGAGCGGGGTCCGCGAGCAGCGCGGCCAGCGTCGATCCGGCGCCGTGGCCAGGCTCCTGCATGCCGCCGAGCAGTATCACCTTGAGTGTCGGCATGACGTAGTCGCGTGCCCGGCAGCCGCCGTCCGGTACACCGCTGTGCAGCAGGTGCGAGATCGTGCTGTCGTCACCGGCCGCTTCCAGCTGGTCGAAGACCGGGCCGAGCGCTGCGTCGATCTCGCGCGAGCAGGCCGAGCCGATCTGCTCGCGCTCCGGGTTGCCTTCGAAGTTGATGACTCCCTGGTGAAGTCGCCAGAACCAGTCCCGTAGCCGGTCCTCACCGAGCCCGTCAATGCCGAGCACCCTGCCGAGGCTGAGGACCGAGATCGGCTCGAAGTACTCGGCCATGAGCTCCGCGCGCTCGCGGCCTGCCAGCCGGCTCGCCATGCGCTCGGCGATGGGCCGGACCAGAGCGTCGATGTAGGCGTTCACCTGCCGCGGCCGGTACTTGGAATCCAGTCCGCGCCGCAGGTCCTGGTGCCGCTCCCCGTCGACTGTGATGATCGTCGGCGAGCCGAAGGTGCGATCGACCGGTGAGTCCGACATCTCGGCGGTGAACTGCGCCGGGTGCGTGACCACGTACTCCACGTCGTCGTAGCTGGTGACGAACCACAGCCCGACGGCGGGGATGAAGCAGGCCGGCGCCTCGCGGCGCAGCCGGGCGTACACCGGGTACGGATCGGCCTCCAGCTGGCCGACCGTCACGGACTCGGCAAACGCGGTGATGGTCTCGTTACGCATCACAGATGGTAGGCGTACTCGCCGAACTCCCAGTCGGTTACGTACCGCTCGAAGCGCTCGATTTCGTTCCGCTTGTACTGAAGGAACGAGGTGGTGAAGTACCGGCCGAGCACGTCAGCCAGCTCGGTGTCAGCCTCGAGGGCGTCCAGAGCGTCGCCCAGGCGCATCGGCAGCATGTCGGCGCTGGCCGGGTCGTAGCCGTACCCCTCAAGTTTGGCAGGCGGCTCGACCTTGGCCTGGATGCCGAGGTGGACGGCCGCGCCGATCGCAGCCATGCCGAGGTACGGGTTTGCCGTGGCGTCGCCGAGCCTGACCTCCATGCGCGCGCCCGGCCCGCGCTCCGGCGGGACGCGGACCATCGCGCTCCGGTTGTCCAGTCCCCAGTCGATGAGCCAGGGCGCCAGGGTGTCGGGGCCGAACCGCTTGTAGGAGTTGATCGTCGGGTTCAGCAGCGCGCTCAGCGCTTTCGCGTGCCGCAGCACCCCGCCGATCGCGTGCCGCCCCGGCGCCGACAGGCCGTCCGGCCCGTCCGGATCGCCGAAGACGTTGGCGCCACTCTCGTCACCTAGCGACACGTGCACGTGGAAGCCGGACCCGCCCTCGTCGTTGAATGGCTTGGCCATGAACGTGGCGAGCAGACCGCGCAGCCGGGCAATCTCCTGAACGGCAGACTTGAGCCTGAAGGACCGGTCGGCAGCGTCGACCAGACCCGAATGCCCGAGGTTGATCTCGAACTGCCCCGGCGAGAACTCGTGGTTCGCGGCCGTGACCCGCAGCTCGGCGTCGCGCAGCTGGCGCAGCATGTGCAGCAGCAGGCCCTGCGGATCGCCCTTGCGGCCGACGACGTAGACGTTGCCGAGCTCGTTCGCGTACCGGCGCCACTGGCCGTCCGGCCCCTGCTCGCAGACGAAGAACTCCAGCTCTGGCCCGCATACCAGCGAGTACCCGGCGGACTCGAGCTGGCTGGCGACATGGCGGGCGACCGAGCGCGGGGACTCGCCGGCGATCTGACCGTCCTGTCCGTAGGCCTCACCCAGGCACCAGGCGGCGCCAGGTTCCCACGGCAGCGGGGTGATGGTCCCCAGATCGGGATACACGGTGATGTCGGGCAGCCCGGCTTCCAGGCCGCCCTGGACCGGCACCACGTCGCCGCGCGGCGAGGTGTGGTAGATGGCGCGGCAGAACGCGAGGCCGTGCTCGACCGCGGACGCGAGCTCGCTGAGCAGCACGTCGCGGCCGCGATCGACGCCGATGAGATCCGGGTACGACACCCGCACCACGTCGACGCCCTGCTCGCGAAGTTGCGCGGCGACGACGCCAGCGTCCGGTGTCATGGCAGCTCCCGGCCGAGATCGAACGTTTGGGGACGAACAATCGCTTCGCAGCGTAAACGCCGGACCGGTAGCCGGGCAAGACCACAGGGGTGCCAGCGCCGGGTGCCGTGGTCTACGATCCGGATCGTGCGGAAGCGAACGATCTGCGGCCGGGAGGCGGGCTCATGGCTGACGTGACCGGATTCTTCTATCCGCGGACCGCGACCGGGCGCGCGTCGCTGCTGCCCGCGCCGCCCTGGCACTATTCTGGCGACCTGCTGACCGTCGAGTACCGGACGGACCCGGCCCGGGTCGCCGAACTCCTGCCAGCGCCGCTGGCGCCCGCGCCCGAGGATCCTGGGGCGGTCGCGCTTATCTGGGCGGACTGGCAGTCCTGCGGCGACTCCGGAGAGGAGCTGCTGGATCCGGTGCGGGCGCAGTACCGCGAGTGCTTCGCAGTCGTGCGCTGCAGCTTCGGCGGCGAGACCTACTCACGGTGCGTGTATATCTGGGTTGACGCCGACTTCGCGCTCGCCCGCGGCCTGCACCAGGGCTACCCGAAGAAGCTCGGATCGATTCACCAGACCCGGCCGCATCCGTTCGGCCGGGCCGCGCCGAGGATCGGACCGGGCGGCCGATTCGCGGGCACGCTGGCCGCGGCCGACCGCCGGCTTGCCCAGGCCCTGGTCACGCTGCGCGAAGAGTCGCCGTCCAACGGCTTTGTCAACGCGCACCCGATGGCCCATCACCGCTTCATGCCGTCGATAGCCAAGGGTGCGCCTGATGCGCTCAGCGAGCTGATCCGGTCAGGCAGTGCGAGCTTCGAGGCCGGCCCGGCCTGGCGAGGCGACGCCGCGCTTGAGCTCTTCGCCGCGCCGACCGAGGAACTCGACCGGCTGGCTGTCGAGGAGATCATCGGTGGCTACTACCGGCAGGTCGGCGTTACCTGGGATGGCGGCAGCGTGCTTGACGACGCGTCCGGCCACGCCTGATAATTTGGTACCAAACGACTTTGGGCGAGCGCGGTGAGGGCATGGGCGCTGACGTGACGAGCACGCGGCAGATAGCCGATACGCGGCACTGGATCGGCGGCCTGCGGGTCGAGTCGGCCGCCGCCTTCACCGACATCTCCCCGATCGACGAGACGCCGCTGGCCGAGGTTTCCCGCGGCGGCCAGCAAGAGGTGAACGCGGCCGTCCAGGCCGCCGCCGATGCCTTCCCGGCCTGGTCGGCCACCCCGCCGCGGCAGCGCGCCGCGGTGCTGCACGCGATTGCCGACGGCATCGAGAAGCAGGTCGAGCAGCTGGCCGAGGTCGAGACGCTCGACAACGGCTCGCTGCTGCGCTCGCACCGCCGCAGCGTCATGCCGCGGGTCGCGCACAACTTCCGGTTCTTCGCCGACTGGCTCGGTCACCTTGATCCGTCCGCACCGGACGTCCGCGAGCACCGCCAGCGGGTGTCCTGGAATCCGTCCGGCGTCACGGCCGTCATCACGCCCTGGAACGCGCCGCTCATGCTCGCGACCTGGCGCATCGCCCCCGCGCTGGCGGCAGGCAACACCGTGGTCGCGAAGCCCCCGGAGTGGGCGCCGCTGACCGCCAGCCTGCTGGCCGACATCACCAGGGAGGCCGGCCTGCCCGACAGCGTGTTCAATGTCGTGCAGGGACTCGGCGAAGAGGCGGGCGCTCCGCTGGTCGCCCACCCGGACGTGGCCCGGGTCTCGTTCACGGGCTCGGTACCCACCGGGCGGCTGGTCGCGGCCGCCGCCGGAGCGCAGCTCACCCCCGTCTCGCTGGAGCTCGGCGGCAAGTCACCGCTCCTGGTGTTCGCCGACTGCGACCTCGACCTGGCCGTCACGAACGCGGTCGGACAGTTCGACAACGCCGGGCAGGTCTGCCTGGCCGGCACCCGGCTGCTGGTCGAGGAGGCCATCGCCGGGGAGTTCACCGCGCAGCTGCTGGCCCGGACCTCGCGCCTGCGCCAGGGCGACCCACGCGACGAGGCCACCGACATCGGCCCGAATATCACTCGCGAGCACCTCGAGCGCGTCGACGGCTTCGTCCGGCGCGCGGTCGCCGACGGTGCCCGCGTGCTCGCCGGGGGCGGCGTCAACGCCAGCCTGGGCGGCCTGTATTACCAGCCGACCGTGCTCGCGGACGCTCGCCCGGGCAGCGAGATCCTCACCGAGGAGGTGTTCGGACCGGTGCTGACCGTGCAGACGTTCGCGACCGAGGATGAGGCCGTCGCGCTGGCGAATGGCACCCGGTTCGGCCTCGCTGCCACGATGTTCACCGGCGACACCGAGCGCGCCAAGCGGGTCGCCGCGCAGCTCGTGGCCGGGACAGTGTGGGTGAACTGCTTCTTCGTCCGGGACCTGCAGGCGCCCTTCGGCGGGTCCCGGCAGTCCGGGATCGGCCGGGAGGGCGGCACGTGGAGCTTCGATTTCTACGCGGACGTCAAGAACACCGTCTACGCACCGAGGGGGTGGCGCCACGATGGGTGAGGTAGTCGGAGCTGGCCTGCTCGCGCACGTGCCAACGATCATGCTTCCCTACGACGAGCGCGTCGCGCTGAACGACGGCAAGGAAATCAGCCTCGTTCCCGGTCTGGAGAAGCTGCGCCAGGATGTCTTCGAGACGCTGGATTACGACACCGTGGTCGTGCTGGATTCGCACTGGTTCACCACGGTGGAGTTCGTCATCTCTGCGCAGGACATGCGGGCCGGCCTGTTCACATCCGAGGAGCTGCCGCGCGGCATGTCGCGCATTCCGTACGACTGGCGCGGCGACCCGGAGCTCGCGCATGCGGTCGCGGCGAACGGCGACAAGCACGGCACCTGGATCACTGCCATCGACGACCCGTACCTGCCGCTGTTCTACGCGACCGTGAACCTGTGGGCCTATCTCGGCCGCGGCCTGGCCAAGCGCTGGGTCACGATAAGCAATACCGCGCAGACCGGCGACACCGAGGACTTCCTCCGGGCCGGCCGGGCGCTGCGGGACGCGATCGCGCAGACCGACCGCAAGGTCATCCTGCTGGCATCGGGGGCGCTGTCGCACACCTTCTGGCCACTGCGCGAGCTGCGGCAGCACGAGGCCAGCGACCCGGTCCACATCCGAACCCCGCAGGCGCGGGCGGCGGACCTGGAGCGGATCGGCTGGTTCGAGGCCGGGGATCACGCGCGGGTGCTTGACACCATGCCAGAGTTCCTGGCCGTGCGGCCGGAGGCCAAGTTCGCGCACTATCTGATGATGATTGCCGCGCTCGGCGAGCGCACGGTCACCGCACCCGCCCGCCGGTACAGCGAGTATGAGAACGCGATCGGCACTGGTCAGATCCATCTGTGGTTCGACCGGCCGGACGGAGGCTGGTCAGGTGCCTGAATACCGGCGGATCCTGCTCGATGGGGCAGCCGTCCAGGTGGTGCGCGATGGTGACACCCTGGTGGCCGGTGACGGCCGCACGGTGGCCGAGAGTGCGGCGGTCCACCTGCCGCCGGTCGTGCCCACGAAGATCGTGGCTGTGCATCTCAACCACCGCAGCCGGGTGGCGGAGTTCGGGGCAACGCTGCCGCCGGCGCCGACCTACTTTCACAAGCCGGTCTCGGCGCTCGTCGGTCACGGCGGCGCAGTGGTGCGCCCGGCTGGCTGCAAGTACCTGAACTACGAGGGCGAGATCGCCATCGTGATCGGCCAGACCTGCCGCAACGTGACGCCGGCCCAGGCAGGCGACTACATCGCCGGCTACACGATCGCCAACGACTTCGGGCTGCACGACTTCCGGGATACCGACTCCGGCTCGATGCTGCGGGTCAAGGGCTCGGACACGATGGCGCCGCTCGGGCCCGGCCTCGTGACTGACTGGGATTACCGCGGGAGAGGGCTGCGGACTTACGTCAACGGCATGCTGGTCCAGGACGGCTCCACCGACGAGATGCAATGGGACATGCACTACCTGGTCGCTGACATCGCCCGGACCATCACGCTCTGCCCGGGCGACGTGCTGCTGTCGGGCACGCCAGCCAACTCGCGGCCGGTCCAGCCGGGCGACGTCGTCGAGGTTGAGGCTGACGGTCTCGGCCGCCTGCGCAATCACGTCGTCGCCGGCCCGCTCCCGGTGGCCGCGGACTTCGGTGCCCAGCCGACCGAGAGCGAGGAGGTCGTCTCGACTGCGCTTGGCGGCGACTGGGAGTTCCGCGGCATCCGCCCGCCCCGCCGGTGATGGCGCCGGGCCTGGCACCGGCCCGGCGGCCGGGTCCGCCGCGGATGTGCCTGATCCTCAGCGAGAACTGGACGATGACGTCCGGCCGCGACCTGCCGGCGCTGGTCCGGTGGGCGCGCGAGGCCGAGGACGCCGGCTTCGACTCGGTGATGATCAGCGAGCACATCGTGCTCGGCCCGGCCGCGGGCGTGAACGGCGTGATGGCCAACCCCCGCGAGTACGCGCTGCCGGGCAATCAGGATCCGGCGACGCCCTGGCCAAGCTCTCTCGTCCTGCTGTCGGCAATCGCTGCGGTAACCGAGCGGATCCGGCTGGTCGCGGGCGCGGTGATCGCTCCGCTCCGGCACCCGCTGCTGCTGGCACGCGAACTCGGCTCGCTTGACTTGCTCAGCGGCGGCCGCCTCGTCGTTCTGCCGACCGTGTCCTGGCTAGCGGAGGAATACCAGGCACTCGGCGTGCCGTTTGCGGCCCGCGGCGACCTGCTGGACGAGCATCTGCAGGCCTGGTCCGTGCTGTGGCGGGACACTCCGGCGAGCTTCGACGGTGCGCACTACTCGTTCCGCGACGTGTATTTCGAGCCGAAGGCGTTCCGGAACCCTGGTCCGGCGCTCTGGCTCGGCGGCAGCGGGATGCACCGCCGGATGGCCGAGCGGATCGTGACCTACGGCGATGGCTTCAACCCGCTCGGGCGGCCGTCTGCTGCCGAGATGGCACGGCTGCGGACGGCCATGCACGCCGCGGGCCGGGACATGGCGAGCCTGGAACTTGTCGGCGGCACCCGGGCGGTGTTCCCCGACGGCCACAGCACCGCCGACCTCGGCCAGGCGCTCGCCGTGATGGAGCCCCAGATCGAGGCGGGCTTCACCACGTTCTGCATCAAGCCATCGCAGTTCACTGACGACCCGGCCGACGTCGGCAGGCTGTGCCGCGAGGTGATCAGCCGGGTCAGCCGGCTGACCTGCTAGCGCGCGACGGCCAGCGCCGAAGGGTGACGCTTAACGCGGCCCGCGAGCGCAATGTGACGCTTAAGCGTATTTTTGCGCCCGAATTGCGACGTTTGCGGCCACGTAAGCGTCACGTTAGAGCTGGATACGTCACAGTAGAGCTGGAAGGGTCATGGTGCGGCTCGAAAAATGAGTCGCGGCAGGGTGGGACGGTTCATCGCAGGGTCGGACGCGCACAGCGCATCGGGCTTCCGGGTGGCTACGCGACTGACCGGCTAGCTGCGAGGCGTCTACCGAGAACTAGTGGCGCGCCAGGCGTTCAGCTCGCCAAGCAGCACCCGGAACGCCGGCTGGCGGGGGTCGAGAAACGCATAGTGCCCGGTGCCGGCGAGCTCGCGGAGGGCGCACTGCTCCCCCGCCGCCGTCGCAGCGGCAACGTAGGCACGACTCTGCCCGATCGGTACCGTCGCGTCGTGCACGCCGTGGACGAGTACCTGACGTGCGCCGGTGGGCCACCGATGCCGCAGGTCACCGGCGGCGTACAGGTCCGGAGCCGCCTCCGGCGAGGCGCCGAGCCAGGTGGCGACCGCGCCGTTGTCGCAGCCTGACCGCACGGTGTCCACGAGATCGGTGACCGGCGCCAGCGGAACCACCAGGTCGACGGCCGGATGGGACGCCACCCAGGCAGCGAGATACCCGCCTGCGGAATGGCCGAGCACCGCCACCGGCCCCGGAGGCGACTGCGCCGACACTAGGTCGACCGCGGCGCGGACATCGGCAGTTGTTCCGGCCAGGCCTGCGTCCGGATACCGGCGGTACTCCACGTTCCAGACAGAGAAGCCCTGCAGCGCCAGCTCGCGGGCGATCGGCATGTGGAGCGCCCGGGTGTACTGCGGCCTGAAATACCCACCATGCAGGCTGACCACCGAAAGGCTGCTGTCACCGGCACGAGGCCGCACAACGTCGGCCACCTGGTCCCGGTGATCACCGTAGGCAATGGTCTCGCACGTGACGGAGCCGAGATCGCGTCTGCCCGCATCCCATGCGAAAACCTGAGCGAGCCAGGTTGCCAGGGCGTCGTCCGCGGGGTCGAGCATCGAACCTCCACGGACGGGCGGTACGTATCGGAGTTCGGAAGCCAGTATGCTATCTGCGTTCCACCGCGACAGAACCGTGGTCGCAGCAAGGGGCTATGGCGCAGCTGGTAGCGCGTCTGCATGGCATGCAGAAGGTCAGGGGTTCGAATCCCCTTAGCTCCACTAGCAGGTCAGAGTACTAAATTCGAACAGCCGCTTCGGCGGCATTCTTATTCGCGCATCTCAGCGACTACGTCAGATGCCGTGGCGAGCTGTCACCCAGCATTCAAGAACTTGCCGAACGCGCAAGAGACGACTTTTGGCTCTTTGCGGTAAACACCGAACAGCGCAGACTGATCATTAGAGGCTCGCCGTCAGCGGAGTGGCGCCTCGCCGCGGCGCGCAGGCCGCTGGCGGGTAGTGCCGGGCCATCAGCGGCGCGCGCGAAGATGCTGGAGTGAACTGGCAGGTGCGATGCACATCATCGGGTCCCTCGTGCTCATTGTGTGGCTCATCCTCGGCGCCATCGCCGCTGGCCAGCGCGGCGACTACACGAACCCGCCCGCGAACTGCAGCCAGGTGGGCACGGTCGCCGTGACGATCATCGCGGGCCCGGTCAATTGGCTGGGCGTCAACCCGAAGATCTCCTGTCACCTTCCGCCGCCCAGCAAGTAAGCCCGGAGCCTCGAAGCCACCCATGGCAGCCTGCCGCCAGGAGGACCTAGTGGACACCGCGCTGTCCGAAGCGCTGGCGCCGGTGCTGCAGGATCTTCGCACCTGTGGTGCGCCGGTTCCTGAGGTCCGCGACAACCAGTGGTCAGACTTCCCGGGGCAGGCGACGGCCATGCTGCATGACGTGGATGGCACCGCTCAGGGGGTCTTTGCCATGGCCGCTGAGTCGCTGCCGGAGCGAATCGCATCGGTCGCCGATCAGGTCCAGGAATGGGCCGTCGAGGCGCTCTGGCGGGCTGGCCGGCCCGCAAGCTGGCCCGAGTGCCCCGAGCATCCGGGCTCCCATCCGCTGGCAGCGGCGGTGCAGCACGACCGCGCTGTCTGGGTCTGTCCGAAGACACGGCATCTGGTGGGCGACATCGGGCGGCTGAGCACTCCAGGCGCCTAGAGCCAACGGGCGCGCCCTCCGGCACGAGCGTGCGGCCGGTCGTCCGGTGACTGCTGGCCGGTCAGGCGCGGTCGTGGAGAGTGACCTGGTAGCCGTCGGGGTCGGCAAAGGTGAATGTCCGGCCGAAGGGGCCGTCAATCGGTGCGGAGACGATGGTGTGACCGTCGGCGACGAGAGCATCGTGAATCGCCTGGACGTCTGTGGCGCGGAGCCAGATCGCGGCACCGATGCCGGGCTGAGCAACGGATGCGAGATCGGTGCCGGGAACGACGTCGCGGAGTGCGAACGCGATCGGTTTCGTGTCGAAGACCACGGCGTGCGGAGGTCCGGCCGGCGAGCGGACGAGGCCAAGGTACTGCTCGTAGAACGCCTGCGACGCGTCGAGGTCGCGCGCTTGGAGCGAGATGAAGTCGGGACCGGTGGCGGGCATGATGAGCTCCTTCCTTGCGTGTCAGTCTTCTGACACAGGCAATCTATGTCAGAATGCTGACATGAGTCAAGGCAGCGCCGGCGTTAACCTGGAGACGTCCCTGGGCTACCTGCTGAAGCAGGCGTCGAGCGCCCTCCGCGCAGCTATGGAGGAGGTGCTGCGGCCGCTCGGGATGACCGTGACGCACTACTCCTGCCTCGAACTGCTGGCACAGCGACCTGGCTTGTCGAACTCCGAGCTCGCGCGGGGCGCGTTCGTGACACGGCAGTCGATGAACGTGCTGCTCCAGGCCCTGGAACGAGATGGCTACGTGACCAGGCCAGCGGAGGCACCCGTCGGGAAGGTCCTTCCTACGCGGCTCACGCCTCGCGGCCGACGGAGCCTAGCGAAGGCGACCGTAGCTGTCCGGGCCGTCGAGGTCAGAATGCTGGCCGGCCTGACCGAGACCGACCAGTCAGACGCCTTCCGAATCCTGCACAGCATGATCCAATCCCTGCGCGATGGCAACGACGGTCCATAGTTCGTTCCCGGGCGCGCGTCTCGTCGCGTCCTTAACGGCTGCCCGAGTCGGTTGCAGAAGCCCCCGCAGCGAACTCCGCCAGCCGGGCGCGCTGCTCGTCGCTGAACGGGACCGGTGCACGCACCTCGCGGTCCCAGCGCACCGTGATCACGCGTGCCTCGGCGGCCACTTCACCGGCCGCCGTCCGAAGGATCTCGCGGGTCGTCAGGCTCGTCGTTCCCAGCCGCTCCACGGCGATCTCGACGCGCACGGTCCGGTCAGCATGGCGGACCTCGGCCCGGAAGTCGATCTCCAGGCGCACCACCACGTAGAAAGGATCTCCCAGCGCACGCAGGTAGAACGCGTCGCGGGCCTCCTCCAGATACGTGAAGTAGACCGCGTTATTGACGTGACCCAGCGCATCGGTATCCCGCCAGCGCACGCTCACCTGGTGCTCGAAGACCAGCGCCACGCACTGCACCTTATCCCGCGAGGCAGCCTGCGGGGTCTTCGGTCCGGCTCACATTCTGGTCGTGCTCAGGTCTCTCGGAGCATGGCCCGGAGCGTCTCGAGGCTGTCGGCCGGGCTGGCTGCCTCACGGCGCAGGCGCTCCAGCACCTGCCGGTACTCCTCGACGACCTCGTGCCTGTCAACGTACTGCGCGCTCGCTAGCTGCTCGTGGTAGACCACGTCGGGTAGGTCGTCATCGTCGAAATGAAGCACACTGAACGAGCCGCCGGCCGCGGAGTGGCCTCCCGCGGTGAATGGCATGATCTGGA
>Ga0335073_10003355_pt1 | contig 22264 bp, 22 predicted proteins | sample Lox_Sample_22_FD_207093 | JGI IMG/M metagenome (GOLD analysis project Ga0335073, IMG submission 207093) | Soil microbial communities from Loxahatchee National Wildlife Refuge, Florida, United States - Lox_Sample_2.2 | ecosystem: Environmental > Terrestrial > Soil > Wetlands | place: USA... | reverse complement strand
CAGGCCGGTGGTGCGGCGCTGAGCGAGCTGGAGGAGGTCTTCCGGGACGAGTGGGGCCGGGTGCTGGCCTCGCTGGTCGGGTTCCTCGGCGACTTCGACAAGGCCGAGGAAGCGGCGCAGGAGGCGTTCGCGATCGCGGCGGAGCGCTGGCCCGCATCGGGTTCCCCGGCCAACCCGGGTGCGTGGCTGGTGACCACGGCCCGCAACCGGGCGATCGACCGGATCCGGCGGGAGCGAACCCTGGCCGAGAAGATCCACCTGCTGCCGGTACCGGAGGCGGTCATGGACGAGTTCGACGACACCGTGATCAAGGACGAGCGCCTCGAGCTGATCTTCACCTGCTGCCACCCGGCGCTGCCGCTGGACGGGCAGGTGGCGCTCACGCTGCGGGCTCTCGGCGGCCTGGAGACCGGCGAGATCGCCCGGGCGTTCCTGGTCTCCGAGGAGACCATGAAACGCCGCCTGTCCCGCGCCAAGGCCAAGATCAAGGCGACCGGGATCCCGTTCGCGGTCCCCGACGCGCACCTGCTTCCCGACCGCCTCGACGCGGTGCTGGCCGTCATCTACCTGATCTTCAACGAGGGCTACAGCGGCCGGGTCGACCTCGGCGCCGAAGCGATCCGGCTCGGCCGGGTGCTCGCCGCGCTCATGCCGGACGAGCCGGAGGCGCACGGGCTGCTCGCGCTGATGATGATCCACCATGCCCGGCGCCGGGCCCGGTTCTCCGGCGAGGACCTCGTGCTGCTGGAGGACCAGGACCGTTCGCTGTGGGACATGGACCAGATCACCGCGGGGCGGGCGGTGCTCGACCGCGGGATAGCGCTGGGCGGGCGCGGCGCCTACGTCCTGCAGGCCGGGATCGCCTCGCAGCAGACCGCCGAGCCGATCGACTGGCCGCAGGTCGCCGAGCTGTACCGGCGCCTGGCCGAACTCACCGGCTCCCCAGTCGTCGAGCTCAACCGCGCCGTGGCGGTCGCCCAGGCCGGCGATCCCGCCGCGGCGCTGCGCGCCGTCGACGGCCTCGACCTGGACGGATACCTCTACTTCCACTCGACCCGCGGCGAGTTGCTGCGGCGCCTCGGCCGTGACGATGAGGCCAGGGCCGCCTACCGCCGGGCGCTCGGCCTGGCCACGTCGACCCCCGAGCGGCGGTTCCTCGCCCGGCGGCTCGAACAGCTCTAACCCGGGCTGTCCCCCGGGCGGGTTTTCGTTCGTCGCCTGGGTATGAGCGAGAACCTTTCCCGCCGTCCGCGCGAGCTGGACAGCCGCGCCAACGCCGGCATCCAGGTCGAGCTGTGGTGGTCGCCCGCCGACGGCCGGACCTGGGTCACCGTGCGCGATATCCGGGCCGGTGCCCGGTTCGTCCTGCCCGTGCACACCGGCGAACGGACCCCCGACGTGTTCGACCACCCGTACGCCTACGCCGCCCGGCACGGCATCCCGACCACCGCCCGCGCCGCGTAGCCGCGGCAAGGCGGCGTGATCCCTCCGCAAGAAAGGCAAGAGCGATGAGTCAGATTACCGAGAGCACCGGCCCGGCTCCCGACCCCCGCCGCTGGCTGATCCTGGGCACCGTTGCCCTCGCCCAGCTCATGGTCGTGCTGGACGCGACGATCGTGAACATCGCGCTGCCGTCCGCGCAGCGCGCCCTGGGCTTCACCACGGTGGACCGCCAGTGGGTGGTGACGGCCTACGCGCTCGCGTTCGGCAGCCTGCTGCTGTTCGGCGGGCGGCTGGGCGACCTGATCGGCCGCAAGATCACTTTCCTGGCCGGCGCGCTCGGCTTCGCCGCGGCGTCGGCCGTTGGTGGCGCGGCCACCAGCTTCGGCATGCTGGTCGCCGCGCGCGGCTTCCAGGGCGCGTTCGGCGCGCTGCTCGCGCCCGCGGCGCTGTCGATCCTGTCCACGACGTTCAGCGACCCGAGGGAGCGCGGCAAAGCGTTCGGCATCTACGGCGCGATCGTGGGCGCCGGCGGCGCGATCGGCCTGCTGCTCGGCGGCGTCCTGACCGAGTACCTGTCCTGGCGCTGGTGCCTGTATGTGAACCTGCTCATCGCCGGCCTCGCGGTCACCGGCGGGACCGCGCTGCTGCGGCGCCAGCCCTCGCGCGGCCGGTCCCGGCTGGACCTGCCCGGCGTCGTGCTCGTCTCGGCGTCGATGTTCGGCCTGGTCTACGGGTTCTCCAACGCCGCCTCCCACAACTGGCACACGCCGTCCACCTACGGCTTCCTGGCCGCGGGCGTGGCCCTGCTCGCCGTGTTCGCCGCCTGGCAGTCCCGCGCGGCCAGCCCGCTGCTGCCGCCCCGGGTGGTGCTCGACCGCAACCGGGCCGGCGCCTACCTGGCGGTGCTGATCGCCGGAGCCGGCATATTCGGCATCTTCCTGTTCCTCACCTACTACATGCAGCAGACCCTCGGATACTCCCCGGTGGTCAGCGGCGTCGGCTTCCTGCCGATGATCGCGATGGTCGTGGTGGGCGCGAACCTGTCCAACGTTGTGCTGCTGCCCAGGATCGGCCCCAAGCCGCTGGTGACCGCCGGCATGCTGCTGGCCGCGGGCAGCCTGGTCTGGCTCACCAGGATCGGCCTGCACTCGGGTTATGCGGTGTCGCTGCTCGGCCCGCTGATGGCGGTCGGACTGGGCTTCGGCTTCACGATCGCGTCGTCGATGAACACCGGGACCTTCGGTGTGGCGCCGCGCGATGCGGGCGTGGCCTCGGCCACGCTCAACACCGGGCAGCAGATCGGCGGCTCTATCGGCACCTCGCTGCTCAACACGCTGGCGGCCAGCGCCACCGCAACCTACCTGGCGTCGCACGTCACGGCCGGTGCCATGGTCCGCGGGCGGCCGGACCCGCACCTGGCCGGCCTGGCGCTGATGCACGGGTACACCACCGCCTTCTGGTGGTCGGCGGCGATCTTCGCGGCCGGAGCCGTCATCTGCGGAACGCTGCTGCGCCGCGGCCCGCTCACCCGGCCGGGCGTCCTACCCGCGGCGGATCTTCCGCCCGGAGCCCACGCCGCGGCTGACGAGCGACGCGCCGCGCACGTCTGACCCCGGGCGCCAACGGTCCGCCGCGTCCCCCGCGGCGGACCGGTCGGCTGCCCGCGGCCCCCTGCCCGCGGCCGTGCCCGTGCCCGCCCGGGCAGGGCGTTCCCTTACCTTCTGGCGGCTTGCCGGCCGGCGGCGTCGCCGTCGTCGCCGAGGCCGAGGCCGAGCCGACGGCGCACAACTTCGCGGGCCAGGTCCAGGACACCGGGATCGTCGTGGAGGACGAAGTTGGCATCGGTGGCCAGGATGATCCCGTTCAGCTCGAAGGCAAGCCGGCCGGGATCCTCGCCGGCGGGAAGTTCGTGCTGCTCGATGGCGGTGGCGGCGAAGCCGCGGAGCAGGTCCACGAACCCGGCCTGGAAGCCGGCGACCGCCTCCTTGACCGGCCCGGGACGGGTGCCCATCTCCAGAGCCGCCCCGGCGAAGAAACATCCGCCGGGGAAGGTGCGGCGCCGCAGGTGGCCGAAGAACGCCTCGCACACGGCCTCCAGCTGAGCCAGTCCGGGCGGAGCGGCGAGGGCCGGCTGGACGACTTCTTCGGCGAAGATCCGCCCCGCCTCTTCCACCGTGGCCAGCTGCAGTTCCTGCTTGGAACCGAAGTGCGCGTACAAGCCGCTCTTGCTCATGCCGATCGCGGCGGCCAGGTTCCCGATCGACAGGCCCTCCAGCCCGTCCACGGTTGCCAGCGACGCGGCGGCGCGCAGGATCGCGCCTCGGGTGCGCTCTCCGTCGGCGCGCACGCGCCGCTCGGCGCGCGGTTTCTGCCCGTCAGCCTGGGTCATCGTCTTGACAACATAGCACGACCGATCGTACGTTCTTTTAGCACGAACGATCGTGCTAACTAAGTCGGATGCGCCTACCGAGTCGCGCCGGCCGCACCATCGGGACGAGAGGGGAGAACCATGGCGGGGAAGGCAGTGATCAGTCTCAGCACCGGCCTGGAGGATCCGGAGAAGGTGACCGTGGCGTTCCTCGTCGCGGTTGGCGCCGCCGAGTCCGGGCGGCCGACCCTCATGTTTGCGGCCAAGGAGGCCGTCCGGCTCGCGCTGGACGGAGTGGCGGCGGGCGTCGCCTGCGACGGATGCCCTCCGCTGCCGGACCTGCTGGCACGGTATGACAAGGCCGGCGGCCAGTTCATGGTCTGCCCGGTCTGCTTCAACGCCAAGCAGCTCGACAAGGACGGGCTGCTGCCCAACGCCGAACTGGCGGGCAGCGTCCAGATGTGGAAGTGGATCGGAGACGAAGGCGCGACAACGTTCAGCTACTGATCCCGACGGCAACCGGATCGAACTGGTCCAGTGACCGGCCGGTCACGCCGACGGCATCACCGCCGCCGACTGGGCGCGGTAGCGCCGCGCTCAGCCGGCCTGCTCGATCGCATACAGCGGGTTCCGCCCGCCCGGTGAGCGGCAGGCCTAGGCCTCCCGGATGCGCTGGTAGGCGAGGAAGGCGACGTCGCCTCCGACGGTCCGCGTGGCGACGAGGCGCATGGGTTTCTTGTCACTGGTCTCGCCGAAAAGACGCTGCCCGGCGCCGAGCACGACCGGGAAGATCTTGAGCCGCAGCTCGTCGACGAGGTCGTGCTCCATGAGCGTGCGCACGAGCTGGAAGCTGGCGGGCACGAGGATTTCCCCGTTGATCTCGCGCTTCAGCGTCAGGACCTCGCTGACGACCTCGCCCGTGAGCACCGTCGAGTTGTTCCAGCCCGGATCGCGCAGGGTCGAGGACACCACGTACTTCGGCAGGCCGTTGAGCCTGTCGGCCAGGGCGCCATCCCGCGATGGCCACCGCGCGGCGAACCACTCGTAGCTGCGCCGGCCGAGCAGCACGGCCTCGGAGCCCAGGGCCTCGTCCAGCGTGAGCTTGCCGAGCTCCGGGCGGTCCCTGATCAGGCCGACCCAGCCGCCGAGCCGGAAGCCTTCGTCGCCAGCCGGGTCCTGGACGACTCCGTCGAGCGAGACGTTGTCGCTCACGACGATCTTTCCCATCTCGGTTCTCCAACCCTTGATATGGACGGGCGTGACCGCATCAGGCGGTGACGATTTGGCGTGTCCGGCCGGCCTGCGAATCGCGCAACCCGCCGACAATGCGGACACCGCGCCGACGTCGAAATGGGCGCCCGCCGAGGCGAGGTCTTCTCATGGTGCCGGTGCAGGCTCGTCGTCCGCCGGCGCGCCCAGGGCGGCCGTCAGCCGGGCGGCGACGGCCCCGACCGCCGCGCGCAGCTCGGGCCCGCCGTCGACACGGAACCGGAGCGGGATCGCGGCCAGCCACTCTCCGGCATACATCGCCGGGTTGCTTGTGGACCCGGTCAGCACGCATCGCGCGCCGTCATCGATGCGGCGCAGGCGGCCCATCGGCGGCCTGACATACCGGGCGACCTCATCGGCGGGGGCATCGAAGACGACCCTGGTCTCGAACTCCCAGCCGGCCCCCAGGTGCTGCTCGAGCAGGTCCACGTAGTCCAGGTCGTCCCCTGGCGCACGGAACGGATCGCCGCCCGCGGCGACCGACTGAATCCGGTCGATGCGGTAGGCGCGGACCGCGCCCGCGCGATGGGAGTGGCACAGCAGATACCAGCGGGAATGCCGGACGACGACGGCCCATGGATCGACGTCCTCCGTCCACTGGCTGCCCGCCTGGCTGCGGTAGCCGATGCTCACCCGGCGCTGGGCCGCGATCGCGTCGACCAGAGCGCTCATCGTCGCGGTGCCCGGGCGCACGGCCCCGCGGTCGGGCGCGGCGGAGGCATGCCTGCGCATGGCGGCGGCCGGCTGGCCGATGTTCTCCGGCAGCGCCCGGATGATCTTGCTCAGGGCGGCGCCGACCAGGTCGTCGCCTTCCGCGGCCGCGTGGCTGCCATCAAGCACGGCCATGGCCAGGCCAAGCGCCTCGGCGGCGCTGAACACCAGCGGCGGAAGCCGGACGCCGCGGCCGACCCGGTAGCCGCCGTAGGGGCCGCGGGTCGACTCCACGGGGATGTCGGCCTCGCGCAGGATCGCGACGTAGCGCCGCGCGGCGCGTTCGGTCACGTCCAGTTGCGCCGCGAGCTGGCCGGCGGTGATGCCCGGCTGGATCTGCAGCAGCTCGAGCGCCCGCAGCGCGCGCCCGGTCGGGCTCGGGGCGGATCTCACCACAGCAGGCTAATCAGGAAGCTGATCGTCCGGAACCGCCCCTAGGCTCTGATGCCTGGAACCGCGCTGACCACGCCGGGCACGACCCGGCCGCCACGGGGAAGGAGAACCGAGATGGACATCCTGCTGATCGCCGGCATGTGGCTCGACGGGTCTGTCTGGGGCGAGGTCGTCGCCGGGCTCGCCGCCCGCGGCCATCGCGGCGTGCCGGTCACGCTGCCGGGCCAGGGCGACGGCGATACGTCGGCCACGCTCGCGGATCAGTCCGCCGCCGTGGTCGCGGCCGTCGACGCGGCGGCCGGCCGCCCCATGGTGGTGGGGCATTCCGCCGCAAGCAGCCTCGCGTGGCTCGCGGCCGACGCCCGCCCGGCCAAGATCAGCAAGCTCGCCCTCGTCGGCGGCTTCCCCTCTGCGGACGGCCGGGCGTACTTCGACGCCTACCCCGCCCGGGACGGCGCCGTGCCCTTCCCCGGCTGGGGCGAGTTCGAGGGGCCCGACTCCGCCGACCTGGATGACGCCGCGAAGCAGGCCATCGCCTCGGCCATGGTCCCGGTCCCGGAAGGGGTCACTCGCGGCGTGATCAGGCTCGCAGACGAGCGCCGCTATGACGTCCCGGTGGTGCTGGTATGCCCGGAGTTCAGCTCCGCGCAGGCCCGGGAGTGGATCGGCCAGGGCAAGGTGCCCGAGCTGGCGAAGAGCAAGAACGTCTCGTTCGCCGACATCGAATCCGGGCACTGGCCCATGATCAGCGCGCCTGCCGAACTCGCCAGCCTGCTGTCCCGGATAGCCGGGGAGTCCTGAGCCGGTGCCCGGCGTTCACCACGGAAGGACCGGCCATGCCGTATACGATCCGGCCGCTCGACGCATCCACCTGGGCCGCGTTCGCCGACCTCGTCGAGCGCAACAACGGGATTTTCGGCGGCTGCTGGTGCATGGGCTACCACCCCGATCCGTCCCGGACGGACGCGGCGCACAACCGCGCCGGGAAAGAACGCCGCGTCCGGGAAGGCCGGGCGCATGCCGCGCTGGTCATCGACGAGGACGGCTCCGCGCAGGGCTGGTGCCAGTACGGCAGTCCCGGGGAGCTACCGCGCATCAAGCACAGGCGCGCCTACGACGCGGACCCTCCGCCGCCCGCGGACTGGCGGATCACCTGCTTCTTCGTCGACAAGAAGCACCGCGGTCAGGGCGTCGCGCGGGCGGCGCTCGAGGGCGCGCTCGACCAGATCGCGCGTCTCGGCGGCGGGCGTGTCGAGGCGATCTCCGAGGTGACCGCCGGCCGCCAGGCGCCTGGCCGGTTCCTCTTCAGCGCGACCGTCGAGCTTTTCGAGCAGAACGGCTTCGCCCGCGTTCGCCAGGTCGGCAAGCACGCCTGGATCGTGAGCACGGTGGTCCGGCCGGCCTGAGCATGCCGAGCGGGACATCGCGGCGCAGCGATCGAGGCCTACCCCCCGCGCAGGAGCGCGACGGCCCGCCTGAGTCCCGCCGCCCACCCGCAAGACACCACGCCCGTGCGGCCACACCGCACCGTCCGCGCGACAGCATCGTTGCCATGGAACGAATATGGCGCCCACCATTCTGGCCGTCGCGGTGACCGCGGCCGCCGCTACGCGAGTGCCTTCCACCACAGCAGCTGCGCCTCGCCGGGCAGGCCGGGATAGGCGAACCGGTCGATGGCGCCCAGAGTGCAGCCCTTCTTCCGGTAGAAGCGGCACGCCGCCGCGTTGACGTTCTGCGTCTCGATCTTGAGCCAGGCGCAGCCGCGGGCACGGGCCCAGTCCTCGGCCGCCAGGAACAGCGCGGACCTCATGGGCGATTCAGCCAGGCCCCTGATCTTGCCCGGTGACGTGATCGGCGTGCTCGCCGCGGACACCAGGATCTCGGCGGTCGAGCTGACCGGATCACGCGCCCGGGGGCAGGCCACGCCGCTGTCGGACTGGGATTTCGCGGTCACGACACCCCGGTTCGATGAGGTCCGCAAGGCGCTGCCCGGCATGGTCGCGCCGCTGCGCCCGGTCGTGGCCCAGTGGGACCGGCTCAGCCGCAGATGGTGCTACATGCTGGTCCTTCCCGGCCCGGCCAAGGTGGACCTGCTCTTCGGCCAGCCGCACCGGCCCGCGGGACCCTGGCAGGTGAACGCGTCCGCGCTGGCCGGGATCGACGATCATTTCTGGGACTGGGCGCTGTGGCTGCGCTCGAAGCTGGCGGCCGGCCGGGACGATCTCGTGGCCGCCGAACTGGGCAGGCTGCAGGAGCATCTGCTCGGCCCGATGGGAGTGCGCTGCGCCCCGGCGAGCCTGACCGAGGCGGTCGCCGGGTACCGCTCCGCCCGCGAGAGGTGCGAGCGGCGTCTTGGGTCCCGCGTGTCGCGGAGTGCCGAGGACACCGTCTCCCCCGTCCTCGGCCCGTAGCACCCGGCCACGTGCCGGTCCTCCGGCCGGACCCGCCACGAGACGGAGCGTAAAGGACTGCAATCTTGGTATGGCCCTTCGGTGACGGCTGCCGCCTCCAGGAGTCACATTGCGTTCGTTCGGCGAGATCCAATGAAGCACCGGCCCGTGGCGTGGGCCGCGGCCGGGCTGGCGCTCGCCTGGCTCGCGCGCCGGCCCGGCTCGCCGGCCCTGCCCGATCCCGGCCCGTTGCCGGCGTCGGTACCCGTCCCGCACGCCGCGCCGCCCGGCGACATGGAGCTGATCGCCGTGCCGACCGGGGTTAACAACCGGGTCGCCGCGTACGCCTATCGCGGCGGCTCGGTGCTCGATCGCAGGGACTTCTATATCGGCGCGGCGCTGATCAGGCATCCCCGGGGCGACCTGCTCGTCGACGCCGGCTTCGGCCGGGACATCGCCAGGCAGTTCGCGACCATGCCGCGCTACTTCCGGGCGATCACCAGGTACCAGCTGTGGAAGCCGGCGGCCGCCCAGCTGGAGGCGGCCGGCTACGACCTCGGGCGCCTGAAGGCGATCCTGCTGACCCACGCGCACTGGGATCACATGAGCGGCATTCCCGACTTCCCCGGCCTGCCGATCATGGTCACGGCCCGGGACAGGGCGTTCTTCGACAAGTCGCGGGCCCCCGGGCGCCCCGGCCCGCCGAGCTTCGGCCCGCCGTTCACCCAGACCCCGTTCAACTGGGAGGTCTTCGACTTCGAGGGCGGGCCCTACCTCGGCTTCGCCCGCAGCCACGACGTGCACGGCGACGGGTCGGTCGTCTGCGTGCCCGCGCCAGGCCACACGCCGGGCAGCATCATCATCTTCGTCACCCTCCCGCGCGGCGTGCGGTACGCCCTGGTCGGCGACCTTGTCTGGCAGCGCGAGGGACTGACACGGCGCGTCGAACGGCCCTGGCCGATGAGGCTCCTGGGCGACACCGACCCCGACGGGACCCGCCAGAACCTGCTCAAGATGGTCCAGGTGATGCAGCGCCTCCCCGAAATGATCGTCGTCCCGTCCCACGATCAGCGCGCCTACGCTGAGATGGGCCGGCTACCCAACGTCACCACCAGGGGCATGCTGCTGTAGCGGCCGGCCAGCCTGGTCTGAGTCCTGGTTTGAGTCCGGCGGTGCGGGTAGTCCGCGCTGGGTGACAGCTGCCGCGATGCTCCTCGATGGCCGGTACTCGCTTGCCGACCGGATCGGCGCCGGCGGGTTCTGCGAGGTGTGGCGGGCAACCGATACCGTCCTGATGCGGCCGGTGGCCGTCAAGCTGCTGCACGCCAGCTACGCCGATCAGCCCGAGCTCCGGGCCCGGTTCAAGGCCGAGGCGCGGCACTCCGGGGCGCTTTCCCACGAGAACATCGCGCGGGTCTACGACTATGGCGAACCGGCTCGCGGGCAGTCCTACCTGGTGATGGAGCTGCTCGAGGGGCCTACGCTGGCCGCGGTGCTGGCCGGCGGTCCCCTCGGCGCCGCGCGGGCCATGGACATCGTCGCCCAGGTCGCGGACGGCCTGCACGCCGCGCACAGCGCGGGCCTGATTCACCGCGACATCAAGCCGGCGAACATCATGTTCACCGCCGACGGCACCGCGCGGATCACGGACTTCGGCATCGCGCACGCCGTGGGCTCGGCTCCGCTGACCGTCACCGGGACGGTGCTGGGGACGCCGGGCTATCTCGCCCCCGAGCGGATCGCCGGAGCCCAGGCCGGCCCGGCGAGCGACCTGTACGCGCTGGGCATCGTTGCGTACGAGTGCCTGGCGGGGGCGCGGCCCTTCTCGGGCCCGCCGCTGGATGTGGCGTTCGCGCACCGGGAAGGCGCGCTTCCGCCGCTGCCCGCCTCGCTGCCCGCCGGGGTGGCCGCCCTCGTGCGGATGCTGACCGCCAAGGACCCGGCCGCGCGGCCGGGCAGCGCCGGCGAGGTCGCGTGCGAGGCGCGACGGTTGCGGGACGAACTCTCGCCGGGCCCGGCCGCCGCACGGCCGGCTCTCGCCGGCGCGCCGCTGGCGATCGGCGCCGCAGGCCCCGCCCTTGCCGGCGCGCCGCTGGCGCCCGGCGCCGCAGGCCCGGCCCTTGCCGGCGCGCCGCTGGCGATCAACGGCGCCCAGGCGACGGGGGCCCGGCACACCGCCCGGTACCGCACGCGCACCGGCCGGTCCGGACGACCCGGAAGGCCCCGCCGGCCGCGGGTGCCAAGCGGCGCCGGCGTCGTGGCGCTCACCGCGCTGACCTGCCTGGCGCTGCTGGCCGTCACGTGGCTGGCACTCGGCTCACATTCGGCGGGTCCGCCGTCCTCCAGGCCCCCGCAGGCAGCCCGGTCCGGGATCACGGCGCCGTCGAGGTCCCCGGGGCCGGCCCATCATCATGGCCCTTCAGCCAGCCCGATCGGTGCCGCCGCGGCGGTCAGGCACACCTCCGCCCCGCACCCCGCCGCCCAGCCGGGCCCGCGTCACCGGAGCCGGCCGACACCTGGAGGCGCCCCCAGCCCCGCCCCCGGCCCCGGCAGCGGCCCCAGCCCGGACCCGACGGCCAGTCCCAGCCCTGCGCCTTCGGGCAGTCCCAGCCCGGGGTCCTCGGGCAGTCCCAGCCCCGGGCCCGACGACAGCGCCAGCACGGCGGGCTGAGCGGGCGGAGCGGGCGGAGCGGGCGGAGCGGGCGGAGAACGTACGGCACGGTTTGGCTGCCCCGTCCTCCCGCCCCCGGCCGCGCCCCGCGGCGCGCGGCCCCCTGCCCGCGGCCCGGCGGACCCTGGCCCCCGGCCCGTGGCCCCGCGGCCCGCCGCCCGCGGCCCGCGCGCTTTATCTGATCGACCGAGACGGGCGGCTGCAACTACTGTGGCGGTTCATGACCGACGGATGGACAGCACCTGCGGTGGAGCGCCCCAAGCCGGGGCTGGTCCTGGGTGAACGCCAGGCGCTGGAGGCCTGGCTGGACTTCCACCGCGACACGCTGCTGCTCAAGTGCGCCGGGCTGACCGCCGAGCAGCTGAAGGAGCGGGCGGTTCCGCCATCGCGGCTCTCCCTGCTGGGCCTGGTGCGGCACATGACCGAGGTGGAGCGCTGGTGGTTCCGCATGCACGCCGCGAACGCCGACATGCCCTTCCCCTACGACCCGGACCAGACCGGCCAGGACTTCGAAGCGCTCGACGACGCCGACGCGGCCGCCAACATCGCGGCGTTCAGGCAGGAGATAGAGCACGCGCGCGCCGCCGTGGCCGGCAAGCAGCTCGATGATGTCGTACCCAGCCACGGTCATCACCCGGAGCGCGTCCGGGACATCCGCTGGATCTACCTCCACATGATCGAGGAGTACGCGCGCCACAACGGCCACGCCGACCTCATCCGGGAGCGGATCGACGGCGTCACCGGCGACTGACGCCCGGCCGGCGAGGCCGCTGATTCTCGGGCACTTAGTTAGCTTCCGGTTCGCTACGGGGCGGCCGCGCGACCGCCAGGATCTTGGCGGCCTGCGACGATGGCGTGATGGCGATTACCTACCTCACCGGCGATGCCACGGCTCCGGACGATCGAGGTCCCGGTGTCATCGCCCACGTTTGCAACGACTCCGGCGGCTGGGGGAAAGGGTTCGTCCTGGCGATCAGCCGCCGCTGGCCAGAGCCCGAGGCGGCGTACCGGAGATGGGCACGCGGCGGCGGGGAGTTCGGCCTCGGGATGGTTCAGCTGGTCAAGGTGGCAGACCACCTCTGCGTCGCCAACATGGTGGCGCAGCATGGTTACGTGAGCCGGGCCAACCCCGTGGCGATCCGCTACGGCGCGCTGGCGCAGTGCCTGTCCGAGCTGGCCCGCCGGATCGAGGGGGGAACGATCATCCACATGCCGCGCATTGGCTGCGGGCTCGCCGGAGGGAACTGGGAGCAGGTCGAACCCCTGCTCGAGGAACACCTCGCCCGGGCCGGGTTCGATGTCCGGGTGTACGACCTGCCCTCGGCGTAGCGCCTCACGCGGTCAGGTTCTGAGCAGCCTGCGTGACCTGATGGTCGCGATGGCGAAGAAGCCCAGCGCGAACAGCGCCAGGATCGCGAGCTGGCGCCAGATCGTCATGATCGTGCCGTGGCTTGACAGCAGGTTCGTCCAGGCGTCCACCGCCCAGGCCTGCGGCGTCACGTGCCCGATGGCCCGCATCGCCGGGGAGACGATCGACAGCGGCCACATGCACCCGCCGAGCATGGCGAAAGTGATGCCGACGACCGGCCGAGCCGGGCTGTCCTATCCAGGCCCTGACTGCTGGTAGTAACTCGCGGAAGGAGACGCGCTCGGGTACGTGGCGGACGGGGACGGAGTCGGTGACGGATAGGTCGGCGACGGGGTTGGCGTTGGCGTAGGCGTGGGCGCCGGGCTGCTGCTGCGACGGGGCGAGGGAGTCGGGCTCGGCGTCGGCGAGGTCCGCCGGGGCGTCGGGCTGGCCGACCGCGACGGGCTCGGCCTCGTAGTCGCCGACGGGCTCGGCAGCTCCGGCGACGGGTAGCGCGACCGGGACGGCGACGGGCTCAGCGGGGACGGCGGCAACGGCAACGACGACGACGGCCGGCGGGACGGGGCCACGGCGGCGTGCGCCGCGGCGTGCCTGCGCCGGGTCGGTGGCGCCCCTGCGAGCCGCGACGGGGGCTTGGCCCCGAGCACCCTGGCGATGGCGGCAGGCTCGCCGGGCACCGTCGCCCCGGTGACTATCTGCCAGCACGCGAGGCCGATCACTCCCAGCGTGAATACTGCCCCCGTCGCCGCCATGGCGGCGCCGATTCTTGCCCGGCGCCCGCCGCGCCGCGGCTCCAGCCTGCGGTGGCGGCCCTGCGACCAGAGCAGCGCGGTGAACCGCAGGTGCGGGTCGGCAGGAGCCCGGTCCTGGCTCGGATCCACGCAGGCCTCCCGGGCGGCCCCGGGGTCTGTGCCGCGCCCTTCGGAAGCGCCGCCAGCGGCTCTGGCCGCCCGGGACTGCAGCACTACCATGTGCCGCCCGCCCGGACGCTCTTCTTGCACTCGCCTTAACGCCTGCCTTGCATCGCAGGTCACCGCGCCGGCCGCGCGGTCGGCCGGGCAAGGGACGAGGGCTCGGGGTTGCCCGAGACCCGTCGGAGCTGACCGGGGCCGGGTCGCTAGCCGACGAGGTGAGCCTGGGCTGCCGGCCGCTGGTTGAGCTGCGCGATCGAGTGCTCGGCCAGCGCGACCAGCACGTTCCGGCACGACTCGCGGCTGCGGGCGTCGCACGCGATGACCGGGACGCCCGCAGCCAGGTTCAACGCGTGGCCGATCGATTCCAGCGAGTGGCGCTGCTGGCCGTCGAAGCGGTTCACGGCGACGACAAAGGGAATGCCGTTGCTCTCGAAGTAATCGACTGAAGGAAAGCAGTCGGCGAGGCGCCGCTCGTCCGCCATGACCACGGCGCCCAGTGCCCCGAAGGCCAGGTCATCCCACATGAACCAGAACCGCTGCTGGCCCGGGGTGCCGAAGAGATAGACGACGAGATCCTTGCGGATGGTGATCCGGCCGAAGTCCATGGCCACCGTCGTCGTGGACTTCTGCTCCACACCGTAGAGAGAATCGACCAGCTCGCTGCGGTCACTCAGCGTCTCCTCGGTCCGCAGGGGCCGGATCTCGCTGACCGAGCCCACCAGCGTGGTCTTCCCGGCACCGAAGCCGCCCGCTATGAGGATCTTGATCGTTACCGGTGCTCGCGCGGCCGCGGGCTCGTCGTCATAGACGTCGTAGGCCATCGACCACCTCCTGGAGGATCTTCAGGTCGTTGAACCCGACCGGTTGCGCCCGGTGAATCGTGACCAGGCCGCGCTCGCGCAGGTCGGAGACCAGGATGCGGACGACGCCGACGGGCAGGTCCAGGTCGGCCGCCAGTTCGGCGAGCGGAGCCGGCATCTGGCAGCGCTGCAGCAGCGCGGCCTGCTCGGGGCTCAGCTGCGGCGGATCCTGGGAGGCCCGGCGGGCCGCGCGCACCATGTCGAGCAGGTCAAGGCGCTCGCCGGACGGCCGGGCCAGCCCGCCGATGATCGCATACGGACGGACGACGGGACCCGCGTCCTGGTCGAGCCACCCGCCATCGGACGGCCGGATCGCGCCGGAGTCCCGGCCGAGCCGCTCGCCGCCCGACGACCGCACCGCTGTCACGCCACCGTCGAGGGCGCGGACGCCGGCCGGCGACCCACGGCCAGATGCTCGCCCACCCGGCTTACCAGGAGGGCCATCTCGTAGGCGACGACGCCGACGTCCGCTCCCTGCTCGGCCAGTGCGGCCAGGCAGCTGCCCTCTCCGGCCGCCATCACGAACAGGAACGCGGACTCCATCTCGATGATGGTCTGCCGCACGGCCCCCGTGCCGAAGTGCTGGCTGGTGCCCCGGGCCAGGCTCTGGAGCCCGGCGGCCGCGGCGGACAGGTACTCCGAGTCCTCGCGCGTCAGCCCGTCGGACGCCCCGATCGCAAGCCCGTCCCTGGACAAGATCACCGCCTTGGTGACCTTGGGGACGCGCGCGACCAAGTCATCGAGGAGCCAGTCGAGTTGTCCTGCCTGGCGCATGTTCAACCCTCCTCAGTGGATGCCGGGGAGTCCGCTCCTGCATCGGGCGACGGGGTGCCGGCGGCGGACCTGGCTCGTTCCCAGCCGCTCTGCATTGCGGACATCGTGCTGCGTACCGCCTCGGCCGAGGCGGGCGGCGCATGAAAGGCCCCGCTGTCCGACGGGTTCCGGTCACGGAGCTCCGGTGCCAGGGAGGCCTGGCGGACCCGGACGGGCAGCCCGCCGTCCTGCTGTTCCGCCGGCCCGGCAGGGTCCGCCGGCCCGGCGGTGTCCTCCGGCCGCGCAGGGTCCGCAGGCCCGGCGGGATCCGGCAGGCCGGCAGGGTCCGCCGCCCTGGCGGCGACTTCCGGCCGGGCGGGCACTTCCGGCTCGGGCACCAGCTCGGTGGCGCCGGCTACGGCCTGCCCGGCCTGAACGGAGTCGGCGGCCCGCCTGCCGGCCAGGGTCGGCCGGGTCCACCAGTCCGACTCGGCCAACCGCCCGGCCGGGCCGAACTGGAAGGGCTGCGTGTCCTGCGACAGGCTGGCGGCGCGGCGACCGGCGGCGTGCCGCGGGCCGCGGGGTTCGGCCGTCGCGCCGTGCCCGTTACCCGCCTGACCGTTACCGGCGTGACCGGTCCCGGCGTGACCGTCCCGGGCGTATCCGTTGCCGGCGTCCGCGTTTCCGGTAAACCCGCTGCCGACATGTCCCTCGCCCGCAAAGCCGTCGCCCGCGTGCTCGTCGCGGGCATGAGACTCGCCCGCATAGCCGTTGCCGGCCTGCTCGTTGCGGGCGTGAGCTTCGGCCGCATAACCGTTGCCAGCGTGCCTGTTGCCGCTGCTCAGCGCGGCCGCCGCCGCCGCGGGCTGCAGCGTCCGGGCCTCGGGCGCCAGCGCCGGGACCTGGCCGTCGTCGATGACCACCAGGCCGGTCGGGATGATCACAACGGCGCTCGTGCCGCCGTAGACCGACGACCGGAGAGAGACCTTGACGCCGTGCCGGTGCGCCAGACGCCCGGTGATGAACAGCCCCAGCCGGTCGCTGCTGGCCAGGTCGAAGGCGGGAAGGCCGGCAAGGTCGCGGTTGATCTCCTCGAGCCGCTCCTCGGCGACGCCGAGACCGCGGTCCTCGATCTCGACGGCGAACCCGCGGCCCACAAGATCGCCCTGGACCCGGACCATCGTGTTCGGCGGCGAGAACACCGTCGCGTTCTCCATCAGCTCGGCTAGCAGGTGGACGACGTCGGCCACCGCCGGGCCGGCCAGGGCCGCCCTGGAACGGACCTCGACCCGGATCCTGGTGTAGTCCTCGACCTCGGCCACGGCGGCCCGCAGGACGTCGACGAAGGGAACTGGCTTGCTCCAGCCGCGCCCCGAGGAGTCGCCCGACAAGACGATCAGGCCCTCGGCGTGCCGCCGCATGCGCGTGGTGAGGTGGTCGATGCGGAACAGGTCCTCCAGCTGCTCCGGCTCCTGTGCCCGTCGTTCCATGCCGTCGAGCAGCCCGAGCTGGCGGTGCAGCAGCGCCTGGTTGCGCCGGGCCAGGTTGCGGAAGACCTTGCCGACGCTGCGGCGAATGTTCGCCTCCTCAACGGCGGACTCCACGGCGGTCCGGTGCACGGTACTGAACGCCTGGCTCACCTGGTCGATCTCGTCCCCGCCGGTCCCGGCCCGCGGCGCCTCGGCGTCGACGTCCACCGTGTCGCCGTCTCGCAGCCGGGCCATGAGGGCCGGGAGCCGGTCGCGGGCAAGCTCGAGGGCCGACGTGCGCAGGCCCTCCAGCCGGCGCAGCAGGCGGCGGCCCATGAGGAACGAGAAGACGACCGACGCGATGACCGCGAGCAGGCCCAGGCTCGCCGCCAGGACGAGCGTTGTCAGGGCGCCGCGGGCCGAGGAGGTCACCTGAGACTGGATCCACGCCGGGCTCTTGGTCAGCATGACCTCGAGGCGGCCGGCGTAGGCCGCGGCGGTCGGCTGCCAGGTGGTCAGCGGCACCGGCGGGCGGGCCGGGCCGGCCGGCGCGTTGATGATCGCGTTCTCCTGGCTGGTCAGGGCGGCGGTCAGCGAGGCCGGCACCTCCTGGCGCAGCAGGCCGGCGGCCTCGGCGTCAAGCTGCGGCACCGCGTCCGCGACCAGGTACCGTCGCACGGCAACGAGCTGGGCGAACTCCTTCTGGTCGGCGGCAGGCATGCGCCCGCCGTCGCCGGCGTAGATGTCGCTCTCCTGCAGGACCAGCATCTCGGCCGTGTAGAGGCTCACCTCCTGGCGCGCGGTGGTGGCCAGGGACTGGCTCACATAGGTCTGCTGGATGGCCTGCTCGGCCACCCGGACGCCGTCGGCCATGACCGCGCTGTAGGCGTTGATGGCGGCTGTCCTGCCGATCGCGCCGCCGGCCACCGCCCTGCGCAGCGCCTGAAGCCGGCCCCTGTCGTCCCTGACGAACGAGGCAGCCGCCGCCTTCTCCAGCGGGGTCGCGTTGGAGGTGACCGGCCCGGACCCGGTGATGGTCTCGACGGCGCGGAACTGGCGGTCGGTCGCGGCCTGGTCCTGCCGGAAGGCGGCGGCGGCCTGGCCGGACCGGGTGGTCAGGTAGACGACCGCGCCGGTGCGCTCCGCGTTGAGCGCGACCATCGCGTCGGAGATCGGGGTGATGGTCGTCCCGCTGACCTTCCCCGCGTTGGCCAGGCCGACTGCCGTGCCGGACTGGCCGACGACCGCGTATGCGTAGACCGCGATCAGGGCGAGCAGCGGGACCGAGACGAGCAGGAACATCCGGGTGCGGATGGACGTGTTACGCAAGGTCATATTGGTGGCCCTCGGGTTTGGCGGGGAGCAGGAGACACCGCTTGACGGTTATATATACGGAGGAAGCCGTCTAAACTCGAATTAATCCCCCGTTGACAACTTCGACACGTACAGTGCCACACAGCGGACACTCCGTCAAACTGAACCGGACATCCAGGCCGTAAGCACGCGCCGCGCACCCCGCCCCGTGGTCAGGCTGGTTCCGCCGAGAACTCCCGCCGGCAGCGGCGTTTTCGTGACCGGGAGCCCTGACGGAGCCGGCCGAGGACTCGCAAAGATTTTTTCCCGGGCGGTCGCGTGACGCCCGGCGGGCCAGACCCGCGGCGAGACGGAGCGTGGATGGAATTGATCTTGATTTTGCCGTCCGCGACCTGGGCCCGCCGGGAACCGGGAAGACGCACACGGTCCGCTACCTGACCGGCAAGCTGGACCGCACGACCGTCATCGTGCTGACCGGCCGGTCCATCCGGTTCATCGAGTCCGCCGCCGCGCTCGCCCGCCGGCTGCAGCCGTCGATGGTGGTGCTGGAGGACGTGGATCTGATCGCCATGGACCGCGACCTCTCCGAGGGGCCGAACCCGCTGCTGTTCACGCTGCTCGACGCGATCGACGGGGTCGGACCGGACGCGAACGTGACGTTCGTGCTGCCCACCAACCGGGCCGACATCCTGGCGCCCCCCGCTACCGGGAACTGGTGACGTCCGGCGTGCGCGGAGGCGCCTTGTCCTCGCCGGGCAGCGCGGGTTCGAAGCTGGCGGGGGCAGCGCAGTAACGGTGCACGGCCTGAGCGAGCTGCGAGGCGTGGAATCCGTCCACGTACCGGTGGTCGAACGTCGCCGTCACCGTGAGCATCGGGCGGACCACGACCTCATCGCCGGCGACCACGGGCATCTTGCGGACCGCTCCGACGAGGACCAGGACCGGGACCCGGTAGTAGTGAGCCAGCGGCGAGTACGCGCGGCTGACTCCCCACATGCCGACCGAGGTGATCATGGCGCCGCCGAACGCCTGCCGCGGCATGCCCAGGCGGCTCAGGTCGAGGTTGAGGTCGGAGGTGAGCCAGGCGCCGATGTGCAAGGCGGCGCGCAGCAACGTCGGCGGCAGCCTGCTGAGCATCGCCTTGCTGCGGCCGAGTTCCGGGTCATCCCCGGTCGCGATCGCGGCGCAGCGCCGGTTCATCTCCCGGGCGATCTCGACAGCGGACTTGCTGTCGGCGTGATGAACCTTGACGCCGGTCAGTTCCTGTCCGTTCTCGGCCGTCACGATGAAGAACACGTCCACGCTGTCCCGGTCATATTCGCGGCCGTGAGCCAGGCGTACCCGGAGCTCGGGCACCTCCGCCAGCCCGTGCGCGACCGCCCGGCCGACGAGATGGGTCATCGTGAGGTGAACCCCGGTGGCGCGCCGGGCTTCCTCGATGTAGCTGAGCAGGGCACTGGCATCCAGCTCGAGGTCGCCGAAGAACTGCGGATCGCTCGGGCGGCTCCACGCCGAGCCCGCCAGCTTCCGCCAGCCCCGCACACGCCTGGCCATTAACCCAGGTTGCACCCGGCAACAATGACTTCTAAGAGCCTTTGGTCCCGCAACCTGTTGACGTACGGCTCAGCCTCCGGACGCGGCGCAACGTCATCGCCGCCGTGGGCCGGCCCGCATCCGCCGCTTGCCCGCCGAACCTCGGCTGCCGGCGACGGGGCGGCGGAGCGCACACTGAAGCGATGCGAATCACGATCCGGGTCCGGCCCGGCTCTGCCCGTCCCGGCGTCGGCGGCGAGCACGACGGCGCACTGGTCGTCCGGGTCAGCGCGCGGGCCGTGGACGGCCAGGCGACGCAGGCTGCCTTGGCCGCGGTGGCCGCCGCCTTCGGGGTCCGCCGCCGTGACGTGACCCTGGTCGCCGGAGCGTCAAGCCGGACGAAGATCGTCGATATAGCCGGCTGCGATCCGGCGATTCTCGAACGGCTGCTGGCTCAGACCGCCGCCGCTCCCGAGCGGTAGCCAGCCCTCTCGCCGGTCTCCAGCGGCCCGGTTCCGACGGCAGATCATGGAGCCAGACCCGCGATACCGAGCCAGGCCAGCACAGCCGGGCAGGGCCAGACCCGCCAGACCCGCGATACCGAGCCAGGCCCGCGATGTCGGCGCGGCATAACGGACAGTGGTGCGATTAACGGACGGGACCCAGGCCGGCGGCGACCTGCCCGAAACCCGGCCCGAGCCGAAACCGTCCATTCCCCCGCCCTCGTGTCCTCAGCTAACCGGGGCATACAACGCATAACGCTTCAGACTTCGCCGCCGGAACGGTCGGCCCCAATGACGTGAACGGTCCAACGCGGTTTCTCTTTTCGCGGCGGTGGGACAACGCCGCTATTGCGGGGGTGCGTCCATAACCCTGGGGAGGCGGTCGCCCGATCTCCGCGCCGCCCGAACCGCCCCCGCCGCCCGAACCGCCCCCGCCGCCCGCGCCGCCCGAACCGCCCGCCGCCCGAGGTACAGATATGTCACCGCGAAGCCGACGGCAGAGCGCCGCGGCACGCGCCAGGTGCGCCACGGTTGACCCGTCAAGACCTGTCAAGACCTGTCAAGACCCGTCAGCCGGCTTTGTTACACCGAGTCGAATAGGACGGAAAGGGTCAATACCGGGTTATTAGTTTTGCAGTCCGCGGGGCGCACTTTTGGCGGGGCATTAGCTAGATGATGCCTTTCTGCGCCAAAAACTCTTCAGGCTTTCGTGGAATTTCATGCTTAAAGCCGTAACCCTGGGCGTACCTTTAGTTGCACTTAGTTGCGCTCACAGGTGCGCCGAGGAGGGCTGGCGGGATGAGGCTAGCTAGGTCACCCAGGACACGGGCCCGTCATGCAGCACCGCAGGTCAGGCGGGTGAAGGGTCGGCGGGCTGCCATAGCCGGCCTGGCCGCGGCCGCGTTAGCCGGCCCGGCCCTGGCCGGTGCCCCGGCCGCATCGGCCAGTGCCAGCGAGACCGTCATCGTGACCTCGAGCGGGCTGCTGAGTCCGGTCACCGCGGTCCTGGACGTTTTAGGCAGCGTCCTTAACCAGTTCCAGATCATCGACGGGGTAGAGGCGTCGATCCCCGTCGCGCTGGAACCGGTTCTGGCGGCGCTTCCTGGCATCACCGTCACCCCAGATGTGTCCGTCAACGTGCAGTCGGCCGCCGAATCGACGGGCCCGCACACCCCCTCGGACGAATTCCTGCAACAGACCGGCGCCGCCGAGCAGGCCGCGGACGGCGACACCGGCCAAGGCGTCACCGTGGCGGTGATCGACACCGGCATCGACAATCTGCCGGACTTCGCCGGGCGGCTGATCGGCGGCGTCGACCTGACCGGCGAGAACAACCCCTTCCAGGACGACTACGGCCACGGCACGTTCGTGGCCGGCCTGATCGGCGGCGACGGGGCCTCGTCGGGCGGGCAGTACTCCGGCGAGGCGCCGGGTGCCGACCTGGTATCGGTCAAGGTGGCCGGCGCGAACGGGGTGACCGACCTGGCCCGGCTGATCCTCGGCCTGCAGTGGGCGATCGACAACCGGGTCGCCGACAACATCAGGGTCCTCAACATGTCCCTGGGCTTCCGCCCGTTCGCGTCCACCGCCATCAACCCGCTCGACATGGCCGTCCAGGCGGCGTGGAACTCGGGCATCGCGGTCGTGGCCTCGGCCGGCAACGCCGGGCCGTCCAACGGCACCATCCTGTCCCCCGGGGACGATCCGCTGGTGATCACGGTGGGCGCGCTGGATGACATGGCCCAGCCGGCGGTGGCCGACGACGAGATGACCAACTTCAGCAGCGCCGGCCCCACGTCGCCGGACGGCTGGGTCAAGCCCGACCTGGTCACCTCCGGCCGTTCGGTCGTCAGCCTGGCCGCCCCCGGCTCGACCGTCTACGACCAGAACCCATCGGCCCGGGTCGGCTCGGGCAACTTCGTCGGCTCCGGCACCTCGTTCAGCGCGGCCATCACCAGCGGCGCCGCGGCCCTGGTCCTTGCGGACAACCCGGGGCTGACCCCGGACGAGCTCAAGGCCCGGCTGCTCGGCACGACCAGCCCGGGTCCCGTCGGCAATCCCTTCGTCGACGGGCACGGCGCCCTCGACGCGTACGCCGCGGCCACCGCGGGCCCGATGGACCTCGACCAGTCCGCTCCCGGCCTGCTCCTGACTCTGCCGGGCGCGACCGTGTCGCTCTCCCCGGGCGGCAACACCGCGGACAGCTGGAACGCGGGGCTGTGGTCGGGCGTCTCGTGGCCACAGGGCTCCGGCGGCGGGCCGGCCTGGAACGGCTTCGCCTGGGACGGCTCGGCCTGGAACGGC
>Ga0335073_10003354_pt1 | contig 22265 bp, 15 predicted proteins | sample Lox_Sample_22_FD_207093 | JGI IMG/M metagenome (GOLD analysis project Ga0335073, IMG submission 207093) | Soil microbial communities from Loxahatchee National Wildlife Refuge, Florida, United States - Lox_Sample_2.2 | ecosystem: Environmental > Terrestrial > Soil > Wetlands | place: USA... | reverse complement strand
GGGCCGGGCCGCAGCAGCCGCAGCACGACGCTTCATCATCAGGCAAGCACGGTGACAGCCGCCCGCTGCCGCTCGCCGGTCCCCGCACCGCAGCCGCAGCCCGGTAAACCGGCCCAGATGACCTTGCCACCGAGTTGAACCCCCATAAAACCGAGTTGAACCCCCATAAGGCAGTCCCCCACGGCCAGCCGCGCCGGAGCAGATCAAAAGCGGCGCCTTCCCGCGCACGGCATATAGCCCACCAGCACGCAGCTGACAAGGGCAGGGGCGGCGGTAACGTCGCCTGCGATCCGCCGCACCCGTGACGCACCGCCACCGCCGCTGGCGTAGGTTGCGCGCGCGTACCCGCCGTTCGGCACCTGTATCGCTTCGACGCCGCTTAGGACATGGTTCACGCATATCTGGATGTTCGGCGCTGCTTTAAGCACGGGTAGGCCTCCAGGCACGCGGCGAGTGTGACCTTCTGTTCGGTAGTTCTGGCAAGTCGCGGATCGCCCCGGCGAGTCAGCTTGGCAAAAGTGTTGGCGAATAGTCGTCCGGGGTCCCGGGCCTGGCCGGTCGGGCGGGATGATCTCCGCGAACGGCCGACCGCATCTCCGGAGTCAAGATCTGGAGCAGTGGAGTCGATGCGGACTTGAGCGCTTGTACCGCGTCGTCGAGCCGGGCGGCTGGGAATTTTTCCTGGCCGGGTGCGGTGGCGAACCAGTTCAGCGCCAAGGCCATCTGTCCGTCGAGGTGCTGGGCTTGCTCGAGGAAGTTCCTTGACGTGTTGGCGTCGATCAGTGTCGGAGCGACGGCCAGCAGCATCATCGTGTAAGTCCGGAACTCTTCGCGTGCTATGTCCCGGTCGCCCGAGCCGGCCAGTACCTGGGACGCTGCCTGTGACGCGCTGTTGGCCTGAGTCATCAGGATGGCGACCTGGACCGCCACGGCGCGGGCCTTGCTGTTGCCCTGCCGGAGCCGGACCACCTGATCAACGACCAGGACCGTGATCATCAGTACGAGCAGCCCGGCGACTGTGTCGGTGGTCAGGGCGTGAGCGTCCCACCAGCGCCGCAGCCCGGCGCCGGTCAGGTCAAGGATCACCAGGACGCAAGCGACCAGCGCAACGGCGGCGGCGGCGAGCCCGCCTAGCCAACGTGACAGCATCAGCGGACTGCTAGGCCAGGGGACGGATCTCGGGTTTAACCGGGACTGTGATCACTGTCGGCGAGTCGGTTCCCAGTGCCGCCGCGAAAGCCTCCTTGACTTCTGCCTTTGATTTCGCCACGACTGCCTGGCAGCCGAAACCTTTGGCGATGGCTGGAATATCAAGACCGGGAAGGTCGAGACCCGGTGCGTTTGGCGCGTCTTCAAGGACAGCGAAGTCCTTCAAGACTCCGTACTCGCCGTTGCGGACAACAACGAATACCACCGGCAGCTTGTGTCGTGCGGCGGTATAGAGGCACTGGATCGAATACTGGAACGCGCCGTCGCCGATTACAGCGACCACCGGCCGCCTGGCTCCCTGGGTCTTGACCGCCAGGGCGACGCCCACGGCAGCGGGAGCTCCCCAGCCCAGGCCGCCGCCGGCGAACGAATAATATGACCCCGGCGCAGTGATCGCCCAGGTGTTGAGCAGCTCGATCACGTTGGATGTTGTCTCGGTCACAAGAATCGTGTCGGCCGGCCGGGATTCAGCAAGGACGGAGAAGACTTCATCCGCATACAAGGGGTCTCCATCGCTGGAAACCTTAAGGGGGGGACGGCGCGAACTGGGCCATTCACGCTTGGGGTTCTCCGGAACCAAATCGATCAGCGCCTCGAGGGCCAGTTGCGGATCGCCGAGCATGCTGTCGCCTACGAATGCCGTTCCTGCTTCGTTCGGATCCGAGGTGATCTGGAGCAACTCGGTTCCTTCTGGAAGATACGATCCGGCCACGTAGGGGTAGTAACGGAAGACCTGCGCTCCGACGACTATCGCCAGGTCGAATCCGCGCAGGCGCTCGGACGCCGGGCCGATCGCTGGCGGAAGGCTTCCTTGGAACTGCGGGTGGATAACCGGGAACGAGATGCTTTCAGTATATGGCGAGAACAATACGGGGGCCTGAAGTTTCTCGGCGAACCGTACTCCGGCGTCCCACCCGCCCGCCTTTTCGAGGCCTGGTCCGTAGATCAGTACTGGATTGCGAGCACCGCTGATCTTGTCGGCGAATCTCTTTACCCGCTCGGGATCCGGGGCGACTCGGGTGCTGACGGTCCTCACGACGGCGCTGCCCAGCGCAGGCTTGTCCCAGTCGTCCAGCGGAACCGAAAGAAATACGGGGCCGGCCGGAGGCTGAAGCGCTACCGCGTAGGCTCTCATGATGGCGGCCGGCACGTCCTCGGCTCGCACGGGCTGATAGGACCACTTTACCCAGGGTTCAGGGAGCGCGGTTTCTTTCACGTTGGTCAGGTATACGTCGCCCACCAGCATTTCCCGGGTCTGGTTACCGCCCAGGATGATGAGCGGGGCCTTGTTCATGTAAGCATTGCCAATGTTGCCCATACCATTGCCGGTGCCGGCAAAGGTATGCAGATTCACCAAGGCCGGCTTTCCCGTTGCCTGGGCATATGCATCAGCCATCGCGACAGCCGAAGCTTCTTGCAAGGCCAGTACATATTGAAAATCTGACGGAAAATTCTTGAGGAAGGGCAGTTCGGTCGAGCCAAGGTTCCCGAATATCGTGGTCAGGCCAAGCCGCCTCAGGAGTTCGTATGTGGCTTCCTGGACGCTGAAGATCATGGTCTTCTCCTTCTGCTTGTGACTGGGGGCCCTCCGGGCGGCCCGGTCTCCTGTGAGGCTGGTCGTGGTAGCCATCAGATCTGGACGGTCATGGCTACCTCCTCGTGGCTACTGGCTGCGAGCCTCGCGCCGGTCTGCGTGAGATGCCATCACGCAGGTTGCGTGATTACCGAGTTCCCTTCAGCCGAGGGCGTTGTTGCCGGGGCGCCTCGCCGGTGGCTCGGCCTCGAGGACTTCGTTCGCCTGGCCGGCGCGCTGATCGCCTTCGGCGCCCTCGGCCAGCCGTGGTGGCTCGTGCCGGCCGGGATCCTCGTCCCCGACATCGCCATGAGCGGCTACCTGGCTGGATCCCGTCCCGGCGCGTGCCTGTACAACCTCACGCACGCCACGCCCTTGCCGGCCGTCATGCTGGGTGCCGGCTACTGGCAAGCCGCCCGCCTCGTCATGGCCCTGGCCCCGGTCTGGCTCACCCGCATCGGCCTGGACCGGCTCCTCGGCATGGGCCTGAAGTACAACGACCGCTTCACGCACACCCGCCTCGGCGACCGTCCGGACGCCAGGTAGCCAGGCCGCGACCGGACGGAGACTGGGAGCCGACCCCGGCCGGGTCTGCCGAGCCGTCGGCGGCGGCCACGACCCCGCCGTCGGGCCGCCCACCGTCGGGGAGTGGTTGGAGGAATGGCTCGCTGGCAAGAAGAAGCTGCGCCGGGCCACCGTGCGCAGCTACGCCGGGCACTTCCGCCTGTACTGGGCACCGCGCATCGGGCGCCGCCGTCAAGGGCCACCGCCTGGTGGGCCCGGCGTCCAGCCAGCTGATCCGCGCCACGTTGCGCTCCGCGATCAGCACCTGATGAAGCAGCACCCCGGGACGCTGCCCGCTAACGTCGCCGCGCTCGGGGAGCTGCCGCCCGGCGGTCGGCCCAAGGCCATGGTCTGGACCGGCGAGCGCGTCCGCGCCTGGCAGAAGGACTTTGACGCCTGGCTCGCCGACTCGGCTTGCCTGCCTGCGTTCCCGGAGTCCTGTTGCTGACGTGGGCGTTCTGCGACCGCCGGGCGCGGGCGTCTTACGACTGCCGGGCGTGGGCGTTCTGCGACTTGTACTGCTGCACCGAACGGCCCACGTACCCCAGGAGTTCGGGATCCAGGCGGTTGAGTCCCTTGCGGTCATACCACCTCACCAGGACAGCGCCCAGGAACAGCCAGAAAACCAGCCCCAGCGCCGCGGCCGTGACCGCGCGCGCCAGTCCTGCGTCGGCCTGGGCGTCGAAGTACAAGATCGCCTGGGTGCCGGCGAGGATCTGCCGCAGCGGCTCGATCCCGGCCAGCCATCGCAGGACGCCGGGCAGCGCCTGCAGCGGCACGGTGCCGCCGGCGGCCGCCAGTCCTGCGTAGACGAACAGCAGCAGGGCCAGGAGCTGGCCGAGGGAGGCGCCCAGGACCGCGCACAACACGATGGTCCCCGCAGCCACGCTGGCCGCGCACAGCCAGGCCACCAGCCACAGCAGCCCGAGGTGGGGGGCGTCCATCCGCAAGATGCCGGCCGCCACCACCAGCAACAACCCGGTCATCAGGCCGGTGAGGACGGCGGCCATGACCCACTTGATGACCAGTGTGTTCCACCGGTTGACCGGCAGCGGCTGGCGCTGGCGCCATCGGGGCCCGATCTCGGTGGTGGCATATCCGGTTGCGGCGTCCACCGAGGGGTTGATGATGGTCCCGGCCAAGAACCCGCACATCAAGATCAGCAAGGCGAGGTAGAAGGCGCTCAGCCCCAGCGCCGAATGAGCGGGCAGCGGCCGGTACCCGGCCGTGGTGACGGTGACCGGGTCGGCCAGGAAATCTCTGGTCAGCGGGCTGGACGCCCGGGCGGCGGGCACGAAGGCCGCAAGCTGCCGCCCGACCTGGCCGGATGCCGCCTGAAGGCCGGGCTGCAGCACGCCGGAGGCCAGGCTGGCTCCGATCGTGCCCGCACGCTGGTTGGTCAAGATGACGATCTGCGGCCGTCCGGACCCCAGCTGACTGGCACTCACCCCGGCCCGGGTGAGCAGCGAGGCGGTGAAGCCGGGCGGGATCACCACCGTGGCGTAGGAGGCGCCGCGGTCCATGGCCCGCTGCGCGGAGCTGAGGGTGGTGTCCGTCAGCGCCAGCCGGCCGGAGACCGCGGTGCTGCCTGACAGGCCGCGCTGCACCTGCTGGCCGATGTTGACCTGCCGCGTGCCGATCACCGCCCCGCGGTCCTGGTTCACCACCGCCACGGGCAGGCCCTGCAGGTGAGCCACGGGGTCGACCACCGACCCGACGTAGAACGCCGTGATCAGCACCACCACCGCCGACCCTAGGATCAGCGGCAAGATCCAGACCGCCCGGACCTTCAGCAGGTCAGACGCTCGGACGGGGAAGGCGCGCCTCGGCGCGCCGCTATGCCGGGTGGGACCGGCCGATTCACTGCTCACATCCGTTCTCCTAGCTGGATAGCTGCTCGTCTGGGTCCTCCGCTCGATCGCGAGCCTCGCGCCGGCCTGCGTGAGATGCCATCACGCAGGTTGCGTGATGACCGGCCGCATCCGCGCGCCGGCCGGCGTTATCCCCGCCGCTGCCCTGATCGCAAGCGACAGCCTCCGGCACTGACCCGCAGCACCGCGGCGTCACGGCCATCCCGGCCGCCAGCTGGCGCAGCAGCGGCCAGGAATCAAGCAAAGGAGCCATCAGGACGGCCGGCACAACCAGCCGGGCCGCACACCTGCCCGCGCTCATGAACAAGGGCGACGGCCTGCGTCCGGGTCAGCCGGGGTACGGCCGGGGATCAGCCACCCGCAAGGGCGCCCGGGGCTCTTGCCGCGCTACCTGGCCGGTTGCGCGGATCACGCAACATGCGTGACGCCAGCTCACCCCGTCAGGCAACAAGCTCGGGAAGGCGCACAGCGCGACCGAACACGTCAGCCAAGGAGGCCGACATGACCGAGTTCGTTGACGTTCCGGGCGGGCGGATCGCATACGAGGCGACCGGCAGCGGCCCGCTGGTGGTGTTGTCGCACGGCATCGGCGTCCGCCTGCAGGCCTACCGGTTCCTGGCCCCGATGCTGGCCCAGGCCGGCTACCGGGTGGCCAGCGCGGACCTGCGCACGCGGCCGGACCTGGTCGCCGGGATCGTCGAGATCAACCCCTTCACCAAGACACCAAGGCTCGACCTGGGCGCCTTGCCGCGGGTCCGCCGCTACTGCCGGTCGCCAGTGATCGGAGAGACGATGATCGAGCAATTGGAGGCGTCGGAGCGGAGGATCAGGAGGTTCCTGCATTGACCACGTTCATCCCCGCGATCTGTGACTCCCGCCAGTGGAACCGCCAGCAGGCCGGTTCACCGTGTGCATGGTGACAACGTGACCAGTGCCCACGCTGATCGGCCGGCCTACCGGTACCGCATCTGTGTCCGCGGCCGCCTGGGCGAGACGATACGCTTCGCGTTCCCTGCCCTGCAGGCTCAGGCCAGCGGCGGCGACACCGTCCTGACCGGGCTGCTGCCCGACCGCGCCGCGCTGTATGGCGTGCTCGCGCAGATGGAGGCGCTAGGGCTCGAGCTGCTCGAAGTCCGCCGCCTGCCACCGGTCTGACGCCCCTGCCCGGGCCGTCGGCCGTCCCGCCCTCGGCCAGCGCCGGCGGCCGGTGACGCCAGCTCACCGAGCCCGGCGTGAGCCCCGGATACCCCCGCCGGCCAGACCCTGCCTGCCCCGGCCGTCAGCCTGGACGCGCGGCCTTGCCCGGCAGCGGGGAGGCGGCCAGCAGGCCGAGGGCCCGGGCGCGGGCGACGGCCTCGGCCCGGGTATGCGTGCCGAGCTTGGCGTACAGGTGGGTGACGTGGGTCCTGACCGTGTTGTACGAGACGTACAGCTCGCCGGCGATCTCCGGCCCAGTCAGGTTGGTCGGCAGGTAGCGCAGCACGCGCAGCTCGCTCTCGCTCAGCGGTTCAATCGGCAGCTGGGGTCCGGCGGGCGGCGGGGCCGACCTGTTTCCGGCGAGCAGGCTGAGGATCTCGGCGATCAGGGCGGCGTGGGAGGTGCGGTGCCGGGCCTGGCGTTCCAGCAGGCCCGGCACCGGGTGCAGCAGGAACCACAGGAGCGCACGGTCGCCTTCGGCCAGGTCCAGCGCGCGCTCCACGGCCCGGCCGGCGGCGTCCGGATCACCGAGCGCGTCTCGGGCGCTGGCCTCCAGCAGGAACGCGTGAGGCAGCCAGATCCACGGGATTACGGAGGCGGAGCCGTCCAGAACCGGCGCCAGCGCAGCGGCCGCCGCGCGCGGGTCGTCCTGGGCAAGCCGCAATGCGGCCGTGGCGACGCGTACGTCGCCGCGTTCCCGCCCTGGTTCTTCCAGGTCGGCGAGGGCCTGCTCGGCGTGTTCGGTGTCACCCAGGCGCGCAAGGACGAACACTTGCTGTGCCCGCGCCTGCGAGACGGCCAGGTTGGGTACGTCCAGGCTCCCGGCCAGCCGCTCCGCGGCCCGGAAGGCAGCCAGGGCATCCTGATCCCGGCCGCGTGCCACTTCTATCATCCCGCGGGTGAAGCGGACCCCCGCCGCCGCCGCGGGCTCGGCTTCCGCCGTCACGGTGCGCTCGGCGCGCTGGATCCACGGCTCGGCCTCTTCGGGCTGTCCTTGCCAGACCAGCACGGCACCGAGTGTCCTGCAGGCGGTGCCGAAGGCCGGCTCGTCGGTCCAGCCATGCAACTCGGCCAGCTCGATCGCCTGCCTGGCGAGCTCAGCGGGGCGCGCAAACAGGCGCCCGATCCCGGCCGTATCCGCCAACGGCCGCGCGATTTCAGCCACCGCCAGGTCCGCCAGCCCGGTGAACTCCAGGAACGGCCGCCCGACCCGGCGCGCCAGCACGACGCCCTGCTCCAGGTGTTTGTGAGCCTCCTCCAACCGGGTTGTCCAGAGCTCGGTGCTGCCCAGGCTAATTAGCGCCAGCGCGCGCAGGTCATCGCCCAGGCCTGGCTGCGCCTCCTCCGGCGCCTCGGCCGCGGCCTGCAGCCGCTGCGCCTCCGCGGCCGCCGCCTGCGGGTTCCCGCGCTGGCGCGCGTACAGCAGCCGGACAATGCCGAGCAGGACCTGGAACTGCCCGGTCCGGCCGGCCGGCACCGACGCCGATGCTCGCTCGGCCAGGCCCAGGTACCGCTCGGCCGCCTCCAGCGACCCCCGGGCCAGCTCATCCCCCGCGGCCAGCGTCGCCAGCTCCGCATCCGCCGCGCGAGCCTCGGGGGGGAACCCGGCCAGCAGCTCGTGCACGGCAGCGGCCTGCCCGTCCAGGTACAGACCCGGCCAGTGACCGGCCAGCACCCGGACGGCCAGCCCCCAGTCCCGCGCCGCCTGGGCGTGCCGGACCGCCTCCACCGGGTACCCGTGCCCGGCGAACCACCCGGCGGCGGCCCGGTGCAGCCCAGCGACCTGGTCCGGCTCGGTGCGCCGCAGCTCCAGCTGCAGCAAATCGGCGAACAAGTGGTGGTAGCGGAACCACGACCGCGCCGCGTCGACCGCCACCACGAACGCGTTCGCGGCCTCCAGATCCTCCAGCACCCGCTCCCCGCCACTATCACCGGTCAGCAGGCCAGCCAGCTCCCCGTTGACCCGCTCCAGGATCGAGGTGCGCAGCAACAGCCGCCGCACCGGCTCACCCTGCCGGTCCAGCACCTCGGCCAGCAGGTACTCCGCCACCGTCCGCTCGGTCCCGGAGAACTCCGCCGCCAGCCGCCCCGGGTCGGGGTGCCCGGCCAGCCACAGCGCCGCCAGCCGCAGCCCCGCCGCCCACCCCTCGGTCCGCTCCACCAGCAGCGCCACCTCCGGCAGATCCACCCCGGCGGCGTCGAACAGCTCCCCCGCCTCGGCCACGGTGAACCGCAGATCCGGCTCGCGGATCTCGGCCAGCTCACCCTCCAGCCGCAGCCGGTGCAGGCCCAGCCGCACGTCATGCCGGGCGGCCAGCACGAACCGCAGCCCCGGCGGGGCCCGCATGATCAGCAGCTCCAGCTGCCGCAGCGCCTCCGGGCCCAGCTCGTGCACATCATCGACCACCAGCCAGACCCGGTCATCCAGCGGCGCCAGATCCGCCAGCAGCCGCTCGGTGATCACCCACCCGTCCAGATCCGGCGCCGCCGTCACCGGCTGCACCAGCACCGAGCCCGGGCCCGTCTGCCGCAGCGCGCCCAGCACCGACAGCCAGAACCGCTGCGGATCACGCTCACCTCGCCCGGCCGGCACCCACGCGGCGCGCTCGGCCAGGCCCGGCTGGCCGATCCAGGATCGCAGCAGCACCGTCTTGCCGCTGCCCGGCGGCGCGGACACCACGATCACCCGGGCCTGCGCCCCGAGCCGCCCGAACAGCCGGGGACGGGCAACGACACCCCCGGCGCTAGGACCAGCGGCGCCGCCGCCAACGGCGTCCGCTCCGGCAACAGGCCCCATGGTTCCGATCATCGCACCACGCCGGCCCGCTGCCACATGTCAGTCTCTCGACGTGCGGATGTCGGTTCCGCTAGGCAGGCCAGCGCGGCGGTGACTTGCCGGTCAGCATAGGGAGCATCGCGTCAATGAGCCCGCCGAGCTGCTGGGGCGCCACCCTCCAGTGAGGAGGCAGCCCGAGAGGGGCATTTGCCGCGTGCTGCTGCCGGGGCGATATCGGTGGCGGCGCTGCGCCGCACCACCACGTCGGCCTCGATCCGCATGTGTGTCGCGGTGTGGCCGTACCCGCCGGGAACCTCAAGCCGGACCGATGCCTCGGCCGGCCCGGGCCTGTCCTGCGGCCGCCGTGAGCCGCTGCGGGCGGTACCTCGGCCGCGGATGAAGGGCCGCGCGGCCCTCCGGGGCCACGATGACCAGGCCCACCGCGGCGAGGAGGGTCGCATGAGAAGCCTCCCTACTTGCCGTTCACGACCGGACGGCCGTGGATGCACCGGGAATGAACGGGCGATCGTCGGCTGCGGCCCGGCGTGCGGTCAGGCCATCCGGGTCCGCCCCATCCGGCACGGCCGGGCCCGCGAGGTCGGCGCCTTCGCTAACCCCAATGGTCGGCTCCGCCGCACGAACTCAGCCATCGGAAATGTCGTCTAGGTACCGGAACTTACCCTGTCGTCCTGGTGCCCGAACTTGACACTGGCTATGACCGTCGTCGGCGGCCGTGCCAACGGCCGACCAGAAGGCTGGTATCGAGGCAGCTACCGCCGTGGTCATCTGCCTGCTGGTAGCCCAGCATGAAAGAGTTGCCCGCGTCTGGCAGGGACCACCGTGCGGCAGGCGATCCAGGAGACGAGGGCGGTGGGCAGTGTGATAAGGGCTGTCGCGTAGCCGGTGGCGGCGGGTGGCTTGGTGATCGCGAGCCATCCGAGCGCGTCGGTGACGACCGCAGCGTAGGCGAAGGTGAAGGCCCAGTATCCGGGCGTGAAGGCAAGCCTGCGGTAGATCGGGATCAGCCGGACCTGGGCGACGGCCATGAGCACCGCGTACCCGCCGAGTGCGCAGGCCGCCAAGCTCACGGTCCGGCCTGCCACAGCGAAATACGCCAGCCCCGCTACCGCGGGTATCCCGACTTCGATCGCCATCGCCGGGACGAGCGCGGGAGGCAGCGCGGGACGGGTGAACAGCCGGGTCAAGATCGTCGAGCCAAGCAGGACCCAGCAGATGATGCCGATCCCGAACGACGCCTCGGCCAGCGCGTGCAGGTGAACCTGGGCGGCGGCGTCCGCGCCGATCAGCCCGCCGGCGGCGGTAGGCAGGAAGTAGCCGGGATGCACGGAATCCGGCTTGATGCCGCCGGTCATCCACTGGCCCGTCAGCCACCCTCCGATAGCCATCGTCAGGGCCAGGAACACAACTACCAGCACCCGGCCGGCTGCGAAGGCGTCTTTGGCCAGCGCGGTGGCCAAGAGCATCGCCGTGGGCACGCCGGCCGAAACGAACGGCGACTGAACGGGGTCGCGGAGGTCGGCCAGCACGATCCGCGGGCCCTGGGCCAGGTACGCGCCGACCAGGACCAGCCATAGCGCAGCGTCCAGGAGGTTGAGGGCGTCGGGAACCGCCTGCGGAGTCCTCAGGACCGGTTCGGCCGCCCGCCAGGCCTGCGCGAGGCCCGCGATGCCCAAGACGATGCCGAACATGTTCGGCGGAACCCGCGAGCCCGGGAACCTTCCCATCGGGCTCGGGCCTTTCCCCGCCATCTGGGTTACGGACACCCGTCCTCCCGATTCCCGAGGGCCGGTGGTGTCGGCCTGCTTTTCTCAGTCACGCCCCTGCTGCTCATCTCCGCCTTACGGCTTCCGCGCTAGCAGCACACTCCTGCTTCCGGCGTCGCGTCGAGCCGGTGAACGGCCCTGGCCCGGTACCCTGGCCCGCTGGATCGCGACCCCCGTGCCGCTGCCCCAAGGTTGGAGGGTTTACCAGCCATGTCGGTCGGGTTACGGTGGTGCACCAGACGGTGGCGTGGCCCTGGCGGGACGCCAGGACCGGTTGTCATCGTCCTGAAGGTGGGTCGCGCCAGTCGGCTGGGAGGCGATGTGATCGTTCGCGCCCAGCCCGGTCCTGTTGATCCGCGATGAACCGGCGCCGCACGGCCGGTCTGAGGGACCGGGGTAGCGAACGCGACCTGCTCGACCGGCTCGTCGACGCCGTCCGGGTCGGGCATAGCCGGGTCCTGGTGGTGCACGGTGACCCTGGCGTGGGCAAGACCGTGCTGCTGGACTACCTGTCTGGGCGGGCGCAAGGGTGCCGGGTGATGCGCGCGACGGGTGTGCAGACTGAGATGGAGCTTGCCTTCGCCGGGCTGCACCAGCTGTGCGCGCCGATGCTGGAGTACGTCAATCGCCTGCCAGCGCCGCAGCAGGAGGCGCTGCGGACCGCGTTCGGGATCAGCACCGGGCCGCCGCCGGACCGGTTCATGGTAGGGCTGGCGGTGCTGAACCTGTTGTCAGAGGTGGCTGGGGACCGGCCGCTGATCTGCGTGGTCGACGACGAGCAGTGGCTGGATCATGCGTCCGCGCAGGCGCTGGGGTTCGCAGCCCGGCGGCTGGTGGCGGACCCGGTCGGACTGGTGTTCGCGGCCCGCGAACCGGGCCCGGACCTGGCTGGGCTGCCGGCGCTCGAAGTTGCGGGCTTGCCCGGGGACGACGCGCGGGCGCTGCTGGACTCGGCGCTGGCCAGGCCGCTGGACGCCAGGGTCCGGGACCAGATCGTGGCCGAGACGCAGGGCAACCCGCTGGCCCTGCTGGAACTGCCGCGCGGGCTGTCGTCGGCCGAGCTAGCGGGCGGTTTCGGGCTGCCGGGCGCGCAACCGCTGTCGGGCCGGATCGAAGGCAGCTTCCTTCGGCAGCTGGAGGCATTGCCGGACCAGACCCGGCGGCTGGTGCTGCTCGCGGCCGCCGAACCGTACGGCGACGCGGCGCTGGTGTGGCGGGCGGCCGCGCGGATGGACATCCCGGTTCAGGCGGCGGTGCCGGCGGCTGAGGCGGGCCTGGTGGACTTCGGCGGCCGGGTGCGGTTCCGGCACCCGCTGCTGAGGTCGGCGGTCTACCGATCGGCGTCCCTGCGAGACCGGCAGCAGGCGCACGGGACCCTGGCGGAGGTCACTGATCCGCAGGCTGATCCTGATCGCCGGGCCTGGCACCGGGCACAGGCCGCGGCTGGGCCGGATGAGGAGGTCGCGGCCGAGCTGGAGCGGTCGGCGAGCCGGGCGCAGGCTCGCGGAGGGTTGGCTGCCACCGCGGCGTTCCTGGAGCGCGCAGTGGCGCTGACCGCCGATCCGCGGCGCCGCGCCGAGCGGATGCTGGCCGCGGCGCAGACCAACCTGCAGGCCGGGGTGTTCGGCAAGGCGCTCGAACTCGTGGCGAAGGCGAAGGCCGGGCCGCTCGACGAGCTGCAGAGCGCCCGGGCGGACCTGCTGCGCGGGCAGATCGCATTCGCCTCCGGGCCGGGCAGCGACGCTCCCCCGCTGCTGCTCAAGGCGGCCAACCGGCTCGAGCCGCTCGACCTCGAGCTGGCTCGCGAGACCTGCCTGGACGCGTGGATCTCAGCAATGTTCGCCGGCCCTCTGGCGGGCGCCGGTGATCTGGCCGAGATCTCCCGCGCCGCCCGGGCACTGCCCGGGCCTTCGCGCCCGCCGCGCCTAGCCGACGTGTTGCTGGACGGCTTTGCGCGTCTGGTCACGGACGGCCGGGCGGCTGCGGCAGGGACGCTACGGCAAGCAGCAACCGCGTTTGCCAGCGCAGACACCCCAGCCGAAGAACGACTCCGATGGGGCTGGCTGGCCCCTGTGGCCGCGGTCGTCCTGTGGGATGAGGACGACTGGTACGCGATCGCGGTCCGGCAGACTCAGCTCGCCCGAGACATCGGCGCACTCGATCAGTTGCCGATCGACTTGGCCTCGCAGGCCATGGTTGTCACCCGGACCGGCGACTTTCCGGGGGCGGCCTCCCTGGTCGCGGAGGCCGATGTGGTTTCGGAGGTGACCGGAACTCGCATCGCGCCGTACGCCGCGCTGCTGCTTGCTGGCATGCGCGGGCAGGAAACCGAGGTCGCACCGCTGATCGAGGCCACCATCGCCCAGGCCACCGCCGAAGGCCAGGGACTCGCGGTGACGTGGGCGCACTGGGTAGCCGCCATCCTCTACAACAGCCTTGGCCGTTACGCCCAGGCACTGGCCGCGGCCCGGAAAGCCAGCCAGGACACCCCCGAACTCAATGTCTCCATGTGGGCGCTGCCCGAGCTGATTGAGGCCGGTGCCCGCAGCGGACAGACACAGGTTGCTTACGATGCTCTCGACCGGCTGGCGGAAACGACACGGGCGGCCGGGACCGACTTCGGGCTGGGGATCGAGGCGCGCTCGCGCGCGCAGGTGAGCCAGGGCGAGCTGGCCGAGCGCCAGTACCTGGAGGCGGTTGACCGGCTCGGCCGCACTCGGCTGCGCCCGGAACTCGCCCGCACCCACCTGCTCTACGGCGAGTGGCTGCGCCGCGAAGGCCGCCGCGCGGACGCCCGCGCAGAGCTGCGGATCGCGCACGACATGCTGGCCGCTATGGGCGCCGAGGCATTCGCCGAACGCGCCCGGCGCGAGCTGCTGGCCACTGGCGAGACCGTGCGCAAGCGCACGGTCCAGACGGCCCGGGCGCTCACCGCGCAGGAGTCCTCCATCGCCAGGCTCGCGGCTGAGGGCCGCACCAACCCAGAGATCGGAGCCCAGCTGTTCCTGTCCGCCCGCACGGTGGAATGGCACCTGCGCAAGATATTCACCAAGCTCGGCATCGCCTCGCGCCGGGAGCTGCGGCTGACACTCCCGACGCTCGAGCCACCCGGCCCGCGGGCCTAGGGCATCGGGTTGCTCACGTTCGTTCACGACCGTTGCGGCCCATTCAAGGCGACGTTAGCGTTTGAGACGAAGCGTCACCGACAGCCTTCACGGCGGATGGGTAGGCGTGACCGTGCAGCCTCCGCCCGGGTTGTTCGGCAGGATCAGCGAGCTGGAAGTCCTGCGCCAGCTCCTGGGATGCGTGCGAAGCGGCCAGAGCGCGGTCCTGGTGGTGCGGGGGGAGCCGGGGATCGGCAAGACGGTATTGCTGCGACAGCTGGCCGCGGAGTCCTCTGGTTTCCGGGTGGTGCGCGGTACTGGCGTCGAATCGGAGATGGAGCTGGCCTACGCCGGGCTGCACCAGCTGTGCGCTCCCGTGCTCGACCGGTTGGATCGCCTGCCGGTTCCGCAGCGGGCGGCGCTGCAGACCTCGTTCGGGCTCAGCGCTGGCCCGCCGCCGGACCGCTTCCTGGTCGCCCTCGCGGCGCTCAACTTGATGGAGGCCGCCTCGGCGGAGCAACCGTTGCTGTGCGTGCTGGATGACGCCCAGTGGCTTGACCAGGCGTCGGCTCAGGTCCTTGGCTTCGTCGGGCGCCGCCTGCTGGCCGAGTCGATCGGGCTCGTATTCGCGGCCCGGACCTGGGCACGGGAACTTCCCTGGCCGGATCCCCTGGCGGGCCTGCCGGAACTGCAGCTGAGCGGGCTGGATGACGTGGCCGCCCGCGCGCTGCTGGCCACGGTCACCCCGGCTCCGCTCGACGAGAGCGTCCGCGACCGGATCATCGAGGAAAGCCGCGGTAATCCTCTCGCGCTGCTGGAGCTGTACCGGGGCCACGGCGCGGCCGAACTGGCCGGCGGGTTCGCGCTCCCGGACGCGGTAGACCTGCCCGAGCGCATCGAGAACCAGTACGCGGAACGGTTGGGTCAGCTCCCTGATGAGGTTCAGCGGCTGGTGTTGCTGGCCGCGGCTGATCCGGTCGGCGACCCGGAGCTGATCCTGCGGGCGGCGCAGATCCTTGGCCTGGACATCGGGGCCATGAACCTGGGCGCGGCGGCCGACCTGCTGAGATTCGGCGGAAGCGTGCGCTTCCGGCATCCCCTGGTGCGTTCCGCCGCCTACGGGACCGCAGATGTCGAGGAACGGCAGGCAGCGCATGCGGCGCTGGCCGCGGCGACCGATCCCGAGGTTGACCCGGACAGGCGAGCATGGCATCGCGCGCACGCAGCGGCCGGACCGGACGAGGAGGCGGCCGGGGAGCTGATCAACTCGGCGGACCGCGCGCTGCGCCGGGGCGGGGTAGCAGCCGCCGCGGCTTTCTGGGAGCGGGCCGTGTCGCTCACCCCGAATCCCGGCCTGCGCGCTGCACGGGCACTGGCCGCGGCCGAGGCGAAGTACGCGGCCGGGGATTTCGAGGCCGCTCAGGTGCTGCTGACCACGGCTGAGATCGGACCGCTGGATGAGCTCGCCGCCGCGCTGGTGCAGCGGATGCGGGCCCAGATCGCGTTCGCGCTCAGGCGCGGCGGCGACGCGCCGCCGCTCCTGGTGCGGGCGGCGCAGCGGCTGCAGATCCTGGACGCTGAACTGGCGCGGCAGACCTATCTCGAAGCCCTGGTGGCCACGATCTACGCCGGCCGGCTCGCGCTCGGACAGCCCGCCGAACAGGTCGCGCACGTAGTGAGATCCGCGCCATCCGAGCCGCCGGTGCCGCACTCGCAGTTGCTGCTCCGCGGCCTTGCCGTGCGGCTGACCGACGGTTATATAGCCGGCGCGCCCACGCTCAAGGAGGCGTTGCGCCGCTACCGGGCGGAGCCGCAGGAACTGGACTGGCTGTCTGTCTCGTACAACATGGTGGCCATGGATCTGTGGGACGATGAGGCCTGGTTCGAGCTCGCGTCCGGCCAGGTCCGGCTGGCCCGCGCGAACGGCACCCTCAGCTGGCTCCCGTTTGCGCTGGACTACCTGGCCGAGATCCACATCCAGGCCGGCGAGTTGTCGGCCGCAGCGGCCCTGCTGCTGGAGCGTGAACGCATCGATCCGGGGATCAGGCAGGGCACGCTGCCGTACGTAGCGCTGGTGCTCGCCGCGTGGCGCGGCGACGCGGCGACCGCAGCCGGACTGACCGAGGTGATGGTCCAGGGCGCCCGGGACCGAGGCGAGGGCGCGGCATTGACGTACGCGGATTACGCCACGGCGGTGCTCCACAACGGCCTGGGCAACTTCCGGATCGCCGCCGACGCGGCAGACCGGGCCAGCGCCGCCGGCGAAATCGTCATCTCACCATGGGCCCTGTATGAGCTGGCCGAGGCGGCCGCGCGAAACGATCAGCCGGATCGTGCCGCCGCGGCGGCTGGCCAGCTGGCCGAGATGGCCGCGGCTAGCGCTAGCGACTGGGCGCGCGGGGCAGCCGCGCGGGCCCGTGCACTGCTGTCCGAGGGACGTGCCGCCGAGCAGCAGTACCAAGAGGCGATCCTGCTGCTGAGCAGTACCCGCATGGCGGCCCATCTGGCCCGGGCTCGGCTCAGCTACGGCGAATGGCTGGGGCGCGAGAACCGGCGGATCGATGCCCGCGATCAGCTGCGGGCCGCGTTCGAAGCTTTTGCCTCCATGGGCGCCCGCTCCTTCGCCGACCGCGCCCGGCGGGAACTCCGGACAGTCGGCGAGAAGGTGCGCAAACCGGACTATGGCGCGCGTGCCGAACTGACTCCGCAAGAGGAGCAGATCGCCCAGCTGGCCCGTCAGGGACGGACCAACACCGAGATCGGCGAGCGACTGTTCATCGGTGCTCGCACTGTGGAATGGCACCTGCGCAAGGTATTCGCCAAGCTGGACATTACCTCCCGCCGCGAGCTCGGCGAGGCCCTGAGCCGCCCCGCGTCGCCCCGGCCCGAGCCTGAGGCCGCCGGGCTGTCGACCCGCTAAGCCTGTCATCTCTGGCCTGCGGAAGGCGCGAGCGGGCCCCCGGGTGCGGGCTCGTTCCACGGCCTCGGCCCGGCCCGATATCCTGGGCCCTTGAGGCGAGCGCCTGCGATCTACTGGCCGCGCCTGCGAGAAGACGGTGCGAGTAGGCCGAGGGTGCGGGCCCGCTCGACGGCCTGGCTGCGGCTACGTGCGTCAAGCTCCTGATACAGGTGCCGCTGGTGCGTTTTGACGGTGTTCACCGACAGGTACAGCTCGCCGGCGATCTCCCGCGCGGAGAGGTTGGTCGGCAAGCCGTGCAGGACCCGGGTCTCGCCATTGGTAAGGGCCTTGCGGTGGTTCGTCGGCTGGCCGGGCGCGGCCTCGGAGATCAGGTCGTGCCGGGCATGGTGGTCGGGCAGGTCCGGCGGCGCCTGGACGGGAAACGGGAACAGCACCAGGTCAGGCTCGGCGAGATCGAGGGCACGCTGCAAGGCCGGCCGCGCGGCGTCCGGGTCGCCGAGCGCGTCGCGGGCGATGGCCCTCGGCAAGAACGCCACCGCCAAGACCCGATGGGCATTCGGGACGTCAACGGTATCTCCGCTTATGCGCTCGCCGGCGGATCGCGCCGACCTCTTACTTTCCCCGTGCCTTCTCCAGGCAGAAAAGAAGTGACCGATCCTGGCCGCCAGGTCAACGCGCAGCCGTGCAAGGTCCGGCTCGCCGTCGCGTGGGCCTGGATCAATCCTTGTCCCGAGCTGTGTCGTGGCGGGCATCTCACACCATCCCGGTTCGTGTCGGCTTGCTTCTACGCTGATCCTCCGGGCGGCTGGTCACGCCCGCGGTGGGCCCTGGTGCTGGCCCCTGGCCCGGACAGCCCGCCCCCTGTGCATGCCCGGCACCCACTGGTAAGGCCGGTAGGGCCACGTGGCCGAGGTCGGGTAGCGCCTCCCTGAGCTGCCTGCGGGAGCTGATGCCGAGCTTGGTGAATACCTTGCGCAGGTGCCACTCGATCGTGCGTGGGCTGAGGAACAGCTCGGCACCGATCTCGGAATTGGAGTGTCCATCGCGGGCCCGCCGGGCGATCTGCTTCTCCTGGGACGTGAGCTCGTCGTAGGTGTCTATGGTGCGTTTACGGACGGTCTCTCCGGTAGCGAGCAGCTCACGACGGGCCCGCTCGGCAAACGCCTCGGCCCTCATCGAGGCGAACATCTCGTGGGCCATCCGCAGCTGTGCCCGGGCATCGATGCGGCGGTTCTCGCGGCGAAGCCACTCGCCGTAGACCAGGTGGGTGCGAGCCAGTTCCATCCGGATGCGGGTGCGGCCGAGCCGCTCGACCGCCTCGAGGTACAGCGGTCCCGCGGAATCGCCCTCGCTCAGCAGTGCCCGGGAGCGCGCCTGGATTCCCAGCGCCCAGTCGGTGCCGGCCGCGCCGGTGGTCTCCGCCAGGAACCGCAGCGGACCGGCGGCGCGCTCGAGCTGGCCGGTCCGGGCGGCCGCCTCGACCAGCTCGACCATGGACCAGACGGCCAGCCCCAGTTCGTCGGGGTCTTTGCTGCCGCGCTCGGCCGCCGCCAGCGCCCGGTCATACCGGCCCAGGCCGTTGCAGAGCACCGCGTTCGCCCAATTCGTCAGCGTGACCCCGATTCCCTCCCCGCGCAGCGCCACGTCTTGTGCGGTGGCCGCGATCAGCGCCGCGGCTTGCGTTTCGTCGCCGCGCAACGCGGCCAGGCCCAGGGCTCCGTACGGCGCGAGGTTGCTGCCCGTCGCCTCCGTCGCCGCCTGCACCTGCTCGATCAGCGATGCCGCGGCGGTCAGCTCGCCGGCGAACAGCAGCAGGTAGGCGCGTGAGCTGAGGGCTAGCGGAAGCTCGCCGAGCGCGCCGGTTTCGCGGGTCAGCTCGACGTGGCGCTTGGACAGCACATCCCATCGACCGTCGTCCCACAGATGCAGGGCCGCGATGCACGCCAGCCACAGCCAGCGAAGCTCCTCCTCGGCGGACATGTGCTGGCCGAAGGCGCCCAGCGCCCGGGACAGCAGCGGCAACCCCGCCCGGTACCCTTCGCTGAAGTTCGCGGCCAGGCCGTCGAGGAGGAGATCGGGCGGGCGCGGCGGGCCCGGGGCCGGGGGCGCGGCACGCGCCGCGCGGGCTACCGCCAGTACGCCCGCGCCGGGATCGGCCAGGTGACCGGCGAACATCGCGGCGTTGATCGTGTCCAGGTAGGTCGCGCGGGCCAGGCCGATGTCGATCCGTTCCAGTCGAACGGCCGCCGCCAGAAGCAGCGGTGAAGCGTCGCGGCCCCGGTTGGAGACGAACGCGAGTTGAGCGCGGACCAGGTGGGCGCGGGCCTGCCGGAACTCGTCGGGTGGTCCGGCTTCGGCCATGCCCAGCAGGCCAAGAGCCGTGCCGAACGCGCCCGCTCTGACCGTGGCCGCGGCCGCATCCAGCGCCCGGTCGGCCCGGCGCGCCGGATCCGGCGTCAGTCCGGCCGCCCGCTGGAGGAACGCGGCGGCGGCGGCCAGGCCACCGCGGAGCTGCGCCCGGCCGGCCGCGTGTTCCAGGTCCGCGACGACTTCCTCGTCCGGCCCGGGCGCGGCCTCGGCGCGGTGCCAGGCGCGGCGGTCCGGATCTGCCACCGGATCGGTGACGTCGGCCAGCGCCCGGTGCACATCCTGCCGCTGCGCCAGCGGCATGGACCGGTAGGCAGCCGAGCGGACCAGCGGGTGCCGGAACCGTACCCGGGCGCCGATCTCGGCCAGGCCAGCCTCGGCCGCCGGCTCCGCGGCCGCAGCCGGAATACCGAGCCGCCCGGCTGCGCGCAACACGAGCGCCGGATCACCGGATGGGTCCGCCGCCGCGACCGCAAGCAACAGCCGGGTCTGAGCCGGGAGGGCATCGATCCGCCGCAGGAAGCTCTCCTCGATCCGGCCCGCCACGGGCAGCGCCTGCGGCAGGCCGAAGCCGCCCGCCAGTTGTCCCGGCGACAGACCCCGGGGCAGCTCAAGCAGCGCCAGCGGATTGCCCCGTGTGTCGGCCACGATCTGCTCTGCCACCCGCTCATCCAGCGGCCACCGCAGCACCGAGGCCAGCAGTGCGCGTGCGTCGGTCTCGGGCAGGCCCTCCACCGCCAGTTCCGGCAGCCCGCGAAGGTCCGCGCCCGGCTCCCGCGCGGCAAAGATCACAAGCACCGACTCGGCCAGCAATCGTCGCGCCACGAAGGCCAGGACCTGTGCCGACGCCTGGTCCAGCCACTGGGCGTCGTCGATGACGCAGACCAGCGGGTGGTCGGCGGCCACCTCCGACAGCAGGTTCAGTACCGCCAGGCCGATCAGGAAACGATCCGGCGGCGGGCCCGCCTGCAGGCCGAACGCGGTCCCCAGGGCGTCGCGCTGCGGACCAGGCAACTGCCCGAGGCGATCCAGCGCCGACCCGCACAGCTGATACAGCGCGGCGAAGGGCAGCTCCATCTCGGACTCAACCCCCGCCGCCCGCACTATCTGCAGATCCTTTGCCGATCCGAACACGTAGTCCAGCAACGTGGTCTTCCCCACCCCGGCCTCGCCCCGCAGGACCAGGGCGCCGCTGCGGCCGGCCCGCACCTCCGCCAGCAGCCGGTCCAGCGCCTCGCACTCGCTGCGTCGCCCGTGCAACATGACCATCATCCCCGGTCAGTGGCCGGCGATCTGGCCGCCGTCGACGTGCAGGATCTCGCCGGTGATATAGGGCGAGGACTCCAGGAACAAGACGGCGCCGACCACGTCGCTCACCTGGCCGACCCGGCCCAGCGGCGGAAGGCGGCTGCCGAGTCCGTCGTAGCTCTCGGCCGGGTGCATCGGCGTCTGGATGATCCCCGGAGAGACGGCGTTGACCCTGATGCCGCGCGAGGCGTATTCGACGGCCAGCGACCTGGTGGCCGCGGCCAGGCCGCCCTTGGTCAGCGCGGCCAGCGCCGACGGCGCCTGGGAGTTGGCTACCTCGGCGAGGGTGGCCGAGATATTGACCACGTGGCCGCCGTAGCGTCTGAGCATCTCGGCGATGACGCGCCGGGTCAGCCAGAAGAACCCGGCCAGGTTGACGCCGGTGACCAGCGCGTAGTCCTCTGCGGTGTACTCGGTGAACGGCTTGGACACGAACACGCCGGCGTTGTTGACCAGGGTGTCGATGCGCCCGAACCGGTCCAAGGCCACGTCGGCGATCCGGTCCGCGGTGGCCGGGACGGCGATATCGCCGGGCACCGTGACCAGATCGCTTTCCTGCGAATCCTTAATCGTCAGGGCGCTGGCCACCACCGCCCAGCCGCGGTCCCGGTACCCGGCTACCAGGCCCGCGCCGATGCCCTGCGAGCCGCCGGTGATGATGGCCACCCGGCCGGTCTCGCTCACGACCGGCTCCCTGGATCGCTCGGGTGCGGCGACAGCGGCGTCGTCTGCACCGTCATCCACTCCTCGAGCGGCAGCGATCTCAGCATCTCCTGCATCTCGGCCAGGCCGTCGGCCTGCCACAGGCCCAGCGCGCGCCCTCGGCCGGGCAGCGTCCACAGCCGTCGCAGGTGTCCCTGTGCGGCCAGTTCCTTGGCGCGCTCCGCCTCTCGGGCCTCGATGTCGGCGACCTCCTGACTGGGCGTGCTCTCCGGAACGGTGATGGCGAAGGTAGTCAGGAACTCCGGAGCGCTGGTCCCGGCAGGCAGCGCCGGGTCGTTCGGGTGGGGGGAGAGCGGGGTGACCTCATCGGTACGCCACACCCGTAGTGGCATCGAGGCCAGCACCTCCTCGAGCTGGGCGTCGCCGGCGGCGGCGAATAGCCCGAGGGTGCGCCATTCACGTGGCCGCAGCGGCGGGCGCCACAGCCGGAGCAGGTGACCCTGCGCCGCGAGTTCGCGCGACCGGACGGCCTCGCGGGCGCGGAGATCGTCGACGGCCTGCTCCGGGGTTCCTTCCGGGACGTGCGTGGTCATGGTGACCAGGTATTCCATGGTGGGGCACCTCGCGGCCTGGAACGTAGAACCACGTGTCGTTCGGCAAAAATTCTGAATTATCCGACCGGAACGTGATGTTACGGTCGGGGGTTGGGCGGGCCAAGGTAGGGGAAGTGGGCGAGCAGGTCGTCGTGCGGCTTGAGGCCGGACGGGGGGACCTTGCCGTTGGTCAGCCAGGCGAAGCGCAGGCTGTACACGTCGTCGGTGGGGACGCGGCCGTTAGGGTAGACGGCGGGCCTGGTCCGGGCGTAGTGCAGGATGTCGGGCAGCACCTGCAGGGCGGCGGCCCTGGCCGCCTCGGGCGTGTAGCCGCCG
>Ga0335073_10003353_pt1 | contig 22266 bp, 19 predicted proteins | sample Lox_Sample_22_FD_207093 | JGI IMG/M metagenome (GOLD analysis project Ga0335073, IMG submission 207093) | Soil microbial communities from Loxahatchee National Wildlife Refuge, Florida, United States - Lox_Sample_2.2 | ecosystem: Environmental > Terrestrial > Soil > Wetlands | place: USA... | reverse complement strand
GCTTGTATACCGCCAAAAAAGCCGTCAGATTCAACATCCCAGGTAAGTCGCCGTACTCATCATAGAGCCCATCCACAAACGAATACGTATCCACGCGCCGCACCAGCGGATTCACATACACGAATTTCCCCGCTTGGTGCAGCAGCGCCGCCACTTGCGATCCGGTTTCTGCCCACGACACCAGCAGCGATCGCGCCGCCCTCCCGTTCACCCAGCTCACTCCATCATCCCGCCGTTCGTTGTACAGCGTCAGCCAATCGGTCCGGTCGATACACACTCCTGCGGCGTCGGGTAGCTCCCGGATCAATCGCTGAATCTGCCCAATCAGCGCATCCCGCCACACCGGTTCCGCCGGATCGACCACCACATTGTCGAACCAGTTCGAATACTGAATCTCTCCCGTGCGTTTGCGCATCACCGCTTCCGGTATCGCGTAATAAATGTAGTCGTCCGCATCCAGCCACAAATCATCATCCGCTCGCGCCTTCCGCTCCGGCTTCTCGTGACTGATATAGTTCCCGCACTCCGTCAACACAAAATATTCCAGCACGTCAAAGCCATCCCGTTTCATTTGCGTGTCGTAACCGCTCATGCGCGCCAGCGAAGCTGGTTTCCCATACCACGAATTCCACACCGTATCTCGCGTCACTGGTGGAATCATCATGCCGTGAAATGGAAAATCGAAGTGCGCGTTCCAGTTCACCTGAAACTCCATCTTCCGCAGCTTCCCGCAGTCCAGTTCGCCCTGATACGCCGAATATGCCCCGCAGCCATCGAGCGCGTACACTTTCTCTGCCGGTGGATGGAAATAACCAGGATAGCGTTTCGTCATCCAGCCTAGCCCGCTTCGCCAGTCCGCCTCGTGCGGCACCAGGTCCATCGCGAATCGCACCGCCGCGCCGGAACAGATGCGATGATTTTTTCGCGACAGCACTACGTCACCGCCAGCGCTTGTGGTCAACTGCATATCTAACAGCAGCGATTCCGGCGATTGCACGAAACTCAACGCGTTGTCCGTTTCATTCTGTAAAACTGCCAGCAGGGGCAAGCAGAACCCGTTCGGCTCATCAATGTAGCTGCCATAACGCAGCTTCACTTCACCGAATGCGAACGGCATCAGCGGATCCTTCCAGTTCGCGTCCTTTCCCGGCCCGCGGTCGCACGCCGTCCAAAATTTTGCCGCCGCCACCTTTGGCCACGCCATCCGCGTCTGAATCGCCGTACTCCATGGTGCGCCCGCACCCGCAATCTCCAAATCCCATCGGATGCTCGATCCCGCGGGCGTGAAGCGTTCCACCACCCTGCAGCTCGCGCCCGAAACTCGATGCACCCACTCATTCGTGAACTCTACTCCTCCGTCCGCTGACACTTCCGGCGCACCCGCGGCTTTCACTTTGCAATCCACCAACACGGTCGAAGCGCGAAACGCCACCTCGATGCCTTCCGTGCCCAGCTTGAGCTGCTCAATCTTTCCCAACGGAGTCAGTCCAATCGTGATTCCCGGAGCATGAATCTCGCGCAGCGCTGCGTTTTCCTTCACGCCCCCCAAGCGATCCGCTCGAATCATTCCTTGTTTTGTACTGGGATACGCGGCCGCAGCCGCCAGAAGCTGCAAAGCTTTTCGACGAGAAATGGACATGGAGTACCTGGGGAGCGAGATGCCGTACGCTTAATTCATCATACGCGGAAAATTCTGTAGCACACGCTTCAGCCTCTGTCCGATGGTGTTTGTAGCGGCGGATCTTTAGACCCGCATCTCGGGAGACACCGGTTCCACGGCACGCGCCGTCGCGTCAAACAGCCGGCTCACCGAATCCCGTCCCAGCACCATGAACGTCAGCGTTCCCAGCGCCGTCCCGTACGGAATCCCCAGACAACTAATGCCCGCCACCACCATGCACAGCGTTCGCGCCTTCCGCCGTTTAATCCAAAATGCCGTTTGCAGTTTTGCCGCCGCCAGCACCATCGCAATCACAAAAAATACGATTCCTATCATCGTAAAAAACCACCCCAGAAAAGCCGGCGGCGCCTGCCCCGACCGGCTCGCTACCGCCACCGTCTCGCTTTGATGCGAACCAATCGTGCCGATAAAAATCCCCATGAACACGTACATCAACCCGAACAGCGAGAAGAACGCCGTGGTCGCCGCGGAAATTATGTATCCCAAAGACAGCAGCTTCAGATGCTCTTCATCGAGGATGCCCTGGCGCGTGAACTCATCCGTCATAAAAACCTCGCTCAACTCCTCGCATTATGACGCCGGGTTCACCGCCATCACAATCGTGTGCGGGCTCATCGGTATCGCATGCGCCACTGCCGGACCGAACCCCGCCCTCTCATGCATTTCCGCAAGCTCGCGAAACGTATACGCGTCTCCTGCCGCCGTCGTCGTCAGCATCGTCATCGCGAACCCCGCCGGCGTTGCCGGTGACACGCGATCTTCATTCGGCACAAACTCCAGTGTCGCTGCGCAACCGCCGGGTCGCAGCACTGCCCGCACTTTCTTCAGCAGCGCCACGCAAGTCTCCACGTCAAAGTGGTGCAGAAAATTCGTCAGCAGCACCGCATCGTAAGGCCCGCGAAAATCCACATCGAACGCGCTACCCGGCAACATATTGTAGCGATCCTGCACTCCCGCTTTCCGCGCATTCTCCAGCGCCACACGCAGCACCGGCGCCCAGTCCAGTCCCGTAACGTGCGCTTCCGGATTCTGCTTCGCAATTTCAATCCCGAACAAACCGTGCCCCGCCGCAATGTCCAGCACGCGCATCGGCCCCTTACGCCCTTGCAATACCACCGCGCCCAGCGGCCCCGCCATCGGTGCCATCATCGGCGCCATGTTCTGCGCAAACTCCACCCACAACGGATTTTCGGGTTCCACCGTGCCCGCCCCGTACAATACCGTCCTTCCCTTGCGCACAATCTCCGCCAGCCTTTCGTAAGGTTCCCGCTGCGCTGGCACCGCCATAAACTTTGCGATCGACGCAAGACAATGCGGCGACGCTGGATCAAGAAACGCTGCGCTCGACGGCGTATGTTGGTAGTGTCCATCCACTTTCTGCAGCAGCCCGCACACCACCAGAAAGTCACACAAAATCCGCACACCTCGTTCCGACGCATCAACATGTCGCGCAATCGACGCCACATCGTGGCAGCCTTTTCCAATCGCGCCAAAAATATCCAGTTCAATCGCCGCCCTCAGCGCTGCTGTCTTTTGAAACGCCTGTAAATTCTCAAACACTATGCCCGGAGTAAGCACTGCGGCATCTGCTTTCATCTAGCTCTCCTTAAATCTTGTGGCAGCGGCTTTACGCCGCTGCCTCCCCTGCACGAGGCAAAGGAAAAGGGCGATCAAATATCGATCGCCCTCCACGATCTTCCCGGCTCAGCCGAGCCGTCCCTTCATTGCTTGTCGTACACCGTATCCGTCGAGAGGTCCTTCCCGTCCGCGCTTTTCCCCTTCATCTTTACCGTGGCCACCTTCCCATCCTTCGACACTTCGGCGGTTACCTTGCCCACCTCTTTTCCACCCTTCTTTAACGTGCCCTCCACCTTGTGGGCATTCACCCGCTTCAACGCGATGCTGTCCGCTCCACCAGGCGTTCCCTTGCCCGTAACCGGCACTTCCTTGCCGTCATAGTTCGTCACAAAGCTGTACGCGTACGAATTTCCGTCTGCACTCACACCTTCAAAGCTGTATTTCGCGCCGCTACCTTCCGCAGTTATCGTGCGCGTCAGACTTTTTGGTGCCGGCGCTCCTTCGAATTTCGATTTCGCCACATTCAGTTTCCAGCTCCCCAAAAACGGATTGTCTTGCGCAAATACCGGAACCACAACAACCGCAGCGAAAAGTGCGAACACCAACACACACAAACTCCGTCTCATGCGATTTTCTCCTTTGGATTGCCTCGGCCCCCAGGTTCCGTCTGGCCACGGCGGCGCTGGATTATCTCTCGCCCCCGCTGTGGATAACAACTCATTTTCTTCCTGTTGTCTCCCCACGGAAAATAAATCACCTCATTCCGAACCTGCCTGCGCCAAGCAGGCGAAGTGAGGCACGGTTTTCATTGCGCCTTTTTGCCTGCCTACCGCAGGCAGGCGATGAATCTCTCTTCGTTTTTTGAGGCCCGGCGCGAGCGACCGAATCCGCCGCGCAACCTTCGCACACCACCTTGTACTCGCAATCGCCGTGTTTACAAAATCGTTTTTCTACACGCTTATGCTCTTTTCCGCTTTCACGCAATATCGTAGAATCGCCTCATCGCTCCCGGGGTGTCCCACGCTTTTTCTTCTAAAGTACCGCGCTACACGCCTTGCGTTTCGCCTGCTCCTGACCATTCCCTTCCTCGCCTGCTCAAATTTGCACGCCTCCACCGGCTGGACCGGTGTCGTCACCACCGATGCTGCTTCCCCGATCCCTAACGCCACCGTCGCTCTTCACTCCACCTCCTCACTCACCGAACCCGCATATCTCGCCACAACTTCCAACAACGGCTCCTTCACCTTCCCGGAAATCCAGCCCGGCAGCTATCGCCTCACCGTCGAATCCAACGGCAAACTCTGGACCGCCGCCGACCTGCTCGTCCTCCCTCAAAACTCCCAGCTCACCGCCAATCTCCAACTCTCTTCTCGGGATCAATCCTTGAAGTTACTCCCACCCTCGGCTCAAAGTTCCTCCGAAGCCGCCGGCGCATTCCGTCTCTCCAGCAAACAAGTTTCGAATCTCCCCCTCAACGAACGCGACTTCTCCAAGTTGCTTCTCCTCGCCGCCGGCACCATGACCGACACCAACGGCGCCGCCAACTTCACCCAGCAATTTTCCATCAATGGCCAGCGCGGGGTGACTGCCGTCTTCGCCACCGATGGCACCGATTCCTGCGATCCCGAACTCGGTGGCGCCACTTTTCCCAATTTCAATGTCGATGCCATTCAGGAAGTGCAGTCCAGTTCCGGCGTCATGCCCGCGGAAATCGGAGAAGGCGCGGCCGGCTTCACCAACGTCATCACCAAGTCCGGCACCTACGATTATCACGGCAGCTTATTCGAGTTTGTCCGCAACGCTGCCTTCGATGCCCGTAATTTCTTTGACTACACCAACGGTGTTGACACCCGCCGCATTCCGCCTTTCGTTCGCAACGAATTTGGCGGCACCATCGGCGGTCCCTTCGTACTTCCCAAACTCTACGACGGCCACTCCAAAACTTTTTTCTTCGTCGAATATCAGGGCTTTCGTCAGGTTCTCGGCACCACACAAGTCTTCGCCGTTCCCACGCAAGCCGAACGCCACGGCATCGACACCACCACCTACCCCGGCGATACCTTATTTGTTGCCGTCAATCCCGCCATCGCCCCTCTTCTCAATCGTTATCCTCTACCCAACGATCCCCAAGGCGCGTTCGGCGCTCGCACCTACGCCACTTATTCCAAGGTCGACACCGACACCAACCAATTCTCCATTCGCGTCGACCAGAAACTCTCAGACAAATCCACCCTCTATGGCCGCTTCAGCCTCAACCAGGTCACCGGTCCCACCACCAATCCGGATCAAACCGCCATCGATCCCACTTTCGGCGTTAATTTCTACGATCATCAGCGCATCGCCACTCTCGGCTATGCCCGCAACATCACTTCCAACCTCACTCTCAACGCCGCCTTTGGCTTCGTCCGCAGCACTCCGATCTTTCCCACACAGAATTCCACCGATCCCGCCTTGGCTTTCGGCGACGGCCTCTATGAAGGCTTCAACTCCGCCGACGGCTCTATCTTCGGTTCCTACGGAAATATTTATCAGGCTAAAGTCGACATGGCTTGGGCTCACGGCGCGCACACCTTTAAGTGGGGCCTCGATATCCGTTTGAACAAAGACGCCACCGTCTTCGGCATGAATCCCAACGGCGTGTACACCTTCGGCGGCGGCACCGCCTATTCACCCGTAGAAATCCGCTCCGCCAGCGGTACCCACAACATTCTGCCCGGCCAAGCCCTCCCCGATGCTCTTACCGGCCTTCTCACCGCCACACCTTATTCCTACACCATTACCGCCCCCGCGAACGTCACTCCACAAGGCAACAAATTTGACGAAGCCGCCGTTCGCCGTAATGCCTACAACTTCTATTTTCAGGACGCCTGGAAAATTTCTCCCCGCTGGCTCCTCACCTACGGCCTGCGCTACGAACTCAACTCCCCCATCCGCGAAGCCCACCATCGCACTTCCGTGGGCTTCCCCGTGGATGCGCAAGGCAACCCCACCACCTTTTTTGCTCCCGACGCGCGCCAACTCTACACCTTCAATCCTCAGCCCATCTATCCCACCGATTGGCGCGGTTTCGCTCCGCGCGTCGCCGTAGACTTCGCCGCCACGAACCACACCACTTTCCATGCCGGCGCGGCCATCACCACGCTGCTCCCGAATTTGTGGCAAACCAATTTCGTCACCGGCGGATTTCCTCTCGTTTTTCAGCCTCTCATCACCGCGTCTCCAGCGAACCCCGTCGCCTTTCACACCACCGCAGTTCCCTTGCCGCTTCCCACTGTCTATACCACCACCGGCCAACCGCTCTTCCCCAACGGCGATAGCACCAATGTTCCCGCCAACACCGCCATGGATGTGCAACGCTATCAGACCGACGTCGAAGCGCTCACCCCAGGCGACGAGACCCAACTCATTAATGCCTCCTTCATGGAACGCAATTTTCGCAACGGCTACATCGCCACCTACACTTTGGGCTTCGACCACGATTTTGGCGCAGGCATCCTCCTCAGCACCTCCTACGTCGGCACGGCCGGCGTGCACTTGCCCAGCGTCTTTTCTCCCAATGGCTATGCCGGTGCCGATTCCGCCTTCGCTCCGTTTACCCAATTCAACCCCTCGGGACAAGCCATCGCCGGTTACGGCCCCGAATGGGTCTTGCAGTCCGCCTCCCACTCCTCCTACAACGCATTGCAGAGCAGTTTGACCAAGAACAGCGCCCGCTATGGCCTCGGCTTTCAAGCCAGCTATACCTATTCCAAATCGCTCGACGACTCCAGCACCGTTCTGGGCGGCATTCCCTCAAACGCCGGCGTCATTCTCCAGGCCCTCCCACAGAATCCTCGCGATCCCCGCGCGGAAAAAGGTCCATCGACTTTCGACATTACGCAAGCCTTCTCCCTCAGCGTCATCTGGGCGATTCCTCTCGACCATGTCGGCTTCCTTCAACCCCTGGGCCCCAGAGTCACCCAAGGCTGGCAAATTTTAAATGTCACTTCCATCATGACCGGTCCGCCCTTCACCGTTTATTCCGGGATTCAGCAAACCGGAGCCGGCGCTGGCGGCACCGATCGTCCCGACTTGCTCACGATGCCGGACTTGTCTACCAGTCGCGCCATTCGCGAGGACTATTTCGGGCGCGCCGCAAAGAACAGTTCCTTCTTCTCTATTCCTATCAATCTTCCCGGCGGCAGCGGTCCCAATTCCGGCTACTTCGGCTCGCTCGGCCGCGATACCTTTCGGGGGCCCGGCTTCCAGCAATACGATATCGCGCTGATCAAAAATACTCCCATCGGTAGTGGCGGCGCCGAATGGGCCGTCTTGCAATTTCGCGCCGAGTTCTTCAACATTTTCAACGTCGTGAATTTCGGATTGCCTTCCAACACCCTGCTCGGCTCCGGCTTCGGCATCATCAGCAAAACCGCCGGACCCTCCCGCCAAATCCAATTCTCCCTGCGCCTGGCCTTCTAGCCAGTAGCACACGCTTCAGCCTGCGGCATCGAGCATCCATCGCAGCGTCTTGCCTCCAATCGGTACTCTTCGTAGGGGCGCAGCACGCTGCGCCCTTTGTCCGCACGCTTTCCCAACAAACACACCTACTCGCTGATCGCCACCCCACTAAACGCCGCAACTCCCACCGACGGCGACGTCGCTGCCCACGTCAGGTCTCCATAGCTGTCGATCGCATACACCGCCACATACGCTTCGCCGCTCGCGCTATAAATCACCGCTAACCATTTCTTATCCGCAGACACGGTAATGTCCGTCGGCGAACCCGGCAGTGCCACCGACTTGTAGAACACGCCGCCTTCCCCGTCCGTGAAAAAAATCGAAATCGCGTCTCCCGGAGAATTCCCCGTGTACCACACGCTGCGCGGCCCCTTGGCCACCCAACACGGAGCATTCGTCGGATACGCCGGTGCGGGACCAACGATCGGCGACACGTTCCGATTCTCATCCACCAACGCAAAGCTGTCAGGGCTGTGCGCCGGGGTAAATCCCAGCAGGTTCCCCCAGAACGCTTCCCCCAGCGGTGTGTTATTTGCGTCGCTCGGCAGAGTGATCGCCGTGCTCGTTCCCGCCAACCCGCCATTCTCCTGCGTCAGTGGCAACTGCAGCACCGACCCCGACTTCAGTGTGACCGCCGCCCAGGTTTTTCCGACCGCAATTTGCGCTGCCGACGCGTCCGTCAGATTCACTACGCTTCCCTCGACATTGCCGCCCGGCCACTCGTGACTCTCCGCGCAGTTACTCCCCACCACAAAGAGCTGCCACCCGTTCAGCGCTACCGAATCCGGTTGCACACAATCTTTCGCCAGAGGGATCGTTCGCCCCAAACCAATTGAATTTCCGTACCTCACCAGTTGGCTCACGCTATTTGACCCATAATTCGCCACCGCCCCCAGCTCCCCTTGAACCTGCAAAAGTCCCGCGTTCCCGCTGGCGCCTCCCTTCTCTCCCGTGCTCAGCGTTTGTGCCAACGACAATATCGGCGTCGCCTCGCCATCCAACCGGAACACTTCCACTTGATTGTTGCTGGCGCTGTTTGTGCTCGTCACTACTAAAACGCTGCGATCCTGCCCGGCCAGCATCGATGCCGAGCCCAATAGCATGGCCCCCACCGTTGCTACTCCGGCAAGCAGGTTCCACTTTTTGAACCTTTCTCTATTCATTGCCCTCTCCTTGATGATTTCTGCATGTGCTCCACAGGCGAGAGCAACCCGCTCATGCCCACCAGAGCCTTCCCACGCTGGATATTCGCGCCGGAACCGCCGAAAGTTACGCGTCAGCCTCCGAAAAAACGCTACGGAAATAAATTCTCATCGGCCCACAGGACCGTAACTTTTTCCCGCTCCCCAGCGAATACTTTTGGATGGGCTTGCCTAAATCTTCGAGAACCACAGGCGCGGATTCGTTTGCAAGAATACTCACAGCTAGATAAGGATTATTCGGCGGCTCGCCCCCTTATGCACCCGGACAGCGAACTGGAACGCCTGATGGCCCGTTACCAAACGGGTGATTTCGCTGCGGCTACCGCTCTCATCCATCGTGTCAGTCCGCAACTCCATCGCTTTTTCCTCGCCCAGTTCGCCAGCCGCTCCGATGCCGACGACTTGCTCCAGGAAACCTGGCTGCGTATTCATAAAGTCCGCCACACCTATCGTCCCAGCGAACCTCTACTCCCGTGGGCTTACGCCATCGCCCGCCACGTTCGCGTCGACCATTACCGCAAGTCGCTACGCGCCAGCGCTCGCGAACACCGCCTCGAAGAAATCTCCAGCATTCCCTTGACCTCGAACCCAGCCTCCGCCCCACCAACGGACGAGCTGGCCGAGCTTCTCGCTCCGCTTTCCGAAAGCCAGCGGGAATTGCTCGCCATGCTCAAGGTCGCTGGAATGTCCCTCGAGGAAGTAGCTCGCGCCACCTCTTCCACTGTGGGATCCGTCAAGCAGAAGGTGCACCGCGCTTACAAGAAACTCAGGGAAGAACTGGGCTCTCTCAATCTCAAGAAAGGAGGACGCAAAGAACAGCCGTGAACGATAAAGATATCGACACCGCCCTCCGTAAAGCAGCGCAAGCACCGGATACCCTCGATCCCGCGCTACTCCAACGCGTCGCGGCCTCGCTGCACCCTCTCGAACCGGTGCGTCCTTTGCCGCCGACCTGGTTGCTGGTCGTCGCGCTGCTTCTTCTCGGCGCCTCGATTGCTCTCGCCGCGGCTTTCCGCGCCGGTTTCTACGGCTTCGCCAAAATGGATTTGCTCGAGCGCGTTGTGATTTTTTCCGCGCTTGCGGGCTTGGCCTGCCTAGCCGCCGCGGAATTCGTCCATTCTGTGATTCCCGGCAGCCGCCGCCGCTTCACTTCAGGACATCTCTTGCTTGTTGTCTCTATCCTCTTACTCGCTGTCTTCGCCCTGCTCTTCCACGATTACCACACCGATCATTTTCTCTCCGTGGGCATGCTCTGCCTCGTCACCGGAGTGGCTCATGCCATTCCCGCAGGTCTGCTCGCTTGGCTGCTCCTACGCCGTGGGTTTGCGCTCAATCGCGTTACCGCAGGACTTGCCTGTGGTGCATTCGCCGGTTTCGTCGGCATTGCCCTTCTCGAACTTCATTGTCCGAACTTCCAAGCCTTCCACATCCTCGTATGGCACACCGCTGTCCTCCCTGTGAGCGCAGCCCTCGGCGCCTTCTTCGGCCGTTTTTTGAACCGCCGCTCCACCTGAATCGTCATCGGCAAAATTTCCATGAGAAAATTCTCGCCCTATAGCACACGCTTCACAGCTTGCGGAAATATGTGCTTCGCACCTGGGGTCGAGCTTTAGCTCCGACGTATACAAGCAACAGTCAATTGCGCTTCAGCCCCTGAGGAACTGTTTTTCGGCCTTCCGCCGTCTGAAAGTGCTCGACATACCGCTTGCAGGTGGCGCCGTGGCCACCCGTTCGTTTCGCCCGGTAAGTACCCCCCAGGCCCGCGTGTGCCCCACCTTCGCTTTGGTGAACCTGCCTCTCGGGGCTGCCGTCTCTGATTACTAATTACCCATCACTGATCACTAACTATTCGCCTGATGCAAAATCGGCGTCGCATTCGTCGCCACGCATACCCATCGCCCGTTCTTCAATACCCACGTATCCACAAATCTCTCACGCCTCACATAACGCTTCCCATTTTCCACGCCCGTCGCGCGAAACACTCCCGTCGCCGTCGCCGTATTCCCGAACACATACACCGTCAACGATTCCGGCGCCACCTGCTGCTCCTGCGTGTTGCTGACCTTCACGCTATCCAGAAACTCCTTCTTCGTCTGCGTGCTTCCGTCATCGTTGATCAGCACAATGTTATCGTCCAGCAGATTACCGAGAGCCCCCGTGTCTCCCGCTTTGTACGCCTGATTCCATGCCTTCTCTAACGCCACAATCTTGCCCTTCACCGCAGCGTCATCCTGCGCCAGTCCCACCAATGGCATCGCGCAAAACCATGCCAGTAAAAGCGCGAAGTATGTAGCGGCCACCTTCTGAGGCGCGCGCGCAATGGTCGATTTCAGCGCGAACCGTTTCCATCCGTCATTTCGCATAGTGTTGTCCTGGGTTTGAAGTCTTCGAGCCAACCAATGCCATCCACATTAGGCCAACCCAGCCAGCCCGTAACAAAAAAATTGACCGCTGCGCCGAAACGCCAACGCCCGCCAACTCGCCCGTGCCCACACGTGTCTTTACTTACACCCGCGCCCGCCTCTGACTCCATCGTAGCGGCGGGTCTTTAGACCCGTGCTTTAGCAAATCAACCGTCACCCTCAACCTGTAGCACAGGCTTCAGCCTGTGTTCCCAGCTTTTCTAGCTCCCACTTCACGCCCGAAGAAACGTCATTCCGCGCCCACTCTTCCCGCGAGGAATCCCTCTTCGCTCGACCCACTCAACCATCGTTATCTCAACTTCACATCCGGCCAACACGGGCTAACCTCCGTCTCCTTCCCGCATATAAAATGTCCTCTTATGGTTGCCCTGCAAAAAATGGTTTCACCACGCGCATGGTTCGCCTCTCTCTCCCAAGACCTCCGCATCGCCTTGCGCATGTTCCGCAAGTCCCCCGGATTCACCTTCACCGGCGTCTCCACTCTCTCTTTAGGCATCGCCGCCGCGCTTTCCATCTTTGCCTTCGTCGACTCCGCGTTAATCCGGCCCCTGCCCTACCCCAATCCCTCCCGCCTCGTCGGCCTCTTCGAAACTACCGAACTTGGCGATCCCTACGCCGGCTATTCCTACCCGAATTATCTCGACATGGCCCGCGCCAGCAGCAGTTTCTCCGCCATCGCCGCCTATACCGCTAACGATGGCTTCACTCTTTCCGGTCCCGCAGGCCCCGAGCTCGCCAGTGGCAGTGCCGTCACCAGTGATTTCTTCCGCATTCTCGGCGTCACTCCCATCCTCGGCCAAAATTTTGCTCCCGATTCTGACACCGCAGATTTGCTCCACGCTCCTTCCACCGTCATCTTGAGCTTTTCCGCATGGCAGAACCGCTTCGCCGGCAAGGCCGACGTGCTCGGCCAGACCCTCCGGTTGGCCGGAGGATCCTACACCGTCATCGGCGTCCTCCCCCGTAGCTTTCAGTTCGCACCTACCGGCCCCGTGGATTTTTGGACCACTCTCCATTCCTACGCCGGCAACGACTGCTTTCTCAGCCGCGGTTGCCTTGCCCTCGGCGTGATCGCCCGCCTCAAAGACGGCGTCACCACGCCACAAGCTTTCGCCGATGTCCGCGCCATTGCCTCGCGCGAAGCCCAGGAACATCCCGACCCCGACCGCAAGCGCAGCGCCAACGTCGCTCTTCTCAGCCAATACATCCTCGGCGACATCAAGCCAGTTCTCTTGGCTCTCCTCGGCGGCGCGGGCCTGCTTCTAGTCATTGCCTGCGTGAACGTCGCCGGCCTTCTCCTCGTTCGCTCCGAAAATCGCCGCCGCGAATTTGCTGTGCGTGGCGTGCTCGGCGCCAGTCGTGCTCGCCTGGCCCAGCAGTTCGTCGTTGAGGGTCTTCTTGTCGCCTTCCTCACTTCCGCGCTTGGCATCCTCGCCGCAACCTTCGCCCGTCAACTCCTCCTCAAATTAATTCCGGCCGACATGCTCGACTCCATGCCCTACCTCAACGGCACCGGTTGGAATTGGCATCTCACCATTTTCGCCGCCGCTCTCGTGCTCATTGCTCTGCTTCTTTTCGCCGTTACTCCCTCTCTCCGCCTTCCTTTCGCCAACCTGCGTTCCGGCCTGACCATGGGCGCTCCCGGTACCGCGGTCACCTCCTGGCGAAATTGGGGAGCCAAGCTCGTCGTTCTCGAAATCGCCACCACCATGATCCTCCTCACTGGCGCAGGTCTTCTGGGCAAAAGCCTCTACGAGTTACTCCGCGTTCCCATGGGTTTTGTTCCAGATCACGTCGCCGCGCTCTGGATGTTTAATCCAGGATCGCAATCCTCGTACTCCAGCAGCGATCAGGCTCTCGCCATGGGAAAAGAAATAATCTCTCGGTTGCAAAGTGTACCCGGCGTCGTCGCGGTGGCAACAACCAGGAGCCTCCCTCTCACCGATGTGCCCAGCACCCAGATCGGTTTTGTCAGCAAGCCCGCCCTCGCCGACACCAACGAAGTGGGCCACCAAGTTATCAGTCCCGGCTACTTCTCCGTCCTTCAAGCCCGCTTGCTCCAGGGTCGCGCCTTCAATGAGCACGACGACAAAAACTCTCCCTGGGTCGCCATCATCAATCAGACCCTTTCCCGCCGCTATTTCCCCGGCGAAAATCCCGTAGGCCAGCAGATCTTCTACCATTCCCACGGCAGCGCCCCCTTCTCCAGTGGGCCTTTACACCCCCTGCAGATTGTCGGCGTTGTCGCCGACATTAAAGATCGCGACCTGAATGCCGACGAAAATGCTGTCCTCTATTCGCCTTTCGACCAAGGGGCAGCCCCCGAGTTCTTTCTCGTCGTTCGCACCTCCCAGGACGCCGCCTCCGCTTTGCCCTCGCTCATCTCCACCATTCACTCCGTCGATTCACGCATCGTCATCGATCGTCCCACCACCATCTCCGAAATGATCCACGGTTCACCCGCAGCAAATCTCACGCGCTCCACCGCCTCTCTTGCCGCCGGATTTGCTCTAGCCGCGCTTCTGCTCAGTGCCGTTGGCCTCTACGGCGTCATTGCCTATTCCGTCAGTCGCAGAACCTACGAAATTGGCGTGCGCATGGCCCTCGGCGCCACGCCCCAAGCCGTCTACCGCCTCATCCTGACCGAAGCTTCCCGCCTGATCGTCCTCGGTTTGCTGATCGGTGTCGCCGGCTCCGTCGCCGCGGGCACCTTCCTTCGCAGCCTTCTCTTCGCCGTCCATTCCTGGGAAATTTCCGTACTGGCTGGCGTCTCGGCCGTGCTCATTCTTGCCGCGCTCATCGCTGTGCTCATCCCAGCCCGCCGCGCCTCCCGCGTCGATCCCCTAGTCGCCCTCCGCTACGAGTAATCATCGCTTCTTCCTCTATCACATGTCGTCACCGCGAACTTCCTTCGACTTGGTGTACATTGTCAACGCACGGAGGCTCCGCTCTCATGTCGTTTCTCGTCAATCATCCCGTTGGGACCTTCTTAGTCACCATCGTCATTCTTTGGCTATCTTCCGCAGTCGGTGTAGTGCTTCGCAAACGCCGCCCGGAATTAGCCGAGGCCGAGCGCTCCGACTTCGGCGTTATCCTCGCTGCCGTGCTCACTCTTCTCGGCTTGATCATCGGCTTCACTTTTTCCATGGCCAGCACCCGTTACGACCAGCGCAAGAATCTCGAGGAGGAAGAAGCCAACGCCATCGGCACCGAGTATCTCCGCGCAGACTTGCTTCCCCCGGACGATGCCGAAAGAGTCCGCCAATTATTGCGCAGCTATCTCGATCAACGCATCTTGTTCTACACCAGCCACAGCGATCAGTTGCAACAAGTCAATGCCACCACCGCTAAACTTCAAGGCCAGCTCTGGGACGCCGTAAAAAACCACACGACTTCCGATCGCAGCCCCATCCAGGCCCTCGCCGTTGCCGGCATGAACGACGTTCTGAACTCCCAGGGTTACACGCAGGCCGCCTGGTGGAATCGCATCCCCCTTGCCGCCTGGGGTCTCATGTGGACCATCGCCATCTGTTGCAACGTCATGGTTGGCTATTACGTTCTTCCCACCGACCACAGAGGCATTCGTTTCGTCCTGCCCATCATCATCGCCGTGGCCTTTCTCCTCATCGCCGACATCGATAGTCCCCGCCGCGGCATCATCCGTGTCCGCCCGCTGAATCTCATCAGCCTCGCCAACTCCCTTCAGCCTCACTAACCTCTCGTATTTTTCTCAACTCCAAAATGCCGCGCCGTCAAATGCCCCTACATCACAATCGTGTCATTCCGAGCGCAGCGAGGAACCTGCTTTTCGCAGCCAACCTGCTTAACAACGGCCCGCTGCCTAAACAAAACTGACGTACCGAATCGCAAGACCAAATGCTTCTCACGCGTCATATTTCTTTCACACCTGCCGGCAGATAACGACGAGCGCACACGAACTACACCGCTACAGCAGTCCCCAACTGCGCCGTGCCACGATGTAAAGGATGAAGAAACAGCTACTCGTCGCGCTGGCTCTGCTCCTGCTCATTCCTGTGGTCTGGGTGTTAGGTGGATTGCTCTTCAGCGCCATCAATCCAGAAATTGCTGCCGGTCATCCCAACTACGTTCGCAACTTCCACCTCCTCAGCCTGCTGAAAATCATGGTCCTGTGGGCATCGGCCGCTCTCACGCTCATCTTGTGGCTGCTGGCGTGCCTCCTCGTGATTCGCTCCAAGCAGCGCTCCCTCTTGTGGTTGTTTTGCGCCGCCTTAGGACCGCTCGGCTTTGCCATCCTCGTCGCGCTGAACGACAACACCACTCAGGGCACCGACCCGCACGCTCGCTTCGTTCGCAACCTGAACTGGTTTCTCCGCCTCGCCTACGAAGCGTTCCGATTCGGGCTCATCTGCGTGTTGGCGTATCTGGCCATGCTTCTCCACCGCAACCTGATGATCTTGTTCGAGTCCGCCCGCACCGGAATGTCCGTCCAACAAATCATCGGTATCCAGAATGCCTCGTCGGGTATGTGGGCCTTCTCCGAAGGAATCGAACTGATGTATCTGGTGGTTCTTCTCTATCTGCTTTGGCCTATCCTATTTAACGTCGTAGCTCGCCTGACCGTAACCGCAGCGCCTAAGCAGCCCTGAGCTTCGTATCTGCCTCGTTTCTTATTTTGTCTCTTACCATCCAGCGATTGAAGCGTACACGCTCTTAGTGCTAATCTCCGCCGCTACGGTGCTTCGATCGCGCCGCGATAAGCTCACTCTTTTTTTCAGGAAATCGTGCTATGAGCAAGAAAAATCCCAGCGTCGATGGCCTGTTCCGCCGCGAACAAAAGTGGCGGCCAGAATTTGAGGCACTGCGCGCCATCGCGCTCGACTCGGATTTAACCGAAGAAGTGAAGTGGTATCAGGCGTGTTACACGCTACACGGAAAGAACGTCGTCCTGATCCATGGATTCAAGGAATTCTGTGCCCTCATGTTCTTCAAAGGCGCCCTCCTCAAGGATCCCAGCCGCATTCTCGCCACGCCGGGACAGCATCAGGCTGCGCGTCAGATTCGCTTCACCAATCTTCAAGAAATCGTCGAAGCCAAACCCCTCTTAAAAGCCTACATCCGCGAAGCCATTGCAGTGGAAAACGCCGGCTTGAAGGTGAAGCTCAAGACCACTCGCGACTTCAAAATTCCCGATGAATTTCAAAAACAGCTGGACCAGAACCTCGCTCTACAAGCCGCTTTTCGGGCCTTGACGCCGGGTCGCCAACGGCAATACCTCTTTCACTTTTCTCAGCCCAAACAATCCAAAACCCGGCAGGCCAGAGTCGAAAAATCCATGCGACAAATTCTCATGGGAAAAGGACTGAATGATTAGCGCAACCGCCCGCCACTCACCGGCTCTTCAAAAAACCTGCACACAACCTCACGCCCGCTCTATTTGGCTTCCGATTCCTCCACAGGCGTCAGGTTCGTCCATTCGCACTCTTCGAAACTCGTCACCATAATGCTGAAGTCGAATCCGCTTTCTCCCGCAGCTCCCACTGCTGCGTCGTGCGCCGCCTTCAGCACCATTTCCGTGTTCTGGATCGCGTAACTCCCTTCCGGCATCCAGTAAGCCTTGCCTTCATCGTCCCGGATTTGCGGCGAAAATTGCCGTTCCTCCATGGCCGCATCCAACTGCTCAAAATCTTCTTCGTTCCCTGCCTCGTGAAGCTCAATGATCGCGATGTAGTTTGCCATATGCCCCATTTTCAGCCACCCGTAATCACCTGTCTACCATCACCACCGTATTCGACTTTCGTCACACCACGCTTTTGGAGCCCGAGTCGCCGCCGCTCAGTAGCACACGCTTCAGAGTTTGCGCAAAAATGTGTGTGGCACCGGGGGTCGGAGCTTCCGCTCCGACATAAATGCTTGCTCATCAATCGGGCTTCAGCCCCTGAGGAATTGCTTTTCGATTTTTTCCCCAAGCTGTTCAGCCTATGTTCGCTTTTTTTTTAGCGGCCGCCTTCTGTTTATGCTGACAAAGGAAGCGAGGCGGGCCGTTCGCCCACGGAAAAATGTGCGGTCCGATTCTTTGTAGGCTACTTCAGCACCCCAACAACTGCTTGCGCCGCTTCTAGGATCTTCCCTTCCTTCGCAATCCTCGCCAGCGTATTGATGTCTTCGTGAATCGGACGGTCCTCCTCCAACTTCTTCACATGCGCACGCACCACTTCATACGCCGCCGCCGTCGCCGCCGCGGGTTTCACCGGTGCGCGAAAATCAAACGCCTGCGCCGCCGCCATCAACTCGATCGCCGCAACGTACCACGCATTCTCAATAATCTGACGCGTCTTGATCGCTGTCGTCATCCCCATGGACACAAAATCTTCCTGATCCGCCGCTGCGGGTATCGATCCCGTCGTCGCTGGATGACTCAACACACGGTTCTCCGCGATCAGCGCCCCCGCAGTGTACTGCGACAGCATCAATCCCGAAAACATTCCCGCGCCTTTCGTCAGAAATGCCGGCAATCCCATCGACAGGTGCGGATTCATCATCCGGTTCAACCTCCGCTCCGACAGCACCGACACCGTCGCCACCGACATGCCCAACAATTCCAGCCCGAACGCCATGGGCGTCCCCTGGAAGTTCGCTCCGGTCAGCACTAAATCCTCATCCGGAAAAAATGTCGGATTGTCTGCGGCATGGTTCACTTCAATCTCCAGCATGTATCGCGCCCACTTCGCCGCGTCCTTCGCCGCTCCGATTACCTGCGGACTCGACCGCAATGAGTACGCGTCCTGCACTTTCTTCCCGGAACGTTTCAGCAACTCGGAGCCCTCCGTCAGCCGCCGGACATTCTCCGCACAATCCTGTGCCCCGGGATAGCCGCGCACGAAATGGATTCGCCGGTCGTACGCGTTCATATTCGCGTTCAGCGCTTCCAGCGTCATCGCCAGCGCCACTTCCTGCGTTTTCAGCCACCGTTCCGCATCATGTACTTGCAGACACCCCATCCCCGTGATGAAGCATGATCCGTTGATGCTCGCCAGTCCGTCGCGTTCGCGAAACACAATGCTCGCAATCCCCGCCTCGTTTAATCCCTCTTTTGCCCCCAGCCTTTTACCCTGATAAATAACCTCGCCCTCTCCCATCATCGTCAACGCCATTTGTGCCATCGGCGACAGGTCTCCACATGCGCCCACCGATCCTTTTTGGCAGACCACCGGCGTCACTCCGCGGTTCAACATCTCTACCTGCGTTTCCACTATTTCTTTTCGGATCCCCGAATGTCCCCAGCAGTGCGTATTCAGCCGCGCCAGCATCGCCGCCCGCACGTCTTCCTCGGCGCACGCATCTCCGCAACCCGCGGCGTGCGAATACAGCAGGTACCGCTGATATTTCTCCACCTGTTCCGGCGTCAACACCACCTCCGCCAACTCGCCGATCCCGGTGTTCACTCCGTACATGATCTCTCGCGTTTGGATCTTGTGTTCCAACAAGCGGCGGCACTTCTCGATCCGTGCCGCGGCATCCTCGTGCAGCCGAATCGGCTCCCGATTCCGCGCAACATGAACGACATCCTCAATTTTCAGGGAATGTCCATCCAAAATTTGTGTCATGTCGGCACCTCATGGGATTGCAGCTTGACGGGAGGACTCCACCTGCTTGTGCCTACAAGTACGGGCGTGCGAAATCAACGGACCGCTCAGACATTTAAATGTGATGGAAATTTTTCAGTCCGTCTTGCCAACTATTCTAATGAGAGCTTCCCGAACCAGGTGTGACACCGCTCACACCCTCGTGGCACAGGCACTCCTGCCTGTGCGAACTGCGACATTCTCCGCCAACGCATCCGGCGGCTGCCCGTGCGCCAAACTCCGCCCGTAGCGGCGGGCCTTTAGACCCGTCCCTTTGGACCCCCACCGCAAATGAATTGCCATCCTGAACCTGTAGCACAGGCTTCAGCCTGTGTTCGCTGCATGTGGGCACTCTGCATCTCGCCTCAGCCGGACCAACGGTTCCATTCTTACGCTTGTGGATTGCCCGACTTTAGCCTGCCTGTCGCAAGCAGGATCGGCCAGCTTTCTCCTAGTTCTTGGCACGCAGCACGTGCCCCTTACTGTCCGAGATAAGACAGCGCCGCCCGCAACGGCGCGTTCGAAATCTCAATAAATCCTCGAAACGGCGTATACATTTCCAGAATCAGAAATACAACTCCCGACACCGATATCGCTCCCAGTAGAAACGTCGCCACCAGTGTCCCATTCGGCGGCGAATGCAGCGCAAAGCTCGTAAACGTGATCATCAACGAGAAAATCACCACAACCATCAACGGCTTTGACACCGGCGTATATCCCTGCTCCACAATTAACCAGCGCATCTGTCCTATATCCACGGCCAAATTTAACGCTCGGTTCAGCAACAGCCGTTGCACATCGTTCGTCGGCGTCAATCCCTGAATCTTGTCGTATAGAATTTCCGAACGCAGCGCCGTGGGCTCCGTCATCCCAGGGGCCAAGCCCTCCTTCGGCCAGGTTTGCTCGATCAACCGCGTCACCACTTCCCGCAAAAAATCCCGCGATTCCTTTGCCTCCGGTCCATAATGTGCCAACACTCGGTCCAGCAACACAATCTTCGCCGACATTTCCGTTAACGCACGGCTCTGCGCGTCGTACGAGTTTTTTGCCGAATTCACCAGCAACCCCAGCACCAGCGCCGTCATCGTCGCGATTGTCCCCATCCCCAGTTTCACCACGTCGCGCGAAGTCGTGCTCAGGTGATCTTCGGGCAGCAGCGCCCGCACCCGGAACCCCAACAACGCTCCACCAAAGATAAGCGCGAACGCAATCAAGCTCGTGCCCAATGTGTTCATCGGTACCCTTTCCGGGCCTACGTTTACGCTATAGAAACGAAAACCTTACCATCCTCGATCTTTACTTGATAACAGCCCACCCCATAGTCCGGCACGTGCAACGTTTTCCCCGTCGTCACGTCACATTTCCAACCGTGCGCGCGGCAGGTGACCACTTTCCCCTCTAATTTTCCGAACCCCAGGGATGCCCCGTGATGCAGGCACCCGTCGTCCATCGCGTAAACCGACCCGTCCACGTTGAACAGCGCTATCTCTTTCCCCGCCACCGTCACCGTTGTTCCGGTTCCCGCCGGAATCTGCTCCAATTGTGCCACTTCCACAAACTCGCTCATGCTTTGCTTCCCTCCTGAATTTCGACTTCCATTATCCTTATCCCTTTTTCTGCAGCTCTTCGGCCAGGATCGGTACTGCAAGATTGAACGCTTGCACTCCTTGCGCCACGCACAACTTCAGCACCTCCATGATTTCTTCCATGGTTGCCCCGGCCTTCAAGGCGTTCTTGATGTGACGCCGCGTGCCCGGCGCGTACATGTGCGTGATCGATGCATCGAACGCAATGCTCAACAGCTCAGCCTCTTTCGCCGAAAAAATCCCGCCCACGTAAATTCCGGCGCCCACTCCCATAAATTCCTCGGTCCAGCGAGGATCCAGTTCGTAGAACGGATTCCACGCGTCGTTCCACTGCCCAACCTCTTTCAACTTATCGCACGCCGGCGTGGCCACGTTGGGTTTCGCTGACGGTCGCGCACCGGCCGCTTTTGCTTCTTCCAGCAAAATGGGCGCACCAAGACTGCACGAGTGGATCGATAGCAGCGACGCCATTTTCAGAATCGTCAAAATCTCGTCGCGGCTCGCCCCGGCGTCTAGCGCCCCGCGAATGTGCCGGCGCGTGCCATCCGCATTTAGATTCGTGCACGCCGCATTTAGGCCCAAGCTGATTAACTCCACTAACTTGCGCGGAAGCACTCCGCCCGCCCACGGATTGGTGGACATCTTCACGCATGCCTCCGCCCATTTCGCATCCCACTCCCGCAGTTGCTCCACCGCAGCGTCCCACGGGCCCATCGCTTTCTTTGCTGCCGATTGTGCTTCCATAATTTCCTCCATCCGAAATCGCGAGGGATCTCGCGTCACCTAACTGTCGTAATAACGCCCGTTCACTTCTTCTCCGAGCACCGCAAAATCGCACTTCGAGGTTTCCAGCGGATCGGACTTCCAGGAGAACCCGATCGACGGAACATGAATCTCCGCCTCCATCTGCACCGTTGCGCGCGACCCAATGAACCGGAAATGCTTTGCGGGATCTTCGAACTTCACCGCCTGCCCATTCGATTTCCAGACCATTTTGAAGCTCATGCGCGCTGGGGTCGCCAGAGCACTCAGTGCGGGCCAGGTGGGCTGGTCCACCACCGGCACGTCTTTCATCTCCAAAGTAAATGAGTTGTGGTCCGCGCTCAGGTTGAGTCCTCCCTCAGGCACCGGAACCACCCAATACAGCCCCGAAGGCGCGATCGGCGGGTGACAGTCGTGAATCTGATTTGCAGGGGCAGCCTGCCCCTTGAAAAGCGTGAGTCATATATGGGTGAACGTTCCGTGCTGCGTGGTTCGCGCTGCCCAATATTCACCGGACATCACTCCGTAATCTGTCGTGGGGCTGCCAAACGGCACGCGATTCCCTTGATTATCTGTACCCATCCCGGTAAAGGTGTTGCAGCGCGCAGAGAACCCTTTAAAGTGATAAATAAGCGAGGGTTCGAGATTCGGCCCCGCGGGCTGATTGTGGCTGCCGTTTTTATCGAGCCAGGGAATCGGGAACGGATCGCTGCTGCCGTTTGCGACCCTCGGCGCAGCATCGTCGGCCGCCCGCATCGCACCAGGCTGCACAAGAGCGATCGCGGATAAGGCGCTGCCTTTCAACAACCCTCTACGGCTAAATCCACTGCGCGAACCGTTAGCCATCGTAGTTCCTCCCAAGGACAGTCTCGCCAGCCTACTCCGGCATGAAAACCGGCTTTACCTTCGGTAATTTTTCCAGACTCGCCT
>Ga0335073_10003352_pt1 | contig 22266 bp, 16 predicted proteins | sample Lox_Sample_22_FD_207093 | JGI IMG/M metagenome (GOLD analysis project Ga0335073, IMG submission 207093) | Soil microbial communities from Loxahatchee National Wildlife Refuge, Florida, United States - Lox_Sample_2.2 | ecosystem: Environmental > Terrestrial > Soil > Wetlands | place: USA... | reverse complement strand
TCTCCGTCGCAACCCAGACCGGCTGTGATCCAGACAATGTGCACTTCCGCAACTGCAGGTTTTTTCTGTGTAATTCGGCCGTAAGGCGCGGCTTCCGCTGTCATACGCTGGAATCTCCTCTCGAGAAATGTGACTCGTTTCATGAGGATGGCGGACTGAGTGCACGAGCGCCGCCGTCATTAGCAAACAAGCCATGGAAACAGAGGCTGAATTCGATTCACAAGCAGGACAGACCCTATTTTTTCTTCCTACCAAATACTTAAGCCGGTATAAGGTTTTCCCCTATAGGGGATGACAGTACGTCATCGGGCCATTGCTGCAATCTCAGATGCCGGGTGTGCTGGCTTTAATTCAGTCGATGCGATCAGGATGTTTTTTCGCTGATTTTCGCCTGGATGGCGTGCTGAACCAGCTCTCGTCCGCTGCGCAGAGACAACTTATCTTTGATGTGTGCCTGATAGGTTTCTACGGTCTTTATACTCAGGTGCAGTTTTTCGGCAATCTGGCGCGTGCTGCGGCCTTCCCCGATGAGGCGGAATACCTCAAGCTCTCGGTCGGAAAGAACAGCCAGCTGAGAATTCAAGTCCGCTGAAGGGCTGCTCATATATTGACTACCGACATATTGGTGGAGCAGCTTGTTCGCCATGCGGTCGCTAAGGTAGATGTCTCCGCCGAGAATCCGCCTCATGGCTATCAGAACCTTCTCGGTCGCCTCCTGCTTCATGATGTAGCCGTTGGCGCGAGCCCGCAGCGCGCGCTCAGCGTAAATCGACTCATCGTGCATAGAGAGAATCAGGACGGGAAGATCCGGGTACAGAGCTCGGATATTCTTTAGTAGATCCAACCCATCCGGCCCATTGAGAGAGATGTCCGCGATCAGGATGTCAGGCCTCTTTGCAGCGATCGCTTTCATCGCGGCCTGCGCTTCTTCAGCCTCGCCGCAGACTGTAAGGTCTGGCTCGCGGTTAATCATCAATGCCAGGCCTTGCCGCAGAAGAGGATGGTCGTCCACCACGAAGACAGTCTTCTTCCTGAATTTTGTTACACCCTGCGAGCTATCAGTGGCCACCATGCGAGCGCTATGCATCATCCTTCACCGGAAAACTACAAATCACATCTGTTCCCCGATTCGAACCTCGCCGAATCTCAAGAGAGCCGCCAATCATGCCAGCGCGGTAATGCATAATGTGCAGCCCCATACCTTGGATAGACGCGCGATTCTCCAGAATGCCCTTGCCGTTATCTTTGATCGTCAACCGCCCGCGCCCATGCTCGGCAATCAATTGAATCAGAATTTCCTTCGCTTCTCCATGTTTAATCGCGTTGTTCACCGCCTCCTGTGCAATGTGGTACAGATGCGTGGCCATGGTCACATCATGGATGAGAACCGGGGTTCCACATTCGAAACGGCATGATACTCCAAAGAGGTCTTCTACTTCGGCCGCCCATAACTGCAGCGCCGACATGAGACCCTGTGCGTCCGAAACGACCGGAAGCAAACCTCTCGCCAGTTCACGGGTCTTGTGGATCGCTTCGTTGACGAGCTTCACAATCTTGGCTGCGTCATTCGTCTCTGACCTTTTCTGTTCGGCCAGCTTCGCTTCATGCACCTTCGCCATAAACGCGATCCCGGTCAGATGCTGGCCAAGGCCATCATGCAGGTCCTGTCCGATACGGCGCTGTTCCCGCGCGCTGATCTCCAGAATCGCTTTTTCCAGATGCTTTCGTTCCGTGATGTCGATGCCTGTCGCAATAATATAGTTCGACGTCTCTCCGCCGCCCGGAAGCAGCGTGCTCGTCCACGCAATCAGCCGCTGGTCTCCGTGCCTGGTCATCCAGCAGCTCTGATAGTCCTGAGGAAGAAGGTCAGTGCGCAGCACCTCGAAGATGGATCGGAAACGGTGAGCCTCTTCCGGAAGAAGAAACAGGTCCCAGATGCATTTGCCCTGCACCTCATCCATTGAATATCCAGTTGTGAGTTCGCAAGCGGGGTTGAAGCGCAGGATGCGGCCTTCATCGTCGAGAACTACAACCAGCGCTCCCACCGTGTCTAAGATCGCCGAAACAAAGTTGCGTTCTTCCTGCAACTCCTCTTCAATGCGCTTCATATCCGAGATGTCGAACGCGACGCCATGAATGAACCATGGATGGCCGTCTTCGCGCCGCATCATGCGTGCGTCGCAATGAAACCATATAACGCGGCCATCGCGCGCAATCACGCGATACGCCGATCGCAGAGGCTTGCCGGAGAGAAACATTTCGGCTGCTTCCAGACTCCAGCGCTGCTTGTCGTCGGGATGAATGTGCTGATACCAGCGAACTGGGTCCTCAAGCCACTCCTCGCGTGAATATCCGAGGACAGCCTCGATCTCCGGACTCACATAGGCTTCGCTGATGCCCCGGTCGAGATACGCCATGAAAACGACCGCAGGAATCTGCTCCAGCAGAGCGCGATATTTGGCTTCAAGATTCGGCGCCGGAGTATCGGCGGTTGGCTCTGCTTCATCTTTACTGAAATAGTCACCCGTATTGGCAAAACCGGCCGACTGGTTGGCGAAAACACTGGCGAGGTCGAGGAGGACAGCTTCTGCTTCAGAAATATCCGGTAGCTCTTCGTCCGTATCGATAGATTTCTCTTTGCTGCTGACCCGTTTTTGGCCCGTTCTCACAAACGAAGACATTTTTCACTCCACACACCGTATGTTCAAATGCCTGCCCATAGTCATGGAGGAGTGGTTCCCGCATCAATCTGGTTGCCCGGTATGCGTCGCTTTTGCCGCCAGCTCGGCACTTTGTTGAGCGAAGCTTGCGTGAAGCGGCGCAACGCGTGAATCGCCCGCCCGTAGGTTTGAACAGCGGCGGACGACAACAGCGACCCAGGCGGTTGATTCATAAACGGCATGAACTTGTCCGGAAACCCCGGCATAGTGCAGCCGATGCAGATGCCGCCCACATTCGGGCAGCCACCGATGCCATCCATCCATCCGCGCTTGCCCACATTGCACTGCACCACCGGCCCCCAGCAGCCAAGCTTCACAATGCAAAGCGGCGATCCATATTCTTCCGCAAACTGCGCCTGCTCGTAGTAGCCGCCGCGATCACAACCCTCATGCACCGTGTTTCCAAACAACCATGTCGGGCGCAGCGCATCATCCAGCGGAATCATCGGCGCTCGCCCCGCGGCCATGTTGAGCAGGTAGAGCAGCGTTTCCATAAAATTGTCCGGCTGCACCGGGCAGCCCGGCACGCAGACGATCGGGATATCCGCCTTCGATCGCCACTGCCAGCCAAGGTAATCAGGCAGACCCATGCATCCGGTCGGATTGCCTTCCATCGCATGAATGCCGCCATACGTAGCGCACGTTCCCGCCGCAATGACCGCCCATGCCCTTGGAGCCAGACGGTCGATCCATTCGCAGGTCGTAATAGGCTGGCCCGTCGCCTGATCCGTGCCGAAGGATGCCCAGTACCCATCCTCCTTGTTGCTCTCATCCGGAATTGAACCCTCGATCACGAGAATGAAAGGATTCGATTTTCCCTCAGCCGCCAGATGGAAACGCCGCATGAAGTCGTCTCCAACTTCAGAAGCGAGAAAAGGATTATGAAAATGAACTTTAGGAATCCACGGCAGCGCTCCGAGAACGATGTCTTCAATGCTGGGCTGTGTAGCTGCAGTCATGGCGATCGTGTCGCCATCGCAACCCAGCCCCGCGGTGATCCATAAAACATCCATTTCGGCGATGGGTGTCGATTTGTGATCCGAGCGGCGAGCGGATGCCATGACGACGCTGACGCCCTTTCCTTGCAGAACTTGTGTCCGCAGAAAAAGTTACGCGTCCATCTTGTGCTTCCAGCATGATTTACGCAAGACCGGGCGGACCGATGTATTTTGAAAAGCGCTCATGACTTGACCGGGAATCCACCGAAGCCAGTCTCCAAATTACATGCACCTCATTCTGAGATAGCGTCGAATATCAGGCGCCATCGCGATCAGCAGCGTAACCACGCCTAACGAACCCAACGCCAGAATTGCTTTCTTCATTCGTTTCACCTCGCATCTGAATAGATAATGAACCCACATCGCAAGAAACGAAAAGTACGCGGTTAAATTGTCCGCACCCTCGGCGCGAACATAGAACGAATCACACGCGCGCATCTCGCAAAGCCTGGCTAACAATTCAAGAGTGATCGCACCCTCACATGTATGATGCGAGCAGCAACAGGAAAATGCAGAGGATGCAGGAGAAGTTAATTATTCAGCAGGGCTGGGTTTGAACACATTCAATCCGTTTCTGGCGGCCACATGTTTTCCAATCACTTATTACTTTCTGATATGCGTTCTGAGAGGTAATTCTCAGAATTTCGATGTTCGAGATCGTCATGGTTGCGGATTTGGAAGTGCCGGCAGCACCTGAATCTTACCCATCATGCCCTTGTCTTCGTGGTCGAGAATATGACAGTGATAGACAAAGGTGCCAACAATGTTGGGGTCCCGGAAATCCATGCGTAACTTCACGCTGGAAATCGGCGTTCTTCCGACCTGATGAGGCACGAGAATCGTATCTCGAATGACCGGATCATTGACAGGAACGCCGTTGACTGCCAGCAACTGGAAATGGACCTGATGTATGTGGAATACGTGATCTTCCGGCGTCATATTCTGGATGTTCCAATCTTCCACTGTTCCCTGGCGCACAACGATGTTCGGCGGTGCATCCATGTCGAAGGCTTTTATCGGCTGACCTACAACTGTAATGAAGAATTTAGTTGCCGCGCCAGAACCGCCTTCCGTACCGTTGCCGTTCTGGGAAAAGTAAAGCATGCGAGTCCGCGCCGGCTTCAAGCCCAGCATGCTCGTAGGCAGTGATATGCCGGCAGCGGCAGAGTTCGCTGGATCCCGCCGTTCGGGTCTGGCTCTTTGATCCTTCAGTTTCAGCGCAACAATATTTGCCAGCGGTCGCGCGGGAGCGCTATCGCCGGCTGGGCCTGGATCGTGTTTCAGTGTGACCAGTTGGGCCGGCTGGCCTATGGCTGGAGTCGTAACGACAAACTCCGCGCGCGCGCCCGGTGGCAGAAAGATAGAGGTTTGAGAGGTGGGCCCATCGATGACCGGTATGCCGTCGATAGCGAAAATTTCTACAGTCTGGGGCACACCGTTATAGAGAATCTGCAAGTGAAAAATAGTATTGGCTGCGGCGTTCACAAAGCGCCAGAATTGCCGTTCCTCAGGTTTGGTCTGAATCGTCGCCGGCAAGTATTTCGGATATTTGATGGGCACATAATTGATGGAAACATCCCAGGAGGGCTTTAACGGATCGGTGCTATTGCTCGCTGCGGCGGATAACAGTTGGTCGCGAAGAATAAAGGTGCGTTCAGGAAGAGCGGCCAGAACGGGAAAGACAGACGGCATACCCTCGACGATCAGTGCGCCAGAAGCGCCCCCTTGAACCTGCGCTGTGCTGAAGCCGTGTGGGTGCGGGTGATACCAATAGAGTCCAGGTGGATTGCCGGAGGGAATTTGAAAGGCATAGTCAAAAGTCTGGCCGGGGGCGATGAGCGTATGAATCGACTCGTCCTGATGGCATCGCGGCGGTATGCTCAGGCCATGGAAGTGGAGATTTGTTGCGTACTCGTTCATAACTCCATTGCAACCGCCATCCAATTCATGAGCGGGGCTGGCCGCAGTCATGGAAGGCATGCTTTCCCCCGGCGAGGCTGTCTCCATGTCGTTTTGAAAATGGATAGAAACCCAATCTCCGGGAGAAACCTGAAGAGTAGGAGACACTAAACCTGTGCTGGAAACGTAGCAATATCTCCTGGCGCCCTCATCGTCCAGCACACTTTTAAATTCGAGGCTTACGTCGAGCGATCCATTTCTGCTGGCGAGGACTGGAGGTTCCTGAACGATGGAACCCTCCAACGGGCGAGGGCAAACATGGTCTGCGCGATCCTGGGCTCCAGCCTGAGAACAAAACAATACAGCCGAGACGACGCATAGAACGAGCCTTGGATTCAGCGTGATATTCCCGTACATCAAGACATCAAACTCCCTGCTTGAGCTCTTATGAGCCGATGCTGGCTGGCCCGGACGATGTCCCGGAATTTTCAGCAAGCGAAATCTTTCACTCCGGCCCTAACCGTAATGGTTAGGGCCGGAGTGAATTACAAGTATCTACTTCTTACGAGGAGTAACCATGGGCTGGTTGGGGACGTCATCTTGCGTTACCCGCCGCTTCAATGCTGCTGAGATCGGCATAGTTGGGTCCGTCCATGTAAACTCCTGTATCACCAGACCGCCATTACTTGTAGTAGCGGCGCCTGGATCGGTCCCGGGTTGATGAGCGGCATCACCGGTGGTGCCGGCTCGCTTGAGGGCAAGGAAATTCGCCATATCGACCTGCACAATCCCTCGATCGGTAGAACCGTCGAAGAGGTATCCGAAAGGCGTTCCCGTAGTTTGATTGACGACCACGCCGACGGAATGCGGATCTGTTGCATAGCCATAATCCGCTAATTCCGGCGAATCATTCAGCGTGAAGTAGCTCCAGTCGGAGAGACCGCTCCATGAGGAACCGGACGCGACCGTGGACGGGTCCTGCAACTGTCCCACAGCAATGTCAGTCGAGTAGCCAGCCATGAATAAGACAAGATGGCTGGTTTTATCGACTGCCGAGCCGGAAAGCACGGGACCATAACCGCCGTCTCCCCCGGTTGTTCCCAGGACAACCTGGACCAGACCTCCAGATCCGGGAGCCACCTGGTTCAGACTGCCTGCAGAGGTTGCGTCCGTCTCAGTGACCGTTGCCAGATTCAGGAAGCCAGCAGCACGCTGGTCTTCCGAAGTGAGAATGCCTACCCTGAGACTTCCATCTACTGAATTGCCATCGATGAAATCTGATGAGTAGAAGTTGGTGAGTGTCGGAGAGAGGCTAGAGGCAGGCTGGTAGTACGACTTGCCCTTGCCAAGCTCGACCAGTTGTATCCCGCCGTAGTTGCCTCCCAGCAATTGGTTGTTGGCGATATCAGCACCCATGTTCTCTGCAACTATCTCGCTGGTATCTTCAACGGGGTAGAGAGTGGACAGGGAGACAGACGTAGCCCCGGTTGTAAGTGAATTGAGATTCAGCAATCCGTATCCGTCCGCAGTGTCCAGCCAAAATCCACCACGACCGTTGTCGGGAATGCCGCCGGCGATGAACGCGCTGCCGCCACTGAATTGAACAGGGCTGCTTGCCGTCAGCGTGAGGGTTGTCGTCAAGTCCACCGGGTTATCAGTGGCCGGATTCCCGGTAATCAAGGTATCGAGATTGAGAATGGATATGGTTTTACTGTTGTAAGCATAAGCGAGGACTTGAGGATGTCCTGTTAGTCCTGTGATCGCAATTACGCCGCCTACATCATTGCCTCCAAAGGTGGATGTAGAGACGGAAGGCCAGGCATTGATGGGCGGATTTTTCGCCGTGGGATCAGTAATGTCGACGACGACCACGCCTTCCTGTCGGGCCGCGACGATCAGATATTGACGTCCTGCGAGGGAATACGTAGTCGTTGCCCCGGAACTGGATGCCAACAAGCCGGATGACGGCGGCGTGCAGGAGCAGGCAGACACTCCACCAAAGACTGCAGACTCAAGGGTTGCAACATCCGAGGGCGAAATGCCTGCTCCCGTGATTGCAGTCCCGCTTGTAATATAGGTCCCCAGCGCCAGCAGAAAGTCCGTAGTGCCCGCAGTAGGAGACAGGGTCATTGAAGAGCTCGCCGCAGGTTTTGCTACATTGCGAGATTGCCTGATCCTGATTTTGGATTCAACGGCGCTCGCAAGAGTTACTGGTGTTCCTCCAGCTTTTCCGTCAAAAACTCCATCGCTGATATCTGCCGAAAGTGCTGCTATCAGATCGTCCGGAGAACTCGGGCTAACTGTATGGCCTTCCGTTGCCAATGCTCCGACAAACAGGCCCAGGGTAAACGCGTCAGGATTTGCAGAAATATCCGGCTTGTCGAAGACCGGAATCAGAGACTCGATGACCGCCTTTGAACTGAGGCCAAGATAACCGCTGATGAGGCCATCCGCCTTCTTGTGAGCTGTCGGTTCATCCCCTACGGCTTTTGAACTCAGCAGACCGCTTGCATAAGAATTGACAAATTCCGATGCGGGCGTGATTGAGACGCCGGACAGGTTGCCGGCTACGGTATCGAGAAGCACAGATACGCTGCTCGTGTTGTTGATGCTGGAAGAGTCGAATTCGCTGGTGTAACTGCCGCCTGAAGACGTTAAGCGAACGGCTCCGGACGGAATGGCGGTAAATGGTACGCTAAAGTTTCCGTTCGCATCTGTCGTTCCACTGCCAATCGAAGATCCGTTGCTGCCATCCGCATTTACTTCGTATGCAGTAACCGTACTACCTGCCGAAGCGCCCTTGTATACCGTGCCGGATACGGCAATGGTAGTAACAACAAATCCGATGGGAGCGGAACTGCCGCCGCCCGGAGACGGATTAGTAACAACGATGGGGAAACTGCCCGCCGCAGCCTGGTTTGCCGCAGTAAGAGGGACAGTCAACTGTGTGGCGCTGACGACTGTGGGGGTGACTGCGACCCCGTTGAAAGTGGCTGTTGACGTCGAGACGAAATTGGTTCCGGTGACGGTAAGAGTTTGCGCTGCTGCCCCGATGCTTACCGTCGCTGGCGATATTGCCGTCACGGTGGGAACGGGGTTGTTCACGGTAAAGTTGACGGGCGAAGATGATCCTCCACCCGGACTGGGATTCGAGACGACTACTGCGTAGTTACCCGCTGCCGCTTGATCGGCTGCTGTCAGCGATATGGTCAATTGGGTGGCGCTGACGAATGTCGCAGCCTGAGAGCTGCCGTTGAAAGTAACTGTTGATGAGGAGATGAAATTCGTCCCGGTGATGGTCAGAGTCTGGCTCGCTGATCCGGCGGTTGCGGATGCGGGTGACAGGCCCGAGACGGTGGGCGCCGGATTATTCGTAGGTTGTGGGTTATTGGACGTTTTGGGGCTGGAACTGCCCGAACACCCGCCCAATAACAAGGCGATGCAGAAAACTGCGACGCAGATAGTTGCGGTAAGCCGATGCTGCGCGAGCATGGAACCTCCTGGATATGAGTGGCGTTCAACGCCTGTGGCTTGGGTTCGCAAAAACACCAGGGACGTGAAAGCGAAAAATACCTGCCTTGAACCCTTTCTGCAGATACTTTGGGGGGCCGACTCGAGGGGGGCGAGATGATGCGGAGGAGGGCGCGGGGCTGTGCGGGACTTCCTACTTCTGCGCGGAGAGAATATAACCGAAACGGCGCAAAAAAGTACAGCCACAAATTAAAAAAAATGACAAACGAGGCGGGACTTCTCGTTTTGCGCCCTGTTAGGGGGCAAACAAACTACATGATCTCTACGGTTTCCGCCGAGAAAATCGGTAGTGAGGTCGATATCCTCGAACAGAGCTGTTATGTCTGTGCGTCTCTGCGAATGGTCCCGAAGTTGCTCTTAATTGGGAAGGAACTTCGTTGGTCCAGTGATGTGGCCCATTGCCAGATAGAGTCGTTCCCCGCAACGGGTGCCAAAAAGAGAAACGGTCTTATGCTGGCGGGTGGATGCAAAGCAAGAGACGAGACCTGCACGACCAGGTGTTCCAATCCGCCTCTTGCCCCTATAGCTGGCCACTAGCGTGCCCATCTGCCAGCACGTGCCGATCTCTTAGCATTGCCGGGACGCTGGCGGTGAATACCAGCAAGACCCGCAGGAAATCGCTTCGCTTTTGAATCACGTGCCGTCCTCACTCGCTCCACGACAGATATGTTATTCGTGTTGCATCAGCCGAGGTTCAAATTCATCGGAGGTGGACCATGAAAGCCATTTTCATACCACTTATAGTCGCCAATCGAGAACACCTGGAACGCAGCTGTTCGAAACGCAGATTTGCCCAGTTCGAATTGCCGGCGGAGAGGAGCGCGATGCTGCCTGACTTTTCACTCGTGCTCTCGCACCCGGCCGAAACCACCAGAGGCATAGTCGAGTTGGGACTGTTGTTGTCCGAGGCGCTCTGCGATATTAGCAGGATGACGTGGTCGCGGAAGCCGATTCAGCGGTATTCTGAAGCCGATGTAACATGAGAGATCACTAAAGGAGCGAACATATGCATATCGGGATGATAGGCCTTGGCAGAATGGGTGCCAATATGGTGCGGCGACTGATGGAGCACGGGCATAAATGTACTGTTTCTGACCGCTCAACCAAACCCATCGAAGAACTTGTCGAAGATGGTGCAGAAGGCTCTATCTCTGTGACAGATCTCTTGAGCAAGCTTCCCATTCCTCGTGTCGTTTGGCTCATGATCCCCGCCGCGGCAGTCGACTCCACCATTGCCGAACTCATTCCTCATCTTGCGCCGGGTGACATCCTCATCGACGGGGGCAATTCCTACTACATCGATGACATCCGTCGCTCCAAAGAGCTTGCCGCTAAAGGCATTCATTACGTTGATGTAGGGACCAGCGGTGGTGTCTGGGGTCTCGAACGCGGCTACTGCCTGATGATTGGTGGACCGGAGAATGCCGTCGCCCATCTCGATCCGATCTTTAAGACTATTGCTCCCGGCGTTGGCGACATCGTTCGCACGACCGAGCGCTCTGGTGCGCCAAACAACGCGGAACAAGGGTATTTGCATTGTGGACCGAGCGGTGCAGGCCATTTCGTGAAGATGGTCCACAATGGCATCGAGTACGGCATTATGGCCGCCTATGCTGAGGGACTCAACATTCTTCATGCTGCCAACGCAGGCAAAACAGCAGTCGACGACGACGCGGAAACCACACCACTACGCGACCCCGAACTTTACCAGTATGAGTTCAATCTGGCTGATGTTGCTGAAGTCTGGCGACGCGGCAGCGTCATTTCCTCCTGGCTCCTCGACCTCACAGCATCTGCGCTTGTGAAGAGCCCGACGATGGAAGAGTTTGCTGGGCGAGTCTCCGACTCGGGAGAAGGCCGGTGGACGATCAAGGCTGCCATTGACGAAGGTGTTCCGGCTCCAGTCCTCACCTCCGCGCTTTATGAGCGATTCAGCTCCCGAGGCAACGCCGATTTTGCAGACAAGCTGCTTTCCGCCATGCGTTTCGCCTTTGGAGGCCATCTTGAAAAGGCCCCTCCCAAATGACACTCGATAGCTGAGAAAGTTGCATTCACTCCTAGTGAGACGTTCGGTCTGTTACGCCGTCGTCCATCGCTAACGATGCCTTCGTCAACTCCATGAGCCATGCGCATTCTCCTGAGACGCGGATCCTCATTTTGGGCGCATGGCATTTCCTGACACAGCATCCAAGACTCGTCAGTCTTTAATCTGATTGTCAGGCTGCTCACGGGACCCATCCGATCCATTTCCACCAATTCGGGTTCAGCATTCTTTGGCATTGCGCTTGCAACTGGATCGAGCGAACAGGAATTGCAGATGCTAAAGATCACTATGCACGAGACTCCCCACTGGATCACTTTGAAGCTCGAAGGCTGCCTTATCGGTGCCTGGGTAGCGGAATTGGAGGATGCCTGGCGGGCCGCAGCGTCCAATGGAACAGGCCGCCCGATTTGTCTGGATGTCGCTGCAGTTGATGCGATTGACGCTGCAGGCAGGTACCTGTTGTTACTCATTTCCGACCGGGGAACAAAAATCATCGGATCTGGAGGAAGAGAGTTGGACGGGCTCGTAGAAATCGTCGAAGGATGGCGTCTTAAAAAGGACTCCTAGTCCTCGCGGGCAGGTCCTGCCATTACTTGGCTGAGGCGCCGAGCACTTGCATCAGTTCATCCCGTGTCAGGAGATAATCAAGATTCGTTTCGAGCAGCCCGGCCTGAGCCTTCATCGCCTGGGCGTGCGCGGCATCGCGCTGCGAAGCTAATGAAACCCCTTCCTTGAATTGATTCTCGGTAAGCCGGGCATTCTCCTGCCGCGCGGCAAGGCTTTCCTTGGACACGTCAATCATCGTCCGGGTAGTCTCCAGCCTGTTGTAGATGGTCGTGATTCGGACAGCGATCTCGTCCTTTACTCGCTTGAGGTTCTCTTCAGCCTCCGACACTTCGTCCTGCCGTTCATGAATTAGCGACCGTCGCTTGCCGGCATCGAACAGATCGTAGGTGAAGCGAACACCGAAGGTCCCGAAGTTGTGATCGACGAAGGGAACGCCATTCTGGTAGCTGTAACGTGCAAAACCTGTGACATCGGGAATGTACTCCGCCTTCGCTGCTCCTGTGGCAGCTCGCGCCTTCGCAACTTTCTGGATTGCTTCCTGGACCTCGGGGTTGTTTGTTAGCGCGATGCGCAGCGCTTCGTCTCGTGCCGGCACATCAACGGTCGTATTAACGTCGGGATCGAGATCCAGATTGGTATTGAGCGGAAGTCCGAGCGCATCATTCAGCTGTGTTGTCAGGGTGGAGATCGTCATCTCCGTGCTCAGCAGCGTCTGCTTGGCTTCGAGAGAGTTGGCGCGGCTCTCGACCAGCGCCACCTCCAGCAGTTCCCCATGCTTGTTCTGCTCGCGCGCTTCGGCCAGGCTTTCCTCACTCGAGGTGATTTGCAACTCGGCTGCCTTTCGCTGGAGCTGCGTGGTGAGGACCCGGTAATAGAGTTCCTGCACTTTGTAAACGATGTCGGTAATGGTCTTTCTTTCCGACGCCTCGGACGTTTTCAGATCGGCCTCCGCGATTTTGTTTGAATCGTGGATCTTGATGAGCTGAGTGATCGGCTGGGCCAACATGGTGCCGCTTGTCTGGTAATCCAGGTTCCCTTGCGTAAGATAGGTGGTCGCGGAAGGGATGAGCGGGCCCCCTGGGACCTGGCCGAAAGCGCCAGGCGGCACCTCGATACGCTCCAGGTTCGTTATATGGATCGCGTTCGATTCGTTAGTTATACTCGGGAAATAATCGGAGTAGGCGATGCGCTTTTTCTCTTGTTCCGCAGCGACCTCATAACGCGCCATTTTCACGGCATGATTTTGACTGACGGCAAGATCGATCGCCTCCTGCAGGCCGATCTTGTGCTCCTGTCCGTGGCAGGCGGAGGCGACCGCCAGAGCTACTATCGATGCAAAGTACAATTTGCTCTTCATCATTTCTCCTCCTTAATCGGCTGCAGCCTGGCGAGGTCGGCGTAGTTGAGGGGCGACTTCCGGAGCATGGCGATGATAAAAAGTGCGATGGCGCAAGTCCACGCGACCAGCAGGAACCCGTCAATGAGGCTCAACGAATACGCCTGAAGGCGCAGTCGGGAATTGACGAGATCGATCGCACGCTCCGCGGCCGATGGCAGCCCGGAGGACTCCCCGAAGACTCCAGCCGTCATCGCGTGGATGTTCGCATCGGTGATCCAGTTGTAGCTGCTGACGTGCAGTCCAAGAAGATTGGAGTGCAGCTTCTCGCGTTGCGCGAGAAAGTGGCCCATGTATATGGCGCCGGCTGTTCCACCAAACAGGCGAATGGTGTGGAAGAATGCGGAAAAGGTCAGGATGTACTGAGGCTTCGACAAGCCTCCTGTGAATACTCCCTGCAGGATGATGCATCCCACCAGCCCTATAAGAGCGAAGGCTTGTCCTACGCCGGTGAGCAACTCGGTGCGATAGTAGTTTTCTGCCGCCCACGCACTCGAGTAGTGAGCGCATAAGACAGCCGACAGCGCCGTGCATGCGAGCCCGGCGGCGAAGAGCAGCCGGGGATCGAGCCCGCGAAGCATGAGAAGCCCGCCTGTAAGCGCGACCAGCAGGAGCGGAGCAGCGCTCCAGATTATGGCCGGTCCAATCTGATCCGCTTCGAAACCACGGATGGCCAGCGACTGCGGGATCAGGATGATGGTTAAGACAAGAGTGAATCGAAACCAGAACAGCAAGCTTCCCAGCAGCACCGTGTTCCACCGCCAGAGATAAGGAAGGGCCACCAGCCAGTTATGGCCGCCGATTCGTCGTATCAGAGCGCACAGCAGGAAGAATGCGCCCGACCAGAACAGCCCGTTGTAGACTCCGGAGCGCCACCAATCAAGTCTCTGGCCTTGCTGGAGGGCAGCAAACATCAGGGCCAATCCCGCGCTCAGGTACAGGAACCCGGCGAAGCTGGGCGGCGCAGGGCCGTCTTTTTTTCGGGCGGGCGCCGGCGGTATCCCAATATAGACAAGGACAAACATCACCGGTGCGATGACAGCCGAATTCCAGAACATCCAATGCCAGGAAAGATGCTCGCGGTACCAGCCATAGAGGGATGGCGCAACGTTCACCGCCCCATCGATAGCCGTGGCATAGAACGCCATCGTGATAGGCAGGTATCGCAGGGGACTTATGCGAAGTGCGAAAGTCAGGGTGAGCGGGTAAAAGGTGCCTGATGTCAGTCCTGCGACAATCAACGCCGCGACCAGCAGACTGTAACTATGAATGAGCGGCAAGAAAGCACAAGTCGCAGCAAAGACTGCTGACGCAAACAGAAGGACGCGGCGCGGGCCGAGCAGGCCTCCGATGTAGACACTGAAGGGCCCGATAAACATGAGCGACGCGTTATAGGCGCTGTCGAGCCACGCGCCGTCATCGTAGCTAATGCCGAGGTGACCTTTCAGATCCGTGAGCCCCAGGCTTAACATGCGGCCGGTGAGCGTGACGAGGTGGGCTCCGATGAGGACGCCGATTATTCCCAGCACAGGCCGAGTGGAAATCTCCCAGGGAATCGCGTTAGCCGTTGCTTGTGCAATCTCCAGTGGCGTGGGAGGACGACTTATTGTTACGGAAGCAGCCATGATATGTCCGGTTATGCGAGTATCGAGAGTGTCATTCGTTAAGGGTATGAGACTTCGGATCTATGGCGTCTAACTAGCCATTCGGCTCCAAGACCAACAAGTATGGGATCGATTCGATCTGTTCGATCTGGTAATTCCCAGCGGGGAGATGGTTTCCTTCTATCCGAACTCAACTGGAATGCTTGCGTGAGCCTCCATTGCTGTCTGAGCTGTTCCTTGCCCGACCAGAGGCGAGAGCACTAATAAACTCAATACGGTCAGTAGTTGTTTTGCATCTATCATAGGTTCCTCCGGCCGCAATTCTTAGCACCCAACCTGGCGACTGGTTTACTTTCTCGTGCGGACGATAGCGGTAACCGAGAGTCCCGGACGCAAAATGCTGGCCTGGTTAGTATCATCGAGCGCAATCTTCACCGGGATTCTCTGTACTACTTTCGTAAAATTGCCGGTCGCATTGTCGGGCGGCAATAATGCGAATTGCGATCCACTGGCCGGTGCGATCTCGATGACTTTGCCACGGAAGACCTGCCCCGGGAATTGGTCGACCCGGATCTCGGCCGCATCACCAACTCTTACGTTGGTCAGCTGGGTCTCTTTGTAATTCGCCTGTACCCACCGCTTACGATCGACAAACGCGATCACCTGCGTCCCGGGAGATACCAACTGGCCGGGGCGAACTTGCCGTTCCCCCACGCTCCCATCGCCCGGCGCATAGATCTTCGTATAGCCAAGGTTCACCTGAGCGAGCACCAGACTTGCTTCTTTGGCGCGAAGATCGGCGGCAAGTTGTACCTCCTGAGACTCGAGGACGACCTTTTGACGCCGCTCCGCTTCGACAGCCAGCTCACTGCTGCGCAACCCGGTCTTGGCCGCGGACAGATCGGCGTCGCGGCTGGTGAATTGAGCTGCAAGCTGCTCTTCATCGGCAACCGCCGCTTCGAGTTTCTGCTGGGTTGCTGAGTGGGTTTGATACAGGCCTTCCTGCCGCTTTCTCTCCGAGCGGGCACGCACCAGTTGAGCTTCGACAGCGTCCTTGCCGGCCTGCGCGGCCCTAATTTGGGCTTTAGCCTCATCGACTCCGGCAAGCGCCCTATCAATCCGAGCGTCTTCGAGCTGACGCTGGCGAAGGTTGTTCTCGATGGCTGCCTTGGCCGCCGCCACGGCCGCATTCGCCTGGGAGACCTGCGCCTGATAGTCGCTGTCCTCAAGTGCAACGATGAGGTCTCCCTTGTGTACCTGCTGGTAGTCGGAAACGGCTACATTTTGAACGATTCCGGCCACCTTCGTACTGAGTGGGGTGAGATCGCCCCGAACATAAGCATCGTCGGTAACTTGTTCAAGATGGCCACCTTCCCAGGAATTCCAGTTCCGGGTCAGGGTGACCAGGACGGCCAGAGCGAGGAGCACGACCAACACCGGCGTTACGTATCCCTGCCAACGTGACGGAGCCGCGGGCGGTGTCGCCGGGGGCTGCGTCTTCGGGGGTTCCTTTGTCGCGGGACTCACTGTTTCTGCGGCCACGTTTTTTGCCTCCGTTTGCTTGCGGGGAAATTATATAAGTCCGATCGCTTTTCTTTTGGTTGATGTCCGTTCCATCGCGAGGCTATGACCTTTCGCCAAGGGGGAGGGTTTTCTGCACAGCCGTGCGCTGCGCTCCTTCACAGCCTCGCGAAATGGCTGTCTGCAATGCGAGTGCCATAGTCTGGATTCGTTGCCAGTATGGAGAAACCAGTTAAACGGTGGGTAAAGCCGTCAGCCGCTCTACCCGGCACAGGGTATGGCCGAGACTGCTGGTCGCCGATTAGCAACTGCCGATCTATGGGCACTCCCCTATCGCGTTGCCGCCCCTGTGCTCGAGAGCTGTTCCTGCATGCCGGCGAGGAGCCGTTTTCTCGAGAGGCTGCGTTAACTGGATAGTCGTCTTCTCAAGGAGATACTGCGATGGGGATCGCCCTGGCATGAGCCATGAGATATATCATTCTTGGCAGGCATTCGGCTGGCGACTTTGAAGCGAGGAGGACACATGAGTGTGATCGAGAACGTAACGAGACCCTCAACAAATTCGCACAGTGGTCCTGCAACAATGAATATTACTGTTGACGGGCACACGGTTGCTGCGACCGAAGGTGAGCTGCTGGTTGAAGCTATTCTCCGCGAAAAAGAGATTCCGCACATCTGCTACCACTCTCCACTTATGGGACCGATTCAGACCTGCGACACCTGCATGGTTGAGGTCGACGGGAAGTTAGTGCGCTCCTGCGGGACAAAAGTGACCTCGGGCATGCAGGTGGCCACTGATTCAAAACGTGCCAAAGATGCACGCGCCGAAGCCTTCGACGTAATTCTCGGCAATCACATGCTCTACTGCACGGTCTGCGATAATAACAACGAGAATTGCAGGGTCCATAACACGGCATTGGAGTTGAATGTTCAGCACCAGAACCATCCCTTCAAGCCCAAGCCGTATGACGTGGACATGTCCAATCCGTTCTATCGTTATGACCCCAGCCAGTGCATTCTCTGCGGACAATGCGTGCAGGCCTGCCAGACGGTGGAGGTGAATGAGACGCTCTCGATCGGCTGGGAACTCGAACACCCGCGCGTGCTGTGGGATGGCGGTATGCAGATCGCTGGTTCAAGCTGCGTCTCCTGTGGTCATTGCGTGACGGTGTGTCCATGTAATGCGCTGATGGAAAAATCTATGCTTGGCGAGGCTGGTTATCTGAGCGGTATGCCGAAATCAGCCCTCGACAAGATGATCGACGTGGTCAAGGCGGTCGAGCCGGAGATGGGCTACGGCATGATCATGCAGGTTTCGCAGACCGAAGCCAAGATGCGGGAGGCGCACGTCAAGCGAACAAAGACGGTATGCACCTATTGCGGAGTTGGCTGCAGTTACGACGTCTGGACCAAAGAGCGCAAGATTCTCAAGATTGTTCCTCTGCACGGCGATGCGAATCAGATCTCGACCTGCGTCAAGGGCAAGTTCGGGTGGGACTATGTCAATCACCCGGATCGCTTGCAGAAGCCGCTCATCCGCGAAGGAAGCGGCTTTCGCGAGGCAAGCTGGGAAGAAGCCTTGAGCCTCGTCACTTCGAAGTTGTCAAACATCAAGCAGCAGTATGGACCGGATGCGATCGGCGTGATTGTCTCGTCGAAGACCACCAACGAAGACGGCTACCTGATGCAGAAATTCGCGCGCACCGTCATCGGCACAAATAATGTCGACAACTGCTCGCGCTATTGCCAGTCGCCGGCGACGATGGGCCTCTTCCGGACGGTCGGGTATGGTGGCGATTCAGGATCGATCGAGGATATCGGTAGCTCAGCGCTGGTTCTTATCGTCGGCAGCAATACGGCGGAGAGCCATCCGGTGCTTGCGACGCGAGTCAAACGGGCTCACAAGCTGCATGGGCAGCGGCTGATCGTTGCCGATCCCCGCGAGCACGAGATGGCGGAACGCGCAGACATTCATTTCCGTCCGCGACCAGGGACAGATCTCGTTTGGCTATCGGCCATGACTCGCTACATGTTCGACAACGGTCACGCTAAATTAGACTTCCTCGAGAAATGGGTGAATGGCGTCGATGAATTCCGCGAGAGCCTCGAGCCATTCACCATGGAGTACGCGGCAAAGACATGCGAGATCCTGCTGGAAACATTGCAGCGTGTTGCCCAGGAGATCGCGGCTGCCGAGAGCATGTGTGTGCTCTGGGCCATGGGCATTACGCAGCATACCCGCGCTTCAGACGAGTCAACCGCCGTCTCGAACCTGCTGCTGGTCACCGGCAACTACATGCGTTCCGGCTGCGGGGCCTATCCCCTGCGCGGCCACAACAATGTGCAGGGCGCGAGCGACATTGGAGCAATGCCGGACAACTATCCCGGCTACCAGCACGTAACCGACCCCGCAATCAAAGAGCGCTTTGAAAAGAGCTGGGGTGTCAAGCTCCCGCCGGACCGTGGCCTCGACAATCATCAGATGGTGGACGCTGTCTACGACGGCAAACTGCGCGCGCTCTACCTTGCGGGAGAAGACATGATCTCCGCCGACTCGAACGCCAATGTTGTCGGCGGGGCCTTCGAAAAGCTCGACTTCTTCGTAGTGCAGGATATCTTCTTCAGCGAGACCTGCCGCTACGCCGACGTTGTGCTTCCCGGCGCGCCTGCGCTTGAGAAAGACGGTACCTTCACCAACACCGAGCGGCGCATTCAGCGCCTCTACAAGGCACTGCCCGAACTGGGTGATAGCAAGGCCGACTGGAAAATCACGCAGGAGATCGCCAATCGCATGGGCGCCAACTGGAACTATCAGCATCCGTCGGAAATCATGGATGAGCTCGCGTCCGTTTCACCGCTCTACGCCGGTGTCAGTTATGACCGGCTGGAGGGCTACAACACCCTGCAGTGGCCGGTCGCTCCGGATGGCACCGATGAGCCGGTTCTCTATCTCAACGGCTTTGCGTTTCCCGACAAAAAGGCAAGGCTCTACCCCCTATCCTTCCAGGAGCCAGCCGAAAAGCCCGACAGCGAGTATGACCTCTTCCTCAACAATGGACGCATGCTTGAGCATTTTCACGAAGGCAACATGACCTATCGTGTCGACGGCATTCGCGAGGAGACACCCGAGCGCTACATCGAAATCTCCGAGGAACTGGCCAAGGAGCGCAACATCGAATCCGGACGCTGGGTGCGCGTTACCAGCCGCCACGGCTCGCTGGTCATCAAAGTGTTGGTTACAACTCGCGTGCATGAAAAGCAGGTCTATCTGCCGCTGTTCTCGCGCGAGGGACCGATCAATATCCTCACCGGCTCGCACGCGGATGCTGCCACCAATACTCCCGCATACAAAGAGACCGCAGTGAAGATCAAGGTGCTTCCCGATCAGGGGACCAACCCGCTCAAGCCGCTGAACTTCCGCTACTCGGGCAGGCCGACGCCACAAAGCGGCGTCGAAGTCGAGCGCAAATGGAAGCGCGCGGATTACCGCATGCCCGGCACGAACGGATTGGTTCAGATTCAACCGCAGCGATAAATCAAAGGAAGGCGGGCATTCAATGGCCAAGGCTGTCGATTTCCGGGTATTTACACCGCGCAACTCGCGTGAGGACCTCATCCGCAAGGTAGAACAAGCTCCGGTCGAGCATGCAGAAGCGGTGCTTGCTACTTACGATCTGTTGCAGCGACTGCACGAAAAAGGCATGATCGACCTTCTCAACGGCCTGCTGAGCGCCGGTGACACGGTGGTGGACAAGGTCGCGGAGCTCATCAGCTCGAAAGAGGTAGTGAATGCGCTGCGCACGGGGCTCATCTTTGCCAACCTGTTGAACTCGATTGATCCGGACAAGCTTCACGCTGTGATATCGAATGCCGGAAAGGAAACTCCTTCGCTGCTGGCCATTGGCAAACAGGCGACGTCAAAGGACGCGCGGCGTGGACTGGCGACGGCTGTGGGGCTTTTGAATGTCTTCGGTGAGGCGTTGAACGCACAGCAATCGGGCAATAGTCGCTCGGGTGAGGTCTCACGAAGAGATGTGAGCTGACAGACGCAGATTGACTCTTTTGGAGCAGTAAGCAGCATAGCCTGCTCCAGGACGGTAAACAAGGAGCGCGCTTATGTGGATTGTTCGCTTTGCGCTGCAGCGGCCTTATACCTTTGTCATTGTCGCGGCGCTCATCGCGATCTTCGGCACCTCCGCCATCCTGAATACGCCAACCGACATTCCAATCGTGAGCGTCATCTGGACTTACAGTGGGATAGATGCCGATGACATGTCCAATCTTAACGAGAGCCAGATGTCGAGCCGCGGAAGCGTCCGACTGGACTACACGGAGATGAATGGCAGCTGCTTCACCTTCGATACCCTCAGAGCCCATGAGGACTGGTGCCGTTGGCGCGCTCAGCACCACGCAGGTGAGTGGTGCCACAGAATAAAGGGGAGCTCTCAAAGACACTTTGACGTGTAATGAGCGCCTCAACAACTTGCATGCAGGCGAGCTCCGGTCTATGGGATGGATAGTCAGGAGCAGACTTTAAGACTAATCGTAGCGCTCGATGGAGTCAGCCAGCGCATCGGCCAACTGCTGTCTGGTGATGATCCCTGTAGCGCGGGCGGCAGCTAGGCTGCCATCGGGAGGCGAACAGCAAAGTCGTCAAAATGGCGCTGCGGATCGCATAACCATGAGGACCCTGCAAACGCACCAGAAACCCTCGGCGTTTGGCGAGTGCTGTTATTTGGGGTTAACTGGGGTTGGCCAATCGGCTAAGTGGTTGCGGGGGCTGGATTTGAACCAGCGACCTTTGGGTTATGAGTGATGTAATCTACGTAGTTTCAACGAGTTGGACAGTGTGGTTGGGAGTCGCAAAGAGTGCTAAGGAGCTGTAAATAGGATCAGGGTAATGGTATTTGGGGTTGGTTTGGGGTTGGACAGTCAGTCACCGATGACTAGCCCAAGGATTCGCAGGGCTTCGAGCAAGTCCGGATCGTCTTCAGCCACTTTTCGCGAGTTGGGCTGATGAATCGGGAACCGTTCAGCCATGGTCCAGTCTTCGAAGATTGCCCAGTTCTCAATTGAGTGGCCGTAGCGGGAGTGATAGAAGACACCCGCGTATCCGAGCTCGAATGCGATCCGGCCGGCCTGCTGTGTCAGCTGTCGGGGTTCGGCCCGTTCAAGTGAACTTAAGTCGATGTCCTCCATCCCGAGTTTCACCGCAATCCCGGCCAGAGCCAATCTGAGATGACTGACCCATACGAGGGCATAGATGTCCGCATATTCGCCTTCGACATTTGCGCTGCCAATGCAGCGGCCTTTGATCCACGCTTTGCGGACCGTGCCGAACGCCGTAAAGTCATCCTCGCCGTTCTCCATGAGTGCCAGGTCTGCGACGAAAGAGACGTCTACGCGGAAACGTGCCAGGGTTTCGATGAAGCATCCCAGCCGTTGCGAAGACGCGTACAGAACCCTATAAACACGCATGGGGTCGTCGAAACGATTTCCGAAGGTTCCATCTTCCTTGGCATAGGCCCAATCAGGAACCGCCCAAGCGTCGTCATCCCTGCCGACGCGGAAAAGCGGCCTTGGGGGCCGCTTCGATTCGAGATTCATTCAATTCGCTCCTAACCGCCAACGAGGAAAGCTCGCGCGGCTCCCATGATCTCCGGCGCGACTGTCTCCAGATCGTTCTCTCTCATCAACCGAAGCGGGACCCGGTCACCGAGTTCAGGGTTCAGGCCGGTTAGCCAGGATTGGATCACAGTGGGATCCTCTTTTTCGGCGAGCATCCGGACCAACTGGAAGGCAAACCTCAGACGTTGTTCGGCATCGCCGTAAAGCTCGCTTCCGTTCATCCACCGATCGACGGCGCGCACGTCCCGGACACCGCCGACGTAGGCGGTGAGCTTGCGGCCGATGAGGCCGACGAGCTGCTTGACGATCTCCGGAATGGGGAGCCGAAGCGCTTCACGATGCGCTGCAAGATCAGGGC
>Ga0335073_10003351_pt1 | contig 22274 bp, 14 predicted proteins | sample Lox_Sample_22_FD_207093 | JGI IMG/M metagenome (GOLD analysis project Ga0335073, IMG submission 207093) | Soil microbial communities from Loxahatchee National Wildlife Refuge, Florida, United States - Lox_Sample_2.2 | ecosystem: Environmental > Terrestrial > Soil > Wetlands | place: USA... | reverse complement strand
CGCCCCGGATGTCGTCGTCGGTGAGCGTGACCCGCAGCAGGGCGTAGGTGTCCTGGAGGTACTGCCTGGACAGCTCCATGAGCTCCGCCCACAGCCGCTGCGTGTCCGGGTCGTCGCCCGACTGGAGGTTGACCACCCGGTCCCGTGCCCGGTTCGCGAAGTCCGGGTCGGAGTCGAACTTCGCGCGCGCGGACTGGTAGAAGGTGTTCGGGTCGGTGCGCAGCAGCTGCGCCTCCGGCGCGTCCTCGCCGACGTCGAACAGGTACTCGATCAGCATCCCGAACTGGGTTCCCCAGTCCCCGACGTGGTTGTCCCTGATGACGTGGTGACCGGCGAACTCGGTCACGCGCGCGATCGCGTCGCCCACGACCGTGGTGCGCAGGTGCCCGACGTGCATTTCCTTGGCGATGTTCGGCGATGAGTACTCGACGATGACGGTCAGCGGCACCTCGGCGAGCGGCGTCCCGAGTCTCGGATCGCCGAGGAGTTCCGTGGTCGCCGCGCCGATCCAGTCCTCGCGCAGCGTGAGATTGATGAAGCCCGGGCCGCTGATGGCGGGCGGCGCGCAGATGTCGTCGACGTCGAGGTGGGCGACGATCTCGTTCGCCACCTCGCGCGGCGCCTTGCCGAGCTTCTTGGCCAGCGGCAGCGCCGCGTTCGACTGGAGGTCAGCGAACGACGATGACCGGATCAGCGGGTCCGCGCTGGCGTACTCCGCGCCGAACGCCGCGCCGAGCGCGTCCCGCACCCGGCCGGCGAGGACCTGCTGTGGATCTGCCATAGCGCTAGCCTATCGGCCTGTCCGGCCAGGAGCCGACTGGATAACGCCCGGCCGCGCTGCGCGACCGGCGCGCTAGCCCAGCCCCACTCCAGCCCCACCGCACGCCCACCCCCCAGCCCTACCGCACGCCCCACCCCAGCCCCACCGGAAGCCCCACTCCAGCCCCACCGGAAGCCCCACCCCAGCCCCACCCCAGCCTCGACCAGATGAATGACCCACACAGCTGCCTATATCCAGATGAATGTCCCATTCATCTGGATATCCGGGGCGCTACCGCTCGCGGTCGCGGCGCAGGAAGTGGGTGCCGCGCCGCTCGCCGGTGGCGCCGATCCGCTCCCTGATCTTCTCGGTGATGTCGCCGCGGGCCAGGTTGGCGGCCAGCGCGCAGGCCGAGCTGACCGCGCGGGCCGTGGACGCGCCATGCGCGATCACGACCGTGCCGCCGAGGCCGAGCAGCGCCGCGCCGCCGTAGTTGTCAGCGTCCAGCCGGCTGCTGAGCTCGCGCAGCCCGCGGCGCTGCAGCAGCGCGCCGAGCCGCGCGGTGCGGGTGCTGGTCAGCGCGGAGCGCAGCTCGCCCGCCGCGAACCGCATCGACCCTTCCAGGGTTTTCAGCGCCACATTGCCTGTGAACCCGTCGGTGACGATCACGTCGACCGCGCCGGCCAGCAAGTCGCCGCCTTCGACGTTCCCGGCGAAGCTGAGCGGCAGCGCGCCGTGCTGGGGTTCGGCGGCCAGCAGTTCGTGGGCTCGCCGGGTCAGCATGTTGCCCTTGCCCGGCTCCGCCCCGATGGTCAGCAGGCCGACCTTCGGTACCGCGATGCCGAGGGCGATCTGCGCGTACGCCACCCCGAGCTGCCCGAACTGCACGAGCATCTCCGGCTTGGGGTCGGCGGTGGCGCCCGCGTCGATGAGCACCGTGTGGCTCGGGTGCGTCGGCAGCACGACAGCCAGCCCGGGCCGCGGCACGCCAGGCAGCGGCAGCAGCCGCTGCCTGGCGCTCGCCACGATCGCGCCCGTGGACCCGGCGGAGACGACCGCGGTGGCCTGGCCGCGGCGGACGAGCTGGCACGCGACCGCGATGCTCGACCGGGGCCGCCGGAAGGCCGCCAGCGCGCCCTCGTCCATGCCGACGATGTCCTCGGCGGCCACCACGCGGAGTTCAGGGCCTGCCCCGAGCCTGGCGATGACCGGGCGCAGCCGTGCCGGCGGGCCCGTCAGCAGTGTGGTGACTCCGTGTTCCCGCTGGGCCGCGAGCGCGCCGGCGACGATCTCCTCGGGCGCGTAATCCCCGCCCATGGCATCCACCGCGATCACCGGATCGGTTGCGGACCGGGCGGCCAGCGGCCGGCTTGCCAGCGCGGGCTGGTCACCCGCTGGGACCCCGCCCGGCGGGCTGGCGGCGTCGCCGCGGCCCTGCGAGTGCGGGGCGTCGCCGCGGCCCGGCGGCACATGGCTCACGATTTACCCGGGCCTTTCCGTGGTCCCCTGGGCCCCAACTGCGGCCACGCATGAACAGCTTGCCGTGCCATTATCGCAAGTCGCAGCCAGGCTATCCGCCTATTGCCTGAGCCAGACGGCGTAGGCCCTGCGGCCGGACCGAAGCCGCGGCGATTGCCCGCAATGGCCGCCGGAAGTCGCGCGCGTCGCTCCTGCCTTTGCCGCCCTTTGCCGCACCATGCGTCCCGTTGGTGCCTTTGCCGCACCGTGCGTCCCGTTGGGCGGCATCGGCGCGCCAGCCAGTTGGCGTGCACCGTGGTCTGATCACGCGCCCCGGGCACATGCGGGCATCTCTCGCCCACTGCACACCCTCTGCCACGACGGACGCCCTAGAGCGAATAGTGACTTTCAGTAGCGACTTGATTACGTGAGCGATATAACGGGAACTACATCGAATCCTGAAACGTCAACCTAACAAGAGTTAGAACACGCGTAACTCCAACGACATCGGGCGTGACATCAGGCAGATCTTGGGCAGTGGAGCGGGGTGTCCGGGACGAATTCCGCGCGGCAGCGCAGCCGCTGCGGACGGAAGGAGAAGACGGTTGACTGACATCCAGCAGGTGGTGCCGGTGCCGCGGGAGGCCGCGGGCAGGTACCGGGCCTACGGTGCCCGGCACCTGGACACGTTGGCGCTGCGGGCCGGACTCGGCCCGGCGGACCGGCTCGCGATCCGCGCGGTGGCCACGGTCCTCCCGTTCAGGACGAACTCCTATGTGGTCGAGGAGCTCATCGACTGGGACGCGGCACCCGATGATCCGATATACCGCCTGGTGTTCCCGCAGCCTGACATGCTCCCGCGCGCGGACGTGGACCGGATGGCGAGGCTGCTCAGTGAGGACGCGCCGGAACCGCTTGTCCACGCGGCCGCCCACGAGATCCGGATGCGGCTGAACCCGCATCCGGCGGGCCAGCTGGTGCTCAACGCGCCCACCTTGGACGGCAGGCCGCTGCCCGGTCTGCAGCACAAGTACCCGGAGACGGTCCTGTTCTTCCCCAAGCAGGGCCAGACCTGCCACGCGTACTGCACGTACTGCTTTCGCTGGGCTCAGTTCGTCGACGAGCCCGAGCTCAAGATGGCCACGGACCACGTCGACACCCTGGTGGCCTACCTGCGCAAGCACCGCGAGGTGACCAGCGTCCTCATCACCGGCGGTGACCCCATGATCATGAGCGCCGCCGTGCTGCGGCGCTACATCGAGCCGCTGCTCGACCCCTCCCTCGACCATGTCGAGTCCATCAGGATCGGCAGCAAGTCGCTGGCCTACTGGCCGCAGCGCTATGTCACCGACCCGGACGCGGACGACACGCTCAGGCTGTTCGGCGAGGTGGCCAGGGCCGGGCGCACCCTGGCGCTGATGGCGCACTACTCACACCCGCGCGAGCTCGAGCCACGCGTCACCGCCGAGGCGACCCGTCGTGTCCGCGACACGGGCGCGGTGATCCGGACCCAGGCCCCGCTGATCCGCTCGGTCAACGACACGGCCGGCACCTGGCGGGCCATGTGGCGGAGCCAGGTGCGCGCGGGCATGGTCCCGTACTACATGTTCGTGGAACGCGACACGGGTCCGCAGGACTACTTCGCGGTGGCGCTGGCCCGCGCGCACCAGGTGTTCCGCGATGCCTACGCCGGCGTATCAGGCCTGTGCCGCTCCGTGCGCGGCCCGTCCATGTCCGCGACGCCCGGCAAGATATGCGTGGACGGGATCGCCGACGTGGCGGGCATGCGGGTTTTCGTGCTGCGGATGCTGCAGGCGCGCGACCCGTCGCTTGTCGGCCGGCCGTTCTTCGCGCGATTCGACCCGCAGGCCACCTGGCTCACCGACCTCGAGCCGGCGTTCGCGGACAGGTTCCCCTTCGAGGCGGATGACTTCACCCCGGCCGCGGGTGAGCTGCCGGGCGTCTGGTCAGACGAGCTAGTCGAGCCGGCCTGCTGACCGGCCCTAGGTCCGCGCGGCATGCGGCCGGGCGAAGTATGCTCCGGCCATGGAGCTGAACGGAACATCCGCGATCGTCACCGGCGCCGCGAGCGGTCTCGGAGAGGCCACCGCCCGGGAGCTGGCGCGCGCAGGGGCGCATGTCGTCGTCGCTGACCTCAACGAGGACCGAGGCAAGGAAGTCGCCGCGGACATCGGCGGGCACTTCGCCAGGACTGACGTCACAGACGAAGGATCGGTCATGGAAGCGGTGGCCGCGGCGGCCGGCGCGGGCCGGCCGCTGCGGGTGGCGGTTAGCTGCGCCGGCATAGGCTGGGCCGAGCGGACGGTCAACAGGGAGGGCGCGCCGCACGGCCTGGCCACGTTCCAGAAGGTCATCGCGGTCAACCTGACCGGCACGTTCAACTTGATGCGGTGCGCCGCGGCGGCGATGGCCGAAACCGCGCCCGCCGACGCCGACGGGCAGCGCGGCGTGATCATCAACACGTCGTCGGTCGCGGGGATCGAGGGCCAGACGGGCCAGCTCGCCTACTCGGCGTCGAAGGGCGGGATCATCGGGATGACCGTGCCCGCGGCGCGCGACCTGTCCGTCATCGGGGTGCGGGTGAACACGATCTGCCCCGGCGTCATCCACACGCCCATCTACAAGAGCATCGCTGGCACTGGCCGTGACGCCGAGGAGTTCCTCGCGAGGCTGGCCGCTCCGGTGGTGTTCCCGAAGCGGCTCGGACGCCCGGATGAGTTCGGCCACCTGGTGCTCGCGCTCATCGCGAACGACTACATGAACGCAGAGGTCGTCCGCTTCGACGGCGGCATCCGCTTCCAGCCCAAGTGACGTCTCCCGCCGTAGGGTCGCATGTCGGGAATCGCTGGGTGTCTCGCGCTCGCGGAGGGGACTAGGCCGGACGCGGACTGGGCCGTCCGTGCCGCCAGGCGCATGGGGCACAGGGGGCCGGACGACGACGGCGTGTACTCCGACGGGGGCATCGCGCTTGCCGCCAGGCGCCTGGCGGTCATGGACGTGTCGGCCGGCGGGCATCAGCCCATGCGCTCGGCCGACGGCCGGTTCTGGATGGTCTACAACGGCGAGATCTACAATCACGCCGAACTGGCCCACCGGTTGCGGTCGCGCGGTGTGTCGCTGCGCGGCGGATCGGATTCCGAGGTCCTTCTCGAGATGTACGCGGCGGAAGGCAAGGACGCGCTCCGGCGGCTGCGCGGCATGTACGCCTTCGCCATCTGGGACACCAGGAACAGGGAGCTTTTCTGCGCCCGCGACCCGTTCGGCATCAAGCCCCTGTACTACGCACTGGCCGAAGGCGGCCGGCAGCTGAGGTTCGCTTCCGAGCGCAAGGCCCTGGCCGGCCCGGGCGAAGTCTCCGTCATCGACCCTGACGGGCTCCGCAGGTACCTGTCGTTCCAGTACGTGCCGGCGCCGGGGACGATGACACCGCCGGTGCGGGCGCTGCCGCCCGGGCATTTCCTGACCGCCCGCCCTGGCGGGCCGGTCGACGTGTTCCGCTACTGGCGGCCCGTGCTGCGGCCGGCCAGGTCCCCGTCCCCGGACACGCCCGAGCGGATTCTCGCCGCGCTCCGCGACTCAGTAGCCGTCCACATGCGCAGCGACGTGCCGGTGGGCGCGTTCCTCTCCGGTGGCGTGGACTCGGCGTCGCTGTGCGCGCTCGCCGCGCAAGTACGCCCGGGCCTGCTCACGTTCACGGCAGGTTTCGCGTGGTCCGGGTACAGCGAGATCGATGAGGCGCGGGAGACGGCGGAGGCGCTCGGGCTCAAAAACGTGCCGTGCGTGGTCACGGCGGCGGAGTTCGCCGCACGGCTGCCGCAGATCGTCTGGCACATGGACGACCCGCTGGCGGACGCGGCCGCGATCCCGCTGTGGTTTGTCGCCAGGGAGGCTCGCCGGCATGTCAAGGTGGTGCTTTCCGGTGAAGGCGCGGACGAGCTCTTCGGGGGGTACGGCGTGTACTACCAGCCCGGCGTGGTCCGGGCCGCGACACGGCTGCCCGGCTGGGGGCGCTCGTCTGCCGGGGCGATGGCCTCCCGGCTGCCGCCGGGCCAGCGCGGCAGAGGCCTGCTCAACCGCATCGCGACACCGCTGCGCACCCGTTACATCGGCAACGCCAACATCTTCGCCGCCGAAGACGTCGACGTGCTCACCCGGTACGGCGGCGGCACGGTCTACGACGTGACCGGCCCGCTGTTCGACCAGGCAGCCGAGGCCGGCCTGGATGATGTCGCCACCATGCAGCTTGTCGACATCAACACGTGGCTGCCCGGGGACATCCTTGTCAAGGCCGACCGGGCCTCGATGGCTCACGGGCTGGAGCTGCGGACTCCGTTCCTCGACCGTGAGGTGATGGCGATCGCCAGCAGGCTCGCGCGGGCGGAGAAGACGGCCGCCGGGACGACGAAGTTCGCACTGCGGGAAGCCATCGGCGGCCTGCTGCCACAGGTGGCAGCGGAGCGCCGCAAACTTGGCTTTCCTGTGCCGATCGGGCACTGGTTCCGCGGCGAGCTGTCCGGCTTCGCCGAGCACGTGATCCGCGAGGCCCACACCGAAGAATGGCTGGACAAGCGCGCGGTAGTCGACGTCCTGCGCCAGTTCCGCTCTGGCGACCCAGACGTGCCATGGCGCCAACTGTGGGCACTGGTCGTGTTCTCCCTATGGCACCAGATCTACGTTGAACGAGTATTCGACCCCGTAGCCCTAGGCTGGCAGGCCTAAGCCGCGTGCCATGGGCCGCAGATTTACGGTAACTGTCCGGCGACTGAGGGCGCGCGTCGCGGCCCCGCATCCCTTCGTCGTGCGACCGCGCGATACGCCCCGACCGCTGACCGGGCTGCCCGCTTTCGCCCGGCCAGCCAGGGGTCCCGTCTCACAATACGGACACCCTATCCGTTGATGGGGCCTCATCCGGTTGTACAAATTGTGACAATCCGGACCGGTAAGCCACCGTTTGGGGCCCTAAGTGGAAATCCTGCCCCGAAGACTGGACCAAGCCAGCCAGGGCAGCGTGGAAGGTGGGGCGATCAGGGCTGGTGTGGCCACTGGAAAAGCCCCGGAGGGTCAGGGTGTGCTGACGACAGCCTGCGGATACCCGGAAGAAAGTGCGCCGTCAAGGCACAGCCGAGGATGCGAGGTTCGGTCCCCGCATGGGAGAGCAAGCCGCGGTCAGGCGCAGCCGGGGATTCCGGGGAACGCCTGATGCGATGCGTGCAGAGTGCGCTCGAGATTCCCCGGATGCAAGTGCGCCGTCAAGGCGCGGCCGGGTGGTCCGGGGGGTCGCCCGACGGGATGCGTGCAGGGAGCGCCGGAGATACCCCGGATGCAAGTGCGCCGTGAAGGCGCGGCCGGGTGGTCCGGGGGGTCGCCCCCCCGGCCAGTCACGCCTCTGCCGCAGGCGGCAGGCTGCCGGCGGCGAGCAGTTGCTCGCGGATCTTCCGGCGGCCGCGGTGCAGCCGCGACATGACCGTGCCGACCGGCGTGCCCATGATCTCGGCGATCTCCCGGTACGGGTATCCCTCGATGTCGGCGAGGTAGACCGCCGTGCGGAACTCGTTGGGCAGTTCGCGGAGCGCGCGGAGCAGGTCCGAGTCGGTGGTGTGGTCGAGCGCCTCGGCTTCCGCCGAGCGGACGGGAGGGGCGAGCCTGTCGGCGGACATCTGCCATTCCTGCAGGTCGCCGCCGAGCGCCTGCTGTGGCTCGCGGCGCCGCTTCCTGTAGACGTTGATGAACGTCGTGGTCAGGATGCGGTTCAGCCAGGCGCGGAGGTTGGTGCCCGGCCGGAACTGGTGGAATGCCGCGTAGGCCTTGACGGACGTCTCCTGGACCAGGTCCTCGGCGTCGGTGGGGTTGCGGGTCATCCGCAGCGCCGCGGGGTACAGCGAGCTGAGCTGGGGCACGACGTCGCGCTCGAACCGGGCGCGGCTGTCGGCGGCCGACGGGACGGCGAAGCCGCCGTCGGGCTCGGCGAAGCCGGGCGCCTGCTCGGCGTATTCAGCGGCGTATCCAACGGCGTGCTCAGCCGCTTGCGCAGCGCTTCCTGCGACTGCCGCGTCGTAGTTTTCGTTCGGGCTCATACCTGGCTCCGGGGGTTGTCAGTCCTACTCATATAGACGCACGGAAGCGCGCCGACAGTCCACTCTGTGACCTAAATCACGTCAAGATATGTCGCGACATCCGGATCCTAGCCGGAACGCGTGCGGTCGTGTACTGAGAGTGGGAATCCTGCCCTGATGCGGCGGACTAGATCCAGCCGTGGTACCACATGTGCTGCAGCCACGACGAGTACGGAATGATCTTGCCCGCGAGGATCGGGTAAAAGTACCAGAACAGAGCCAGGACCGCAAGGACGTATGAGCCGGCCACGGCCGATCCGAGCGCGCGTCTTCGCAGGCTCGCCGTGGCGGGGCCGATGATCAGGCCTAGGCACAGCACGATGCAGATGATCATGAACGGCTCGAATTCGAGCGCGTAGTAGTAGAACTTCGTTCGCGAGACGAACGGCAGCCAGGTTACCCAGCCGGCGGCCACGCCGAGCACGGCCGCGCCGGCCCGCCAGTCGCGGCGGGTGAACCACCAGCCGAGGCAGAACAGCATCGCCGGGATGGCCGCCCACCAGATGGCCGGGTTCCCGATCGCCAGCACTTCCTGCGACCACTCCGGCCCGTTGTAGTGGGCAGGGCACACCTGGTAGTTCGAGGGGCCGGTGTAGCACTGGTAGAAGAACGCCACCGGCCGGCTGATCACCAGCCAGCCCCACGGCTGGGATTCATACGGGTGGTGCGTGCTCAGCCCGACGCCGAACTGCAGCATTTCCTTGTGGTACTCGAACAGCGAGTACAGCACGGACAGCACAGGCGTGGTGACCCCGTGCTGCTGGGCGTAGTCGCGGTCGTACCCGGTGTTCGTGACCATCCAGCCGGTCCACGTGAGGGTGTACGTGACCAGCGGAATCACGCCGAGCGTGAGCGGCAGCCACTTCCCGTCCCGCACCAGCGCGCCCCGGACGTAGTCCCGCAGGCCGGCCGCCCGGCGGGCGCCGAGGTCCCAGGCGATGCACAAGCCGGCGAACGCGAAGATGTACCAGATCCCGTACTGCTTGCTCGCGCAGGCCAGGCCGATCAGCACGCCGGCCGCCACCCGCCACTTCCTGATCCCCAGCGTGGGCCCGGCCTCGTCGGAGGGTTCGAGCACCATGGCGGACGCCAGCCGGGCGCGGGAAACGTCCCGGTCGACGACCAGTGCTCCGAACGCCGCGAGCACGAAGAACATCAGGAAGATGTCCAGGATCCCGGTCCGGCTCAGCACGAACTCAAGCCCGTCGAGCGACAGCAGCAGCCCGGCCACGCAGCCCAGCAGGGTGGACCGGGTCAGCCGCCGCACGACGCGGCACATCACCAGGATCGCCAGCGTGCCGAAGAGCGCGCTCGCCACCCGCCAGCCGACGGAGTTCAGGCCGAAGAGCCACTCGCCGACCGCGATGAGCAGCTTGCCCACGGGCGGCTGGACCACGTACTCGCCGCAACCGGTGCCCGTGCAGGCCTGGTAGATGTTTGTGTGGCCCGCGATGATCAGCGTGTTCGCGTTCGATACCAGGTTCCACTCGACGCCATGCTGCAGGATGGACCAGGCGTCCTTGGCGTAGTACGTCTCGTCGAAGATGAGCGCGCGCGGTATGACTAGCCTGTTGAACCGGAAGAAGGCCGCGAAAGCGGTGACGAGCAGCGGGCCGATCCAGCCCCACAGCCCGTCGTCGGGCATCGGGGACATCAGCCTGGCGCGCAGCGCGGCTATCCGCGTGGCGCTGTCGGCGTCATCGCGCGCGTCGCGCGCGACCTCGACGGTGCCAGTGGCGTCGTCGTCGAAGTCTGGACCGAGGCCGCCGTCGTCGGGGCCGCGGTCCTCGGGGTCCATGGCCGGCGGGCCGGCCTGAGTCGCGGTCATTGAACGCCATGCTATGTGGAGGGAGGGCGCAGTGGGGAGCAGAAGCGCGGCCGAACGTGATAACGAACCGGTGCACAACGGGCGGGGCGGCGCCGGCATCCTGACCCTCGCCGCCGTCCCCATCGGCCGGGCCGAGGACGCCTCACCCCGGCTGGCGGCGGAACTGGAAAGCGCCGACGTGATAGCCGCAGAGGACACCCGCCGGGTGCGCCGCCTCGCCGCGACGCTGGGCGTGCGGCTGACCGGGCGCGTCGTCTCGTACTACGACGTCGTCGAGGCGAGCCGCGCCGCCGACCTGATGCGCGAGCTCCAGGCGGGCAGGAACGTCCTCGTGGTCACCGATGCCGGGATGCCAGGGATCAGCGACCCCGGCTACCGCCTGGTCGCCGCCGCCGCGGCGGCAGGGGTCACGGTGACCGCGGTCCCGGGGCCATCCGCGGTCACGACCGCGCTCGCGGTTTCCGGCCTGCCCACGGACCGGTTCTGCTTCGAGGGGTTCCCGCCCCGCAAGGCGGGCGAGCGGGAACGGCGGTTCGCCGACCTCGCCGCCGACACCCGCACCCAGGTGTTCTTCGAGTCGCCGCGCAGGCTCGCCGAGACCCTGAAGGAACTCGGCGCCTCTCATGGCGCTGACCGCGCCGCGGTCGTCTGCCGTGAGCTCACCAAGGTGCACGAGGAGATCAGGCGCGGCACGCTGGCCGACCTCGCGGCCTGGGCGGCGCCGGATAATCCAGCGCATCCCCCAGGATCAGGGGGCGTCAGGGGCGAGATCACGCTGGTCGTCGCTGGCCTGGACCGCGCCGTGGCCAAAGCCGCGGCCCGCGACGCCGCCCGGGCCGTCCGCCGCGCCGCCAGGCACGCCAGCGCCGCCGCGCGGGGAGCGGCCAGAGGAGACGCCAGGGGAGGCGCCGGGGGAAGCGCCAGGAACGACGGCAGGGACGACGGCAGGGGCGACGGCAGGGGCGGGGGCGGCGGCGGCGCCAGGGGCAGCGGCGACGCCGCGCCGCCGGCGCCGGGCTAGCCAGCGGCCCCCCGCCGTGTCGCTCCCGAACGCGAGCGCCGCCGCCAGGCAGGCGAACGGCGTGGCCGTGAGCACGTACCGGTAGTCGAATTCGGCCGTGGCCGCGGGCGCCACGATCAGCGCCAGCGAGCAGCCCCACGGCAGCAGTGCCGCGCCGCCCGCACGCCGCCACGCGACAGCGCATCCGGCGAGCCCGAGGAGCAGGATCAGCCCGTACACGGTGCCGGGCAGCCAGACATAGCGCTGGTACACCCGGATCGCCGCCGCGAACGGGTTCACCACCGAGGTCACCGGATCGCCGTGCGCGTAGTAGGCCTCGGCCGACGGGTAGCCGCCACGGGAGTGCCCGGCGGGGATGGCGAGCGAGTGGTACCCGAACAGGTACTCGTCATACGTCGCGGAATTGGGGAAGACCGTCCGGTTCCACGCGAAGGACCGCCATGTGTCGTCGAGGACGGTGCGGGCGTACGCCCCGGGCTGCGCCTCGATCGCCTTGAGGGCGAACTCCTCCGCGAGGCTGTTCGACAGCGGGGAGAACTTCGGCGCGGGGAACCGGTTCAGCGGGCTTGACTGGGCCCAGATGTAGGCCTGGGCGACCGGCCGCTTGTCCGGCGGCACCGCGGTGCACAGCGACAGCAGGTCGGCGGTGAGGCGCAGCTGCGAGCAGTCCGCGAACGTCATCACGCGCGAGTACAGGAAGATGCCGGTGGAGTCCGTCATGGCGAACTCGCCGTGCTGCATGTCGTACCAGCCCTCGTAGCCGGCCACCGGGATCGCGAAGGAGATCGCGAAGGCCGCCACGCCGGCGAGCAGGGCGCGCCGCCCGGCCCAGCCGCGCGGTCCGGCCGCGAAGACGCCGGGCAGGTACACGATCAGCAGGTACACGCCGAACACGGCGAGCAGCGGCAGCCCGGTGGACCGCACAACGCCGGACAGCCCGAGCAGGACGCCGGCCGCCAGGCAGGCCCGCCAGGACGGGCGCGGCTGCCAGAGCACCAGCGTGACCGCGGCCATGACCAGGAACAGGAACAGCGTGTCCGCCATGATCAGGTGCTCGAGCTGGATCTCGAAGCCGTCGTACAGGACCGGCAGCGTCGCGAGGACGGCGATCGGCGCGGGCACCCCGAACCGGTGCCGGGCGAGCGCGTAGATCATCACCGCGACCAGCATGCCCATCAGGTGCTGTGAGACCGTGACGAGCGCGTAGCTGTGGAGGGGCTCGAGCACCCGCAGGTACACGGCGTAGCCGGAGGGCCGGGTCGGGTCGAGGCTCATGGTGACCGCGGAGGTCACGTAGTTGAACGAGTCGTTGAACCAGGACTGCCAGCGGTAGCCGAGCTCAGCGTCGGCGCGCAGCAGCAAGGCCGGTATCAGGGCGGCGGCGAAGAGCTTGTTCCCGGCGAGCAGCCGGACCGCTGCCCGCCGTGTCTTCGCGGGCACTACCCTCAAACCCGTATCCTCCTAGTTTCGGAGCGACGCGCCTGTGCAAAGGTAAACGGTGATTGGAGTCCCCGTGGAGCTGACCGTCGTCATGCCTTGCCTCAACGAGGCGGAGACCGTGGCAACGTGTGTCACCAAGGCGGTCCGCTTCATCGCCGAGTCCGGCATCAGCGGCGAGGTCGTCGTCGCCGACAACGGCAGCACCGACGAAAGCCGGCGGCTCGCCGGGGAAGCGGGCGCCCGCGTCGTCCAGGTCAAGGATAAGGGGTACGGTAACGCCCTTATGGGCGGGATCCTGGCCGCCCGCGGCGAGTACGTGATCATGGGCGACGCCGACGACAGCTACGACTTCACTGCCCTGATGCCGTTCGTGACCGAACTGCGCGACGGCGCCGACCTGGTGATGGGCAACCGGTTCAAGGGCGGGATCGAGCCGGGGGCGATGCCGCCGCTGCACCGCTACCTGGGCAACCCGGTGCTGTCTTTCGTCGGCAGGCTGTTCTTCCGGACGAAGATCGGGGACTTCCACTGCGGGCTGCGCGGCTTCCGCCGGGACAGCGCGATCAGCCTGGGCCTGCAGGCGACCGGCATGGAGTTCGCCAGCGAGATGGTGGTCAAGGCGACGCTGGCGGGCCAGAAGGTCACCGAGGTCCCGGCGACGCTGGCCAGGGACGGCCGCAGCCGTCCGCCGCACCTGCGCAGCTGGCGCGACGGCTGGCGGCACCTGCGGTTCCTGTTGCTGTTCAGCCCCCGCTGGCTGTTCTTCCTGCCCGGCCTCGCCCTGCTGATCGCCGGGCTGCTCATCGGCACCGCGGTCGCCGTCCGCCCGCTCACGATCGGCGACGTGACGTTCGACGTTGACACGCTCGTGGCGGCGAGCGCCATGGTCGTCATCGGTTTCCAGGCGGTCCTGTTCTGGCTGTTCACCCAGGTGTACGCGGGCTCGGAGGGCTTCTTGCCCGAGGAGCCGAAGGTCCAGCGCCTGCTCGAGAAGCTGTCACTCGAGCGAGGCTTGCTCGCCGGCGCGGCGATCGGGGCCATCGGCCTCGCCGGCCTGATCTTCTCGCTGACGTACTGGCACGCGAACAAGTTCGGCCATCTCAACTATGAGCACGCGCTGCGGCTGATGGTCCCGTCGGTGAGCGCGCTCGTGGTGAGCTGGCAGCTCATCCTCGGCACGTTCTTCCTGTCCATCCTCGGCATCAAGCAGACCAGGCACACCCCGATCGGCGCCGAGGCGAGGCTTAAAGTAAGCGACGACCACGCGACAGCCCGTAGGCTTTAGGCATGTCCTCCGCCAATCCAAAGCACATCCTCGCCGCGCCGGCCTGGCCCTACGCCAACGGCCCGCGGCACATCGGGCACGTCTCCGGCTTCGCGATTCCCAGCGACATGTTCAGCCGGTACCAGCGGATGGCGGGCAACAAGGTCCTGATGGTCTCGGGCACCGACGAGCACGGCACGCCGATCACGGTCCAGGCCGACAAGGAAGGCGTCTCCGCCAGGGAGATCGCCGACAGGTACAACCAGGTGATCGGCGAGGACCTCACGGCCCTGCGCATGACCTACGACCTGTTCACAAGGACGACGACGCGCAACCACTACGCGGTCGTCCAGGAGATATTCTCCACCCTGCTGCGCAACGGCTACATCTTCCCGAAGACCACGCTCGGCGCGATATCCCCGTCCACCGGCCGCACCCTGCCTGACCGCTACATCGAGGGCACCTGCCCGATCTGCGGCTATCCGCACGCCCGCGGCGACCAGTGCGACAACTGCGGCAACCAGCTGGACCCGACCGACCTGATCAACCCCAGGTCCCGGATCAACGGCGAGACACCGCTGTTCGTCGAGCAGGAGCACTACTTCCTGGACCTGCCCGCGTTCACCGAGGTGCTCGGTTCCTGGCTGCAGTCCAAATCCGGGCAATGGCGGCCGAACGTGCTCAAGTTCTCGCTGAACCTGCTCGCCGACCTGCAGCCGCGGGCGATCACCCGGGACCTTGACTGGGGCGTGCCCGTGCCGCTCGACGGCTGGCGGGACCGGCCGGACAAGAAGATCTACGTCTGGTTCGACGCGGTGATCGGCTACCTGTCGGCGAGCATCGAGTGGGCCCGCAGGTCCGGCGACCCGGACGCCTGGCGCGCCTGGTGGAACGACCCGGACGCCGAGGCCTACTACTTCATGGGCAAGGACAATATCGTCTTCCACGCGGAGATCTGGCCGGCGATGCTCCTCGGCTACGCGGGACGCGGGGCCAGGGGAGGCACCCCGGGACCGTTCGGAATACTGAACCTGCCGACCGAAGTGGTGAGCAGCGAGTACCTGACGATGGAGGGGCGCAAGTTCTCCTCCTCCCGCCAGGTGGTCATCTACGTGCGGGACTTCCTGGCCCGGTACGACGTCGACGCGCTGCGCTACTACGTGGCGATCGCGGGGCCTGAGAACCAGGACACCGACTTCACCTGGAGCGAGTTCGTCAGGCGCAACAACGATGAACTGGTCGCCACCTGGGGGAACCTGGTCAACCGCGCGGTGTCGTTCGCCGCGCGGAACATCGGCTCGATCCCCGCGCCCGGCACGCTGACCGACGCGGACCACGCGCTGCTCGAAACGTCTCGGCAGGCGTTCGGCACCGTCGGCGAGCATCTGTCGAACTCGCGGTTCAAGTTCGCGATCACCGAGGCCATGCGGACGGTGGCCGAGGCCAACAAGTACTTCTCCGAGCAGGCGCCGTGGAAGCTGCGCGAGTCCGACCCGGCCCGGATGGCCGCGATCCTGCACGTCGCGCTGCAGGTGGTGGACGACGCGAAGACGCTGCTCACGCCGTTCCTGCCGCGCTCGTCGCAGGCCGTGCACGACATGCTCGGCGGATCAGGCGAGTGGTCAGGCATGCCGCGGATCGAGAAGGTCGACGAGGACGGGGCCCCGTCGTACCCGGTCATCACCGGCTCATACGACACCTCGCCGCGGTGGGCATCGCGCCCGATCGCGGCCGGCACGCCGCTTTCGGTCCCGTCGCCGCTGTTCACCAAGCTGGACACTTCGGTGGTTGACGAGGAACTCGCCCGGCTTGACTCCGCAGATTAGCCCGAACGGACCGTGGTGACTCCCCCTGCACACCCGGCTCCTGGGGAGGTGGCTGGCGACGGCGCGCTGCCCGCACCAGGCGGCTTCGACAGCCACACCCACATGGACATCATGGGACTGCCGGTCGACGGCGTGCTCGCCGCCGCGCGGGCCGCCGGGATCGGCCGGGTGGTGAACGTGGGCTGCGACCTGCCGTCGTCACGCTGGTCCGTGTCATGCGCCGCGGAGTACGAGAGCGTCTTCGCGACGGTCGCCATCCACCCCAACGAGACCGCGGCGGTCAACGACCGCCGCGGCGAGGTCCTCGCCGAACTCGAGGCGCTCGCGGGGGAGTCCGGGGTGGTGGCGATCGGCGAGACCGGGCTCGACTACTACCGGGACTGGTCACCGCGGGAAGTGCAGCGCGACTGGTTCCGTGCGCACATCGCGCTGGCCAGGCGCACCGGCAAGGCCCTGGTGATCCACGACAGGCAAGCGCACGCGGACATTCTCGCGATCCTCGCCGACGAGGGGCCGTGGCCGCCTTACAGCGTGGTGTTCCACTGTTTCTCCGGGGACGCGGCGATGGCCGGGCAGTGCGCGGCGGCCGGGTACGTGATGAGCTTCGCCGGCAACGTGACCTTCAAGAACGCCGGGTCGCTGCGCGCCGCGGCGCAGGCGGCGCCGCCCGGGCTGATCCTGGCCGAGACCGACGCGCCCTACCTCACGCCCGTGCCGCACCGCGGCAAGCCGAACTCACCGGCGATGACAGCGCACACGATCCGGGCCCTCGCCGCCCTCAAGAACATGGACGTCGCGGACCTGTGCGCGCACATCCAGGCGTCGGGCGCTCGCGTCTTCGGCTGGGACCAGTGAGCGCCCGAACCGTTATGCCGAATGCGCTTTTGGCTTGCTCTAGCGGGACCAAATGCGCATTCGGCTCGCTGGCATCGGCGCTGTGCTGGAGATAGGCGGTGCTGGAGTGAATGGCGGTGCTCAGGTGCGGCTGCTCGGGGCGGGGGACGTCCGGGAGATCGCCACTCGCCTCGGGATCAGGCCGACCAAGCGGCTCGGCCAGAACTTCGTTGTCGAGCAGGGCACGGTGCGCAAGATCGCCGCGCTAGCGGACCCGCGTCACGGTGACGTCATCTTGGAGGTTGGGCCCGGCCTTGGCTCGCTGACGCTGGCTGTCCTGGAGTCGATGGCCGCCCTTGATGCCTCCGCCGCTGATGATGCGGCCGGCGCTGGTGGGGGCGATTCCGGGACGCGCCTGATCGCGGTGGAGATCGACCCGGTGCTCGCGGCCGAACTGCCGCGGACAATCGCGGACCGCGCCCCGGCGCTCGCCGCTCGCGCCGACGTGGTCACGGCGGACGCACTCCGCCTCGACCTCGGCGAACTCCCGATGGCGCCGACGGTGCTCGCGGCCAACCTGCCCTACAACGTGGCGGTCCCCGTCGTCCTGCACCTGCTCGCGGTGCTGCCCTCGCTCGCGCGCGGGGTGGTCATGGTCCAGGCGGAGGTGGCGGACCGGATGTGCGCTCCGCCAGGCGGCCGGGTGTACGGGGCACCGTCCGCGAAGCTGGCGTGGTATGGCGCGGCACGGCCAGCCGGCACAGTGCCGCGCAGCGTCTTCTGGCCAGTGCCGAATGTCGACTCCAAGCTGGTCGCGTTCACGCGGCACGCTCCGCCGCCGACGAGGGCCAGCCGCGAGCAGGTGTTCGCCGTAGTCGACGCCGCCTTCGGCCAGCGCCGCAAGACCCTGCGGGCCGCGCTGGCCGGCTGGGCCGGCTCACCCGCGGCGGCCGGAAGCCTGCTCAGCGAGGCCCAGGTTTCGTCCTCTGCACGCGGGGAGGAACTTGGCATCGAACGGTTCGCCGGCATCGCCGAGGCGCGCCAGGCTCACTTGGTGGATAGGCTTTCCTGATCGTGACAACAGTGACCGTGCGGGTGCCCGCGAAGATCAACCTCCAGCTGGCGGTCGGCCCCCTGCGCGCGGACGGGTACCACGGCCTGGTGACCGTGTTCCAGGCGATCTCGCTATGCGACGAGGTGACGGTCGCGCCGGCGCGGACGGACGCTGTGACGGTCACCGGCGAAGGCGCTGAGCAGGTCCCCGACGGCAGCGACAACCTCGCGTTGCGTGCCGTCGCCGCGCTGCGGGCCGTGACGGCGCCGCGCGGCAAGGGGCCTGGCGGCCAGGGCGGAGTCGCGGTCGCGATCAGGAAGCGGATACCGGTCGCGGCCGGGCTCGCCGGGGGCAGCGCGGATGCCGCGGCGGCGCTCGTGGCCTGCAACGAGCTGTGGCGCGCGGGCCTGCCGCTGCAGGCCCTGACAGAGGTCGCCGGCGGCGTCGGCAGTGACGTGGCGTTCGCGCTGCTCGGCGGGACCGCGGTGGGCCGGGGCCGCGGCGAGCAGCTCACCCCGGCGCTTGTCGCGCCGGCGCGGTACCACTGGGTGCTCGCGTTCGCCGAGGGTCAGCTGTCCACGCCCGCGGTCTACGGCGCGCTCGACCGGGCGCGCGGTACCGAGCCGGCTCCCGAGCCGGAGCTGAGCAGCGAGCTGATGAGCGCCCTGCGGGCCGGCGATCCGCGGCGCGTTGGCGAGGCTCTCGTCAACGACCTGCAGGCGCCCGCGATCTCGATGTTCCCCGCGCTGCGCAAGACGCTCGACGCGGGCCGCGAGTTCGGCGCGCTTGGCGCGCTCGTCTCCGGTTCCGGGCCGACATGCGTGTTCCTCACCCGCAACGCGAGCCACGCGACGGACCTCGCGGTCATGCTGTCCGGTGCCGGCGTCTGCCGGTCGGTGACCCGCGCGGCCGGCCCGGCTTCCGGTGCCGTCGTGATCGAACGATGAACCTCATTAACCTGGAAAAAGTCAGCAGAGCGTACGGCCCGCGGGTGCTGCTCGACGAGGTGTCGCTCGGGGTCGCCGAGGGGACGCGGATCGGCGTCGTGGGCCGCAACGGCGCCGGGAAGTCGACGCTGCTCACGCTGCTCGCCGGCGCCGCCGAGCCGGACACCGGGCGGATCGCCCGGACATCCGGCCTGCGCACGGGCTACCTCCCGCAGGAGGACACGCAGCGGGGGATCGTCGGCCAGATCGCGTTCGGCGAGGCGTGGCGCGGCGGTGCGTGGGAACGGGAACCACGGGCCCGTTCGGTGGCTTCGGAACTTCTCGCTGGCATCAGCCTGGACGCGGACGTGCGGCAGCTGTCCGGCGGGGAGCGGCGCCGGGTGGCGCTGACGTCCCTGCTCGCGGCCGAGCGGGACCTCCTGCTGTTCGACGAGCCCACCAACCACCTGGACATCGAGGCCATCGACTGGCTCGGCGAGCACCTGCGGGACCGCGGCTGCGCGGTGGTCGTCGTCAGCCACGACCGCTGGCTGCTCGACACCGTCTGTGACCAGATGTGGGAGGTGGCGGGCGGGCACGTCTACCAGACCGAGGGCGGGTACTCCGCCTACGTGCTCGCGCAGGCGGAACGACAGGCCGCCGCCGAGGCCGACCAGCAGCGGCGGCAGAACCTGGCCCGCAAGGAACTGGCCTGGCTGCGGCGCGGCCCGCAGGCCAGGAGCACCAAGCCCAAGTTCCGCGTGCAGGCGGCCAACGCGCTGATCGCGGCCGAGCCGCCGGCCCGCGACGGCGCCGAACTGACCCGGCTGGCGACCGCCCGGCTCGGCAAGACGGTCCTCGAGCTCGAGGACGTCACGCTCACGGCGGGCGGCCGGTCCCTGCTCGACGACGTGACCTGGCGGCTCGGGCCGGGGGACCGGGTCGGCATCCTCGGCGTCAACGGGGCCGGCAAGACGTCGCTGCTGCGGCTGCTCGCCGACGAGACCAGCGAGGGCGTCACGGTAACCGGGCACGTGGTGCGCGGCAAGACCGTCCGGATCGGTCACCTGTCCCAGGACCTCGCCGAGCTCGACCCTGCTAGCCCGGGGCGACGACCGCCCCAAATCCCACCGCCAGGCAAAGGCGGGAAGCGGGTCCGCGAGGCCGTGGAGGAGATCCGGCTGCGGATCCAGGTCGGCAAGCGCGAGCTGTCAGCAGGTCAGCTGCTCGAGCGGCTCGGCTTCTACGGCGACAGGCAGTGGACGCCGGTCGCCGACCTGTCCGGCGGCGAGCGGCGGCGCCTGCAGATGCTGCGGCTGCTGATGAGCGAGCCGAACGTGCTGCTGCTCGACGAGCCGACCAACGACCTCGACATCGAGATGCTGACCGAGTTCGAGGACGTGCTCGACGGCTGGCCCGGCAGCCTGGTCGTGGTCAGCCACGACCGGTACTTCCTTGAGCGGGTCACCGACCACGTGTTGGCGCTGCTCGGCGACGGCAAGATCGCTTTCCTGCCCGGCGGCGTGCCGGACTATCTGGACGGCGTCCGGACCCGCCGTGCCGCGGCCGCCGCTCGCCTGGCCCCGCGTCCGGGTGCCGGGGCCGGCGCGGCCGGTGCCGCCAAGCCGGTCTCCGCCGCGGCGGCCGAGCGTGCCGCGCGCAAGGAGCTGGAGCGCCTGGAACGCCAGATCGACCGCGCGGCGGACCGCGAGGCCGCCCTGAACGAGGAACTGGCCGCGCACGCGACGGACTACGAGAAGCTGACGGAGCTCGGCGCCCAGCTGCGCGTCCTCCAGGCCGAGAAAGCTGGCCTGGAGGAGCGCTGGCTGGAGGTCGCTAGCTCCCTCGAGGGCTGAGCTAGACCGGGAACTTGATGGTCTTCAGCGTGGCCAGGAACGTGCCGGCGATGACGCCGTAGCCGAAGGCGTTGGCGTGCTCGTTCGGGCCGACGGGCTTGGGCGCGCACTCCCACGTCCACTTGCAGATGAGGGCAACGTCCTTGGGCAGCGTGCCGAGGCCGGGCAGGGTCACCATGTCCTTCATGTCGGCGCTGTCGAACGAGGTGAACACGTCCGCGACGGCCGCGCCGGCTTGCTTGTACACGGCCCCGAGTACCGAGGTGTTGAACTGTTCTCCCAGGAGGATGGCTCCCTGGGCGAACTGCTGTCCCGCCGGACCAGTCAGCCAGTCGGCGAGCTCAGGCACGTAGTACGACATGCCGACGATCGTCGCCTGCGGGTCGGCCTTGCGCAGCGCTCCAAGCGTGAAGGCCAGGTTCTTCGCGATGACCGGGAACACCGGGTTCAGGCATTTGACGATCTTGGGGATCGAGCCGAGTGCGATGCAGGCGTTCAGGTCGTTCGCGCCGATGTCGATCGTTATGAGCGGGACCTGGCCAGGATGCGCGTGCAGGAAAGCGAGCGCTGTGGCCAGCTGGGCACCCTTGTCCGCGGTCAGCGAGGTCCGCGAGACGCCCTTATATCCGCAGATGCCGCCCAGGTTGAGCGTGTGCGAGGTCTCGCCTGGGCAGCCGAGCTTCCAGAGCTTCAGATTGCTGTTGTCCTTGACGAGGGCCCTGTACAACTGGTTGGCGTAGCCCTGGTTTGTCGGCAGGGTGACGCCCTTCGCATTCGGCTGGTCACCGACGGACAGCGAGTCGCCCAGCGACAGGTAGTACTCCGGGCTGCTGGCAGCGGTGTGCGTGCTGGGCCGCTGGGCCGCCACGGCGGGTACCGCCAGCGTCGCCGTCAGTGCGACCGCCGCCGCCGCGGTGGCGATCACATGGGTCAGACGGGGCATGCATGACCTCCTCGGTGAGGTGAATCCGGTTCGCGCGGGTCCGACCGGGAATACGTTGTTTGCCGGATGTTAACTCGCCAGTAGCCTTGATGAAAGAGGGTCCGTGCGAGATTCGTTGGAAGTATGAACGCTTGTGTGCTCCCTTCTTCAACCGCGGACACCGGCAGGGAACTTACTCGCTGGTAACATTTCCGCCAGCATCCATGTGATCCGAGTGACAGATTCGCCCGGCGAGCCCACCCTCCGGTTCATCCGGCGAGCCCATCCTCTGCCCCGTCACACTGGCCCCTGCTGTTCACTTACCTGTGCGCCCCGACCCCTTTGGCGCGCCTGAATTGTCCGATATGTCGTGCGTCGTGATGCTGGTTGCTCATTCGGACCGGTACGGGGCTGGCTGTGGGTTGGCCCTGCTGGTGATGGCGGTCTCGGCCCGCGCCGGTGAACATCACCGGGCACGGCTGCCACTGGTGCCACGCTGACAGGGCCGACATGGGCAAGATCACAAGATCGGGGATGGTAAACGTAGCCAGGGCTACCCGGAATATCCCATGATCTTGGAAACCGGCTGTTTGCCGGGGCGGGCGCCGTGATCGTCGACGGTAAGCGGCGCGAATTCGCCACCAGCATCCGGCGTATATACAAAGTCGAAAGTTGAGGCTCGTGTGACCTGAACCCTTGGGCCCGGCGGGGATTCGAGTGGACGCTGCGAGGCATGGTGCGAGCTGGCTTACCGCTAGTCGCGGTAGCGGCCGTCCGGGGAGTCGAATGGGGCTAGCAGTGTGCGCAGCAGGCCGGCGAGCAGCGCGCGCTGGTCGTCCCGCAGGCCCGCGAGCAGTGCCTGCTCGCGGGCGAGCAGGTCGGTGAGCGCCGCGTCCACGACCTCCCTGCCCCGGGCGGTCAGGGTGACGAGCACGCCCCGCCGATCCCGGG